>JAEHJW020005917.1_pt1 | contig 11404 bp, 15 predicted proteins | sample 9271431 | NCBI WGS metagenome assembly JAEHJW02
GTTGCGATAGTTATCTACCCTCCCTTCTGGAACGTGCTTTAACGGCCTCCGGGTCTGTGTCTTCGTTCCGGCAAGAATGGCTCGGACCATTTCATCGGAAAATAATATTGGCTTCATAAAATACTCCCTTCCGCAGCTCTTATAAATTCAGCAGCCACTTGGGGAACAATGGCATTCCCGTAACCCCTCAATCGTCCGACTCGGTTTTTGGTTTCCTTAATGAGCGGGTGGATGATCGCTCGACCTCCATAGCGCACAAGTCCCATTCCATCGGGTACCCCATCAACCATCTCGACAGGGAGGGATTCAACGCACCGGGCTTTTCCGTCTCGGCAGGGGAGCCATTCTCGGTAGGACCAGAAAGATACGCCTGTTTGTCCAAGTCCTCCTGATTTTTGCTCGAATAATATTTTCCCGCCGTGTTCTCCGAATCGTTTTTCCGTGGGGCATTGGGTGTTGCCCAGGAAGTAAGGGGATCCTGATCTCTCAACTTCAACCTCGGGTTCCATCCTTCCGCTTTCGCTTTCATAATATCTTTCACTCCCCCTTCCCCGTCTAGACAGGTGGGAGACCGCCCCGACGCCAGAAACACCGCCTGAGCCGATAGGGTCGTACAGGTGTCCTCTTTCCTGTCCTGTAGTCTCGCAGTCGATTTTTTCGGATCTTCGCACGTTTCGGTAGCCCTTGGAGATAGCCACGAACCACAACCGCTGTCGGATATGGGGCGAGCCGACGCTGTGTGCTCCCAATACCACCGACCCGATGGCGTAACCCTCTCCTTCCATGTCTGTCGAAACAAGATCAAGCCATCCGTGACTAATTGCATTTTTAACCTGTTCGCCAAAGATAACGTCAGGTTTAGACTCTCGGATGAGCCTGAACCACTCCGGCCAGAGGTGTCTATCGTCGGCACCTCCTTTTTGCTTTCCTGCCGAAGAGAACGGCTGGCACGGGCAAGATCCGGTCCAGACTGGTCTTGAGTCATTCCATCCGGCAAGTCGCAAGGCTCTTGACCACCCTCCAATTCCTGCGAACCAATGACATTGAACAAACCCTTTGAGATCATCAGCCTGAACCTCCTGTATGTTTCTTTCGTCAACATAGCCAGGGGCTATCAACCCTTTGGCCATCAATTTTCTAAGCCACTCCGCTGCGAGCGGATCATGCTCATTATAATATGCGAAACTGCTCATCTCCCATCCCTTTTCTCTAAACATTCAAAGCATACTCCTGCAAGGTTCAGGATGCTCCTTCGGGTTTGATCCTGTGGCTTTCCACATCCAACGCACACGGTCTCAGTCCGATACCTCAACGTGATGATCTTCGTCTTTCGGAAGTAATCGACATCCATCATGCTTGAGATCTTCATTTTATCTCCCTTGTGCGGATGGTCTTGTCCTCATATGCGATGACTCCAGGATGATGATCTCCGGTATTCTGCTTCCATGTTTTTGCCAGTGCGTTCAATTTCGCTTGATCGATCTTGATGGTGTCGGATGGTGTTCTCCCTTCCGCAATTCCACGGCAGAAGGCACGAATATCGGAAACCTCGGCTTTCCATGAATAAGCCACCGAAACACCATCAATCTTCTGATTGACGATGACAGGTTCAGGAACAAAGATCGGAGCCTCCAACGCTTCAATCGCCTCCTTCTCGGCCAAGACTCGCTCGTTCTCACGTTTGATAGCCTCCGCTTGAGCCAACATTTTATCGAGGTGGGCCTGAGCCTCAGCCTGACGCAAGATCCTTTCTGCCTGTTCCTTCGCTCCCGCTTCCTCTAGAGCCTTTGCCTGAGCGAGCCTTTCCTCTTCCAACTTTCTTCTTTCGGCTTTCAAGCGTTCTTCTTCCTTGGCTCTGGCTTCGTCCTCCAACCGCATTCTTTCCCGTCTCTCATCGTCTTCCTTCTGCCTTCTCTGTCTCTCCCTTTCCTCTTCCTCCTTTCGGATCCTGATTCTTTCCGCTTCCTTCCTCTTGGCCTCTTCATCCTCGAATCGTGCGATCTTCCCTCTCACAATGGCAATGGCCTCCTCGTTCGGAGAAACGATGCTCTTTTCCTTGCCTTGGGCAACGTCCCAAACCTCTTTTGCCTTTGCCTTGAGTGGCGCATACCAAGCCTTGAAGGAGGAAATGACATTCTTCCTTTCTGTGATAAACTTCGCTCCCGCAGTGGCATCCTCCCTGGTCAGAATCTGAAAGCTGTTGGCATAGGGAATAAGCGTCAAAACTTCCTTTTCCAATTCCGAAAGAACGATCTCCTTGGACTCTGGAGAGGATTCCTTTGTGTTCTCTTCTTCCTCGGCCTTCTCAACCTTCTTTGCGGGGAAAACGTTCTTGATGTTTTTGGCAAAGAATTGACCTTTGGACTCCGACTTCATGAAGTGATCGAATATCAATGATGGAACGCCTTCATAAACCCATGAGGATCCGGTCTGGAAACGAATGAACAAGTTTCTTGTGTCTGAGTTGTAAACGACTGACTTGATTGTCGAAGAGGAAATATCCATATATTCCATTTCTACCCTTTCTTATGCTTAGAATGATGCTGTGAATGTGGCTGACAAATATCAGTCTTCACAAACTCGAATGTCATGGTTTCTCCTACTCGATCTTACGGATCTAGCCTTTTAAATTCGTGGGTTTCAAGAGAAAAATCAGGCCATAGCCTTAAAAAATCTTCCACGGATGCATATTTAAAAGCCGTCATTCCCCAATACTCATCCCCCTTTTTTCTGTACGCCAACTGATATTTATAAGTAGTTGGCTTCTGTGGTGAGACAATATGCGGGTCAGACCAGAAGAGAGAAGGGCTGACATCAGTTTCCCAATACTTACCGTTTGCGGTATATCTCTCCCGCATTGCGCCTACTAAAATTCTGTATGGATAACTATTAACAATATCAACCACAGTCACTTCTCCAAGCTGAATTGTCCAAACCCTGTCTCCGACTTTTATTCCTTGCTCGATGTAATTCATAGCCCTTCCCTCAATCTGAATGTCCATGCGATCGATTTCCAATCCGCAACCGCCTCATCTTTCTTGTGGTATTCGACGGAGAATCTCCCGTCCTTTTTCAAGTGAACGGTCCATATTTCATCAGCCGGTTCACAAAGGAGATATCCTCCCAACTGAAAGGAGTGCCACTTTGAAGGAACTCCAGTCTTGATATCCAGAAGAATCGTTTTTCCCCTTTGGTTAACCCCCTTTCTATCCAGTGTTCCGGCATACCAATATGTTGGGTTAAAGATCCTTTTCTCAATGGCTATCCATGCGAATCCCTCTTTCCGTATGAATGAAATCCAAGCATCGAGATAACCTTTAAGCCTGGGATCGACCGAATCTTCATCGAGAGCCTCCTGATCCCATAATTCGGTCAGCTTGTGAACCTTTCTTCCCCTGTCAGCCGATGCGTCATCAAAGAAGTCCGTGTTTATGAAGCCAAGATCGGCCAATATTTGAGTGACGGAGGGAACGATCCTTTCTCCCATCCTGTAAGTGTGAGTATCTTCATCGAATGTGAGTTCGTCTATCATGATGGCTCCCAATTCTGAATGTCCTCTATCACCGAAAGCAGATCCTTTTTTTTCACATCTCCGAACATCTTGAATCCATATTTCTTCTTGAGATCGGCTGCGAACTCGTTTCTAATCGCTTCGGATGTTCCCTTTACCCGCTCATTCCAGGTCAACTGAACGGCTTCCCTTTCTTCGGGTGATACCGTTTCGGAAACATCTTTGACAACGGGAGGCTCTTCCGGTTTGGGCTCAACCACCAACTCGGCTGTCTCCTTCTTGGAGGACTTCGTTTTAGGCTCGATAAATGGTTCCTTTGCTGGATTAGCATCAATCACAGTGAAACTTTCCACTTCCTCATCCGTGTACATGCCAGATAGAACACCTGGAAGCATCGTGCGGATCGCTTCGGAAATAACCCTGCTCCTTAGCATGGCTTCTGGATAGTGTTTCCATGTGTCTTTTGATGTAAGACCGATGCCTTTCGCTTTCTCAATCGTCCATGAAAATTCCATTCTTCCAGATGAAGGGTGAGAAAAAATACCAGAGACCTTTTTATCGGAATATGAGGTCCATTCAACCTTTCCACCATTCGCCTGAAAGCGTGCCAGCATTGTTTCCGATTTCATGGAAGGACGATTCTGAATGATGTGATAATCCCTCGCTCCACAGACTGGATGAATGCCTTCTGCTTGCGACAAGAGAAGAAGCGCAAGGGCTTGTTCTATGGTCTTGACTCCGAATAATCCAGACTTGACGATAGCGTTTGCCATGCGCTCGATTTCGGAAAATGAAAAGGGTTGGATCTCTGACTTTCTGTTATTGACCTCAATCTCGTTGCTCATTTTCTCTCCTTTTGTGAGTGGTTGTTTCCCTGTGGATATGAAACCAAGGTTACACTAAAGTGATATCTTTGTCAACCAAGGTTGAATTGTGGAATCCAAACTTGCTAAGGTAGATCCATGACAAAGATTGAAGCTATACAGCTATTCGGAACGGGTGCGGATCTCGCAAAAGCCATTGGCATTAGCCCTCAGGCTATATACAAATGGCCCGATATCCTTACGCCTAAAATCGAGGATCGAGTGATCGCAGCCATCGTGAGACAAAATGTTAATCGTGGTTGAAGGAGAAGTCGTTCCCAAAGGACGGGCAAGAATAACCCGTTCGGGAATCGCATACACTCCCAAGAAAACACGTGACTATGAAAACAAACTCGCCTTCTTCGCCTCGGAAGTCATGAAAGATGCTCCTCTTCTTGAGGGCCCTCTGTGGGTCTGCGTAAGGGTGAGTGTAAGTATTCCTGAATCCTGGTCCAAAAAGAAAAGGGCGTTGGCGTTGGCGGGTGAAATAAAGCCAATCGGTCGCCCTGACCTCGACAATTACATCAAGATCCTTGATGCCTTAAATGGCATTGTCTGGAAGGATGACAGCCAGATTGTGGAGATCTCAGCGTTTAAATACTACGGAGAAAAGCCCCGCTTGTTTTTGGACATCGATTCTGTTTAAGGATCCCGATATCTTCTTGTGACTCCATCGAAATACAACTCGACCGTTCCCAACCTGCCCGCATCATCAAACCGGATCTTCTGAATGTGGATCTGCGTTCCCCTTGAGTCCGAATCGGGGGAGAGATCACGCCAGACCGTTATGCAGTTATCCGCTTGATTCCTCCAATGGGCTGCCCCTGAGATATCGTACGGAGTCGGGATCGGATACCCTCCCTGCTTGTCCTTTTGAAGTTTCATCGGATGAGCGACAATGAACATGTGGATCTTGTATCTTCTACCGAACTTCCTAATCTTCGTGAGCATCTCCCGAATATAATGTGGCTCGGATAAATGAGATGAATTGGGATGCTGGACCTCGTTCCACGGATCGATGACCAAGGCTCTCAACTCTGACTTCTTGTGCGCTCTCAATGCCAATCCTAGAATCCTGTCGATTGTCGGGTTGATGGGATCCAAGAAAACGAATTGCCTCTCGAGCCATGCGATTCCATCGTCCAACTCCATCCGGCTCATGCGTGGTGACATTCCTTCCGTGAAGGGCTTGCGTACGAAAAGCGGAAGGAGCCTCGAGACAAAGAGATCCATTGGATGGTTCTCGGGAGAAAAAAGTCCGATTCTCCAATCGTGGATCTCGGCCAGGTGAACCATCAAATGAGAAGTCCAAGAACTCTTTCCGTGGTTTGGAATGCCCGTCACGATCGTCAACTCTCCCGGAACAACTGTGTAGAATGGATCGAGCGTCATCCATCCCGTTGAGAATCCCCTCTTGACCGGGTTCTCGTATCTCTCCATGACCGTTTTCTTGATATCCCCGGCGGTGACGATCTCTTGGGTTTCGTCCTGGCCGATGGCCGTGCGATCCAAGAGTGCCACAATCAGATTGATGAGCGATTCGGGATCTTCTCCTTCGCTGGCCTTGTCCTGAATAGAACTGACCGCCATGAGGATTTCTCTTGCGAGAAGATTGTCCGCAAGTTTCTTGTGATAGTATCCAGCGTTTTGAGTGGTTGTAGCCGTCAGCCACAGACATTCAAAGTCTAGAAAGTCCTTGAAAATACCCGTGTTCTTGACTCTATCCCATACGCTCGGCAGACTGATCTCTTTTTGCTCTTCTTCCATGTCAGCCACGATCCCGAAAATCTTTTTCAGGGATTGAAGCTGAAAGAGCGAATGCTCGATATTGAGAGATCGTATCAGACTCGGATCTTGCAGAACGCAAGACAATAAATTCTGCTCATTCTGATGATCTACGGGAAGTTTTCTGTAAGTCGAGATGTCCATGTCAGCCTCAATGTCTAAATAAATCGAGATCCACAGGACCACCTTTACATAAGACACAAGGACATAAAACAGGACCGAACCTGTTGACGAAATCCTCTCCCCATTCCGAACCAAGGATATCGGAAAGTTCATCTTTCACGATGCCAATAGCGATAAATATTCCGACATTTTGAATTTTCAACGCCTCGAGATAGGTAAAATCATTCTCGTTCACCAGGCGTACGATATCTTTTTGTCTTTCATTGTCAATCATTTTTCTCTCTCCCTTAAGATGACACCTGATAGAATGCGAACCATGACCTCACGCATCGGCAACTCTTTTTCATGAGCGAGTTTCCGTATAGCTTCATGAAGCTCTTCTGGCATTCTTAGCAAGAACGACTTGTTCATCTTATTCCCCTTTTCAATGCATGTGAAACATGCGATAGCAGTGCAGGCTTCCCATCCAGACAAAGCCTGCAAGAACAAAGTAGAAACCCCAATCGACCATCTTTTCAAAGGTTTTGGAATCGATGAAGTCGAAAATTCTGTCCCAGATTCGCTGATACATTTTAGACCTCCGTTGTTGAAGTTTTTTTCCTTTCGATCAAGTCCTTGTGCTGTCCGGGTCTCGTCTATCCCGGCCTTGTGAGACGATGCTCTGATCAGCTCCCCTTGATCTTGATTAGATGATATCACTGCTATATACACTTGTCAAGCACTCTCAAAAAGTATATCCTCATCACGTCAACCGAACGCAAACTTTCCCAGGAGGAAGAAATGGAAACCAGAGCAAGACTTTTGAAATACGTCGAAAAATGGCCCGGGTGCATGATCGGGGAGCTTGCCGACATGATGCAGACAGACCGACCAAATCTCTCACGCATGATCAAGGGACTCGAAAAGAAGGGGATCTTGATCGTCAAGGAGGTTCCGGTCAGGGGATCGAGAGTGATCGGGAAGAAGATTTTTATAGCAGAGTAAAGGAAGAAAAATGATTATTCGATTAACTCAACTTGATGGAAAACTTCCTAATCTTGCGTTAATGAAACTCGGTGCATGGCATCAATCCTGTGGAGATTCGGTTTTTTTTCATGAGTCTTCCACGAAGGGAATTTTTGAGCCAAAATACGACATTGTTTATGGAAGTACAATTTTTTCTTTTACTTCTAAAAAAACTGACATTTTTCGTCGTTCCTTTCCGAATGCCATCCTCGGTGGAACCGGATCTTTATCGGACATCACCGTTGAAAAAGTGATCGGAGATTTTAAAGGGATTTCTTATGATTTTTATCCTGATTTTAAGAATTCCATAGGGTTTACTCAGAGAGGATGCCGATTCCGCTGCAAATTTTGTGTTGTTCCTGCAAAAGAGGGATTTCCATCTGAAAATTCTTCAATAAAGGATATCTGGAGAGGCTATGGGCACCCTAAAAATATTCTCCTCTTGGATAATGATTTTTTTGGTCAAACAAAAGAGTCATGGAAATCCCGCATTGAGGAGATCAGGGAGGGAAAATTCAGGGTTTGTTTTAGCCAGGGGATTAACATTCGGGTTATCGGTGATGAAGAAGCTGAAGCCTTGGCCTCCATTGAATACAGAAACAATGATTTTAACCGTAGGAGGATATACACCGCATGGGACAATATCGGTGATGAGGAAGATTTTTTTAGGGGCGTCGAAATTTTGAATCATGCAGGCATACCTCCAAATCATCTGATGGCTTATATGTTAATCGGTTTCAGTCCATCGGAAACATGGGAGAAAATCTGGCATCGGTTTAATCGGATGGTTTCAATTGGAATTTTGCCTTACCCGATGGTCTATGACAAAAAAAGAGCGGATCTGATGTGTTTTCAACGATGGGTGATCAGGGGGCTATATAGAACGATCCCATGGAACGAATACAAACGAAAAACAAAATCAGAAGCCAGCGAATGCCAAAACATGTAACCCCGAGTTTGCTCCCTAAAATTAAAATGGTATGCTTATAAAAGCCCCGCACATCAGGGGATTCAAACTAACCTTGGTTTCTGACCGGGGGGAGTGGCTTGATCGGCCCGAGGATGCGACCTGCTACGCATCTTCACCCCCGGACAGATTCCTTTAGCAGGAGGTAAATTCCATGAATTTGGAAATCACGAAAAAATTTTACTCCCTTTTCGATGAAATCATTTCTCAATCTTCATTGTCCGATGAAGAAAAATGTATCGTTCATGCCTTGGCCTGCATGGAACTTGTCAGCAAAGATCCTCCGTGTGGTCTCGTTGGATGCGCCCTACAAGCTTACGATATATCCATTTCTCCCGAGAAATATTATTCCCTCTTGGATGGCCTGAAAAAGAAAAAGATTATTGAGGTTCGGGGAAGAGATCGCAGAATGAAACAGGAAAAAATTTCCCTGTTATGGAAAAATGTTCCTATTTTTTCTTCCTTTCATTGTTTAGAAGGGGGGAAAAAATGAAAAAGGTTGATATTTTCTTCCCAATGTTTATTGGTGATTACATGGCAGATACAGGACATCTGACAACAAGACAGCATGGGGCATATCACTTGCTCATGTATCACTATTGGAGAACCCGAAAACCACTTTCAACGGACGTTGAACGTCTGTTGAACATTTGTTCCCTCTCCGTTGAAGAATGGAATATTGACGGACCTGTTCTTTTGGAGTTTTTCGAGAAGCGAAAAGATGGATATTTTCATCATAGAATCGAAGAAGAATTAGTTAAAGCACTTGCGAGAAGAGATCAGAAAGTCAACGCTGGCAAGGCTTCAGGAGAAAAAAGACGAATAGAAAAAGGGTCAACGGACGTTCAAACGGATGTTGCAACGGACGTTCAAACGGACGATTCAACGAAATGTCAACGAAATGTCAACGCATCACCATCACCTTCATCATCACAATCTACAAAGATTTTAAAGACTACGCAATCGCCGAAAAAATCGGCTAAACCCTCCGAACCGTTTGAACTGCCAAGCGATATTCCATCATTCGAATGGGAATCATGGATGGAAGTCCGTAAAAAGAAAGGCGCAACCAACACAAACCATGCCAAGAAACTCCTCATCGATAAACTTAGATCGATCTCGGAGAAAAAAGGCATGAGCATCAAAAACATCCTTGAACTTGCCATCATGAGGGATTGGAGGGGAATTGAGGAAGGTTGGATAAAGTCAGAAGATTCTATTCCCGAAGGAAAGCCTTACCGATGCCCGGACTACGAAAAGGCTGACAAAGTGTGTTACCATGATCCTGAGAACGGAAAACCAGATCCTCGGGTGACTCATCCCTTATTCAAAGACAGACCGAGGCGTGATTGGGGTGATGGTAGAGACATGACTACGGGACATCCCAAGTTAGTGTTCTGATTGGCAATGCTGAAAGCAGGATGCGGTTTTAAGGCGACTAAATGGTTTTTATGGGGAAAACGTCGTATCGAATAATCGGAAGCCTTAGAATCGAAAATAGAGCGTATTTCAGGAAGGGAGAAAATATGTCATCGAGGGAAAGGATAAAAGAACCAAATATGAGAGTTTATACTGAATTTTATTGACGTTAGGGGGATAAAATGGCAGAAAAAGGAGGTGATAGCAAAAAAGAAAAGGTTGCTAGAAAGTGGATTCCACCGAATGCGGGAAAAGGTCGTAAAAAGGGAGTCCAGAATAAGACAACGAAGGCAGTCAAGGAAATGATTTTGGCAGCCCTTGACAAGTTGGGTGGGGAGAAATACTTGATCACTCAGGGAAAAGAAAACCCGGTCGCTTTCATGAGTCTCTTGGGCAGGATCGTTCCAAGCGAGATCAGGGTTGACACAAGGCCACTCTTCGAGTTCGTAAATGCCTTGCCTGAAAAACCTGTGGTCCTTGAGATCGAGGAAGATATATCACGGTCAAACGAAGAAAGCAAAAATGGCCTCGACGGCTGAACGGGTCGTCTTTCCTTCACTACACCCAGGGCAAATGCGGGCATGGAATCTGCCTGGTCGATTCAAAGTTCTCCGTTGCGGTCGTCGATGGGGAAAGACGCACTTTGCCATAGCGGTCCTCGGTTCAGCGGCAGCGCATGAGCAGTCCGTTGGGTATTTCACTCCCGAGTATAAGTTTATGCTCGAGACGTACTATGAGTTAGAAAAGATCCTGTATCCGGTCATAGAGCAGTCATCAAAGGTCGATGGCGTTATCCGGCTTAAAACCGGAGGTCGGATCGACTTCTGGACGCTCAACAATCCGAATGCGGGCAGATCGAGGAAGTACCACAAAGTAGTGATCGATGAAGCGGCTTTCGCTGGCCCCGACATGATCGACATCTGGAGCAAGGCCATACAGCCGACCCTCCTTGACTACCGTGGCGATGCCCTGGTCATGTCCACGCCTCACGGGGAAGATCCAGACAATTTTTTCTATCGGATATGCACTGATCCAGAGTTGGGTTTTGTCGAGTATCACGCACCGACAAGCGACAATCCGATGCTCCCCGTGGATGAAATTGAACGGCTACGAAGAGAGATTCACCCTGACGTTTTTCGGCAGGAATACCTGGCAGAGTTTGTGGACTGGAATGGTGTTGCGTTCTTCCCGCTCGATCACCTCCTGGTTGATGGAAAACCAGTTCCAATGCCAGAGAGGACTGGACAGATATACTGCGTCATCGACACAGCCTTGAAAGACGGTTGGCAACATGATGGGACGGCGGTGGCTTTCTTTGCCCGGGAGAAGTACTCTCAACCGAGGCTAATCGTTCTCGATTGGGATATCGTGCAGATCGAAGGGGCATCCTTGGAATTATGGCTCCCATCGGTCTATGAGAGAATGTCTCAATTAGCGAATATGTGCAAAGCACGGGAAGGCGTGATAGGGGCTTTCATTGAGGACAAGGCGAGTGGTATCGTGCTGATACAGCAAGCGAAGAAGAAGGGTTTTAGGGTGCATTCTCTGCCATCGGCCATGACGGCTCTCGGGAAAGAGGGACGGGCTTTGTCAGTCAGTTCCTACTTCCATCGTGGGGAGATAAAGTTGTCTCAATACGCTTTCGATAAGGTTGTGAGGTTCAAGGGTGTGCAGAAGAATCACCTGATTTCCCAGCTTTGTGGTTTTAGAATGGGCGACACGGATAACAAG
>JAEHJW020004233.1_pt1 | contig 11396 bp, 14 predicted proteins | sample 9271431 | NCBI WGS metagenome assembly JAEHJW02
GATCTCATTTAGGTTATGAGATTCATCTAGAATAATCATATACTTTCTATTACGCATACTCTTTACAAGATCTAATAGTTTAGGTAGATATTCATAATTGACTACTATATACTTTTCATCACTATACGGAATACCAGACTTACACATCCAATAGCTTTGAGCTGTTTTGAATAGGCATCCTTTATTATTAATGTTTAGAGATGCTCCCCATACTCTATCGAGAGCATTATTAGGGCTGATGATAATAACATTAGTTATAGCATCATCTAAGCAGTGAGCTACAGTCAGACTCGTATAGGTCTTACCAGTGCCTGGACTAGCATATAGGAGAGTACCCTTTAGACGATATTGGGTGAGGTGTTGATTATAGTACTCAATAAACTCTAACTGATAGTCTAGGGGTTTAAATATCATATCTGATATTTTACTCATATTCAGTCTACCATCTTTTATTAGCTCTACAGACTGAGCATCTGGATTAAAGATAGAGTATAGCCAGGTATTATTCTCAAGACCCTTCTTAATAGCCTTTAGAACATTGACTGACGTTCTAGCTGTCTTATTGCTATAGTTTTTATTATCTATCTTAATGGGTTCTCTATCTAATAACTTACATACTAGATAATAGATTTCTATTGCAAAGAATAATTGAAACCGAATATGTTTTCCAGATTGTTCTAGGAAAATATTATTCGTAATCTTAGCACTACCCCAATTATTGGTAATGTCTGATATAAAGAATTTGGTATTTGGGAGCTTTATATCTATATAGCTACTTCCTTGTTCTACGTATACTCTAGAAAATAGTGATTTAAAACTCATTAAAGTCTCCCTAGGTTTAGACATTATCATTAATCAGAAGTCACAGAATTAAGACATATTACCAACAGGCCGATATAGCCTGTTGGTAATAGAGTCTGATATTCACCATCCAATAAATTCTTTATTACGAAGTGAAAAACTCATCATGAGTCTTTCTATAAACTCTACTGTACTATACATATCTTTAAATACAGCTACACCATTCTTTTCCACCATTTTCAAAACAGCAGTAATACTCTTATATTGATGGGGTTCATATATAGATCCATCATCATGTTCTATATTAAGACAGATAGTCTTGTTAGGATACTTATTACTATCATCTACTAATTCAGCTATACTAAATACTCCAGACATTTTAGGAGTTAATACATACAGTCGGATAGCAGCCTTAGCTTTCTCCTCTTCTTCTTTTATCTGGGCTTCTTTTGTCCAGTCTTCTACAACTGGATTAAAGTAATCTATTTTAGCCTCACTCAGCATAGGCATAATAACCTCTCGCCACTGTGAGCCATTACAGGTACCACCAAGAAATACCTTCATTTTACACTCCTTACTTGTTTATGCATTTGGAGTAGCATAGTATTGATTACCAAACCATTTATAGAATTTACCAGGAGGTCCAATATTAGGATCCAAACTCAAGATATCTGTCTGACATTTTATCAGGTAATTCATCAGATCCAGAATGTTTAGCATCAGTGGAATTTGCTTTGGCTTATCTAGATGAATTCGTAATCCCATATAGTTCATCTCTTCTTTACTGAATAGATTTAAGTCTTCTTCTAAGAAGAATACAATAGCTTTAAATGGATGCATACTGCATCCTTCTAGTATGTCACGCATTCTATCTTTACTATAGTTAGTTCTAGTAATTGCATACAGAATAAAGTCAGAATTATCCTTCTCTATCTTAGCTTTTTCTTTAGTGTACTCAGGATTAATCAGTGTGAATTCGTCATAGTAAGTATAGTTATTATACCCTAAATACTTAATAAAGGTATTCTTATAATTTCCAGGAGTGAATTCAGACAGAAATAATCTCATTAGTCGTACACCAGATCATCACCATCATCTTCACCAGATATATCTACTATGTCGGTATTATTTATAGCTTTTGGAAATGACTTTCCATATCTAGCAAATATCTGCTGCCATCTCTGTTCTTCAGATTCAGGGATTGCTGCATCTTTAGTGTATTCAGCACTTTTATGCTCTACAATCTCACTCATAAACTTCTCACCTAAAACTGGTAGTTGAGATCCCTGTAGCTGATACTCATTAAAGAGATTAGATAATCTATTATCAGAATCAGTAGGGATAGTCTTAGTGCTAAAGACTGCAGGTACACGATAAATCTCACGATTATTTCTATCGGTAATAGCGACTTCTTTAGCTGGTGATCCAGCTATGCCTATCCATGTCGGAAAAAAGTTCTTATTATCCTGAATACGTTTCTCTCCACAAAAGTACGGTAGAAATCCTTCTATAAATACTTCTTCTGGTAGATTATTTACTTCTGCAGTATTTGGAGTGAGTAGAGCGTCATAGATAGTCTCTGCTATCTTCTCCATATGTTCGACTTTTAATTCCTGAATATTCTTTCGTTTTACTTCAGTGTCTTTTTCCACAGTACTTCTCCTTAGTATCCATTAACGATATTTTCAATCTTCACGACTTTAGAATTTAATGTTTCTATTGCTTTTATCAAAGAATATGTCTTACCATTATTATCTTCATAATTTAAAGATAGAGTCAGATATACAAGACTACTCTGTTGACCAGATGGGTAATCGGCACTCACAGTGACATTATTAAAATGCCTAGTAAAGTATGTAGTCAGTTGAGTCTCTAATAGTCTTGCAGTCTCTGCAGGATCACCAGTACCTTCTTCCATAATGTAAGAAAAACTGCTCACTTGTCTAGGATAGATAGTAGTCTGTGAATACTCAGATAACATAAATACCGCAAAGAGATAATCTCCCTTTTGTAGAGGATCACTCATCCATCCATCTTCCGATAGAGTGGGAATATATTTAGGTGGTATAATGACAGATGACCCTTGAGACTGATATGAATTACTTTGAGGTAGCAATACGCCAGACACGATAGTTACTCCATTAGAGGGTATCTATTTGATATAGGGTGATTTATGACAAAAAAAAATATAATTTACTACTAGAGCACAATGGCCCTAGCAGTAAGTGATGATTAGTCTACAACATCAATTAAAGTGGTGAACAGGGCTTCCAATCAACGTACGGCTCTTCTACGAATCTATGAGGCTGACTCAGTATGGATGGGTCTATCTTTGATATGCATTCATTAGAGGGCAGATATGCAGCCTTAGCGACATACCTACCATCAACCTGTTTAGATACTACAATTATTACAGGTTTTAATTCTAAAGAATGATACTCAACACTAGCTTTAGACTCCATTGGATATAATAATACAATACCAATTATATACCAACAGAATAGTAAGATTCTCATTAGCTTATCTTTCTCATCGCGCATCACAGAGTACCTCCTAACATACTAGTTGGATCTTCTTTACCTCTATCAATGAACATCCGCATAATATCCCAGGTATTCAAGATATCTACCTTTTCATCTACTGTGAGATCTCTATCACCCTCTTTGAGCTCATCCCAATACTGCTTTACTACCCAAGACTCCTGATCATCTACCAATACTCCATCCATCACACGTCGATAATCATAGTGTCTATCACCAATCATACCAGGTTCTACATCTATATAGGTATCAGAGTATCCATCACATCTCTGTTCATGATACAGAGCCCGTACAGTAGGCTCAGCCATAATCCATCTCTGCATAGTAGTAGTAGCAGATTGAAACTGATCTAGACTATTGACTTGATAAATGTGAGTAGAGTTATGAAAGGTATTCCCTACCATCTTTAATACGTTTCGAGCAGCTTGTATAGCAGTACTACTGTTTACTCTCTCATATACCTCCTGAGCCTTTTGTATAAACTGCTGACCAGCTCCAGCTAATCTCTGACTAGCCTGCTGTATGGTATTCTGAAAATATTGGAGATGAGATGGATTATAGACAGGATACATCAGAGCATCCATCCCACCAATACCACCCTCAATTACCATTACCATATATACCTCCTATTAAACTCCAAAGAGCTCAATCATCTTATCACTTTTAACCGTATCGGTATCTACCTTATACGCTATCCAGTTAGCAGCAGTAGCTATAACTGGAGCTGGTATTAAGTTGAAGTTAGATACAGCTCCAGGCTCTCCTTGTAATGTAAACACATTCGCTGCTGGCTGAATACGCATTACTTCTTTAATGAGGTCATTATCTATTAAGATAGTGCCATTCATTTGATCGCCATCATACCTATCGTTCACTGAGGTCGTTAAGCTCAGCCGGTATCTTAATAGATACCTGCTCACTATCTCTAGTGAGAGCAGACTATATCTTCACCCTCTAAATAGTAGGGTGTCTCCCATTTCGGAATCACTTGATCCCTACACCGCGCGACCGGTTAGTCGTTGAACCGTACTCATATCCGATTAGGACGTAGAGTCTTGGCTGCTGATTGTCCAATCCCCAGTATTATCATACCGTCGCTTTGTCTTTCGACTCGCAGTGGTTACTGAGGCTCTATAGGAGTTTCCAGCAATTAGAGAGAATATCGTTAGACCATTACTGATCTATGAGACAATGTAGTGTAAAAAAGTAATTAGTATTCATTAAGTATAATGTCTTTTCCTTAGATGAAGAAATTAACACTATACATAACGCATGATTTCTTTTTTACATGTGCTTATCCGCATTACAACTTGAAGTACAAAGAATAGAGAAGCTGATAGTAATATCTTCAGGATCTCTTTTAATCTTGGTGATCTTAAATAACTGAGCAGATCCTACCATGATTGATGGATTTCTTTGAAAGATGACTGGTATTCCACCCCAGGGTGATTCAGTGATAATTTCGTTAAATATTTCCTCTAGTAAGTGGTTATACTTAACGACAGAACTATAGATGAGCATGATTGCGTCATTGAGTAGAAATCCTCTTTTCAATAGCTTATTGAGAACATGTTCTCTAAATGCAGTAATACCCATACCCCATGGAATATAAATCTCATCATGCCTATGTGGTTCAGTCATTGAGGAAATTACTCCTCTAAAACTAAAGTGTGTTCTAGTACCACATACATGTTTCCGTATGAGACCTTTCTTTCCCATTACGATCTCTTTACTAAAGGCATCGTAAAAGACACTCAACTTATCTAGAGCTTTTACTACACGATTCTCACGTACCTTTATACTAGGATGTGAGTCGATATTAGTGAGCATATAGGTAATATTGAGAGCATCCTTAATCAATGGATCCATCCATTTACCTACATTAGTTTTCTCTATGATGAGAATACTCTTATTAATAATTGGCCAGTAGTGACTAAAGATAGCACTTCTATCTCTTTGGAGTAATTCATACAGGTGATCCCTCTTAGTTCTACCTCTTTTAATCTTAAACTCTTTTAGATTGAAGAAGAACTCTATGATACTATCAAAGTTATTTACAAAGTTGATATATCCTCGAGGTAGATCTTGAGCTTCTAGCATCTGAAGCATAGGTATAGGTTTTACTGGTTTAAAGGATGGTTCTATTAGCCATTTAAATAATCCAACGTTAGACTTTCTGAATCTACCATTTAACATACCCCATACTGCTGGATTGATTAATGCTGGTATGCCTTCTGGACACCTAAACCAGAGAATGGGTTCTACATTCTCATCTATGGTATTCTTTACTACAGTGTCGCATATATTACATTTGACACCTATATTAAACTCACCTTTAATAGCACCACAGTCACATTGAGGTAGTGCAGATACAAAGTCATCAGAGAACTCTGTTTGAGTCAGTCTACGAATTCTGTCTTTATCTTCTTCAGATATATCAGACAGTTCATTTATGATAATAGGTTCTTTTGTTAAGACCTTGAATATCTCATCGAAATTTACTATCTGTTGAAATACTGGCATAATTGATCTCCAGTGTTAGTAGAATTTTTAAATATATACATATTCTTTAGTCCATACTGGCATAGAAGCCAGTATGGACTAGTGGGCTCTTTATAGGAATACTGCACTCGAATATAACAGCGATGATACAATTCGTAAATCGGCACTAAAGGTGCTATGATATTTTAAACGAAAGTTGTTCACGACGACACTCCAGTTCAGTAGTCCAAATTATAATCGTTTTGATTATAATTTTATTTAAGTATGGAATTCCTCAATGGTGGATGTAACAAGCTCATAAACATTATCTTCGGATCGTAGATACGTTGAAGAATACTTATCAGCTAGTCTTAATGCATCTTCTTTGGTGAGTAGGAGTGGAGTAAGGTTGTCTGCATACGAGTCAGGTATTAGATAGGTAGTATCACCTGCTGTAACTCTGACTGCATATCTTTTATTAGGCTGCTTTTGTGTCATGAGTAGTCTCCATGTGAGATGCTAGATCATTCTCTACTTTAATGAAATAACTAATCGCATCTCTTACTAGAGGATAATCCTTATTATTAAGGAAGAAGAACTTAACATTTGGATTACGATCAATCTGTGTGTTATATAAACTCCTACCAGCTATAATACCACTAGCTACTCCGTACTTACCAATACCTAATACTAGAGCATATTGACTAGTACTAGTAGTAGTAGGAATACTGCTATCATCACTAATATCTCGATTAGAATACTGATGGTAAACCTGGCGATGTTTTAATAGGGACACCATTTCCTTATCGGTTAGGGAAACACAATGATCCCAGTTAGTATCCTTTTTGTAGAAGTCTGATAGGGTATTAAACTCTTCAGGAAGACTATTGGATAAAACAAATTCTTTAAAATCAGTGACACGATAAAACATGGTATTTCTCCTCAATGAATTCACGGTATTGTCCATAGTAGTAATATAGGTTTAACTATATTTAGGAATTACTCACCTTCAATAGTTCCTACAGTATTGGTATAGTTGTTATCTTCTACTATGCCTGTTCCAGTAAAGTCCTCACTGACCATCTTATACACTTTAATAGGAGCTGATAGAGCCATGATCATACACTCATTAGGTACATAGTTAGTATTTGCGAATAGACATTTACATTGCTGGAGTAGTACACTAGTATCTCCTATTGGTCCATTCTCATTATTAGCGTAGTGCGGATACTGAGCTAGAGCAGCTGCCTCATTCATGGTCATTAATTGTCCTATACTCATATTTGTAACCGTGTAGCCTATTTCTTCTACGAGTTTCATATATCACCTCTAAAAAATATCGTATCATAATAATTGGACCCCCAAGCACTGATGGCTTGAGGGTCCAAAGGAGTTACTACTTATCCTCTCCAGCGAGGGGATACAGACTGATACTGCTGCTGATATCCACGACCGATATTCTGGATACTGAACAGAGAGCTCAGAGGATTGAGCATACCTGCAGTGATAAAGCTCGCAGATGCCCGCTCACTATGGAAGAGATCACCCGACAGAGGAGTGATAATACCAAGAGACAGACCACAATCCATGATACCATGACTCAAAGCTGACATGAATTCAGGATTAAAGGTCAGTCTGGTAGCCTTTCCATTAATGATAGCCTTTTCACCAGTCAGGCTATTGATCATCTTGCGACGAGCATCCATACGCATTTCCCAAGGTAGATCTGAACGAGCAAAAGTATCAGACCAGTCCTTAATAGCCATTGGATCACGATCACCTACTAGGTTCGCAACAGCTAGATAGTCGATATCACGAATATCACGAAGTTGTCCCTTCTGATCGGTATAATATCCGAGCAGAATAGTAGAATCACTATCCAGGAAGATACGTGGATCAACAGCGCGTTCCCAATGCCGTGAAAAGTTTCCATTAGTGAGGTTATTAGCCGCCGTGAGGATACGATTGACAGCTAGGAGATTACCAGCAGAGGCTGCAGAGAAGACAGAGAGATACCAGCTCTGAGGACCCATATCAGCCACATCCATAGAAATTACTAGACCTGGATGAATCAGGTTAGCAATCAGCTTACCAAGAGCCTGTAAAGTAAAGGACTCACTCTTAGTATCAATCCGAGTACCAATCCCATTAGAATTGTTATCGAAATTGGCTTCAATACCCAACGCACCAATATCCCGAAGATCCATATCGGATGTATGTTGAGGACGGAAATACTGAATCCAGTTATTATTAGTCTGCAGTGACAGAGTCGTATACAAAGACAGCAACATAGAACTCAGCGTATAACTGAAATTACTCAGTACGTTAGTAATTACTAAACGAGCTGCATACTTTTGAGTCTGCTGCTGAAGCTGTGGATTATACTGCTGCTGATATGCATTAAAGATACCAGGAGCTGGAGCAGGACTCCACAGGAGATCAATAAATCCATTTACCTCAGATACATTAGTATCACGATTACCGCGATTCAATGCACCGTCAGCTACAGCCTGCTGAGACGTACTAATAAAGGAAATCAACAGATCGCTACGAATCGGATGACCAACATCGTCGATAGTAGGTGCTGTCTGAAACCCAATATTAATGTTCAGACGACTATCGATATCAGCTGTAGCCAAATTGAAATCTTCAAAGCTGGGTTCATTAGCATCCAGTTCAGTAGCTAACGCCATTGCAGTATTACGAGCTAGACGAAATATCTGATCAATGCTCTCGGGATTGAAAGTACGACCAACAACAGTACCGTCAGTCAGGAGCTTCGATAGACTCTTACCAGGTACCTTATCATTCAAGAAAGATGTTTCATCTAGCTTCTTCTTAACGAGTGTTAGCAGTACGTCCTCAATAGCTTCAGATGCCACTACCATGACAGGGATCTGTTGGCCATTGATATTCTTCATCATGGGCTGTAGTACAGATCCAGTGTTCTCAATAATGAGAATATGATAAGCTACTCCTACCTGAGGAGCATCTCGAAGTACACCTGCTACCACAATACATGAGAAGGTCAGCATCGGATTATTTTCCCGACCAATCTCAATTACTTTGAGCTCAATATTCTCGTGAGCTCCAGCAAAGATCTTCTTGAGACCATCAGTGATCTTACTGAAATATTCTGCACCTAGGCTATTGCCCACCGGACTACTAATGAGAGGACTACCAAAACTACGACTACTCAGAGGACGCCGTGGAGCATTCTGTTGTTCAGCTCCAACATAAGCTTGGCTCTCTGGTACTACATTACCCTTACCGTCGCGTGTTACAGCCATTTTGTTTCTCCTTACGTAAGAATTTACTACAGTTTACAAAACCATGGTTTACTTCACACTAGTAATATATGGCCTTAATTTTTTAGACCATATTAAAAATCAGTCATACATACTCTTGGATCTCTATCCACCAGCTATTGCTAGTGAAGTAATCAAGATCTATAGGATTACTGCTGTGATATTTTTTTACACTGATGGAATAAAACACTATGTGTGTTTAGCAATTATCTTATCTGTTTCCTCCTTTAGTGAAAACATCTTATCTTGTAAATCAAGAAGTGCTAACACTTCTAAACTATGCTCAACTTTAGAAATACAATTCTTTTCTAGAAGACGATCTGATGCTGCTTTATCTATCTGTGACATCTCTATAAAAAGTTCATGAACTCTTGCATTCTTACGAATAGCAGTATCGTCATCATCGTTATCGTCAGGTTGTAATGTGGTTAGTTCACGAAAGAGTAAAATTAGTTTTTGTATATAAATATCACCTTCCATGGAAATGCTCCTATATTCGATTATCTAGTTGATATCTCATTATAGTAATATGTGGTCTTAATTTTTTTAAAGCTAGTATCGTATAGAGATCAATAAAAGGTATCATGTATGAATACATATCCCGATACATTATTTAGTCATCAGAGTACTTTCTCATACCCGATAAAGCAATTTAACCAGATTGACTTTCTGAAAAGAGCATACACAGAACAACTCACAATAGTAAAGACATACTTTAGGGATAATATCGTCAGATTAGATAGTACTAATATCCTAGTAAACATACTGAATAATATTGATATCAGAATGGAGTATGATGGATATAGGTATTCTCAGTACCTGATGAATAGAGCTGAGGGTCTATCTAGATCTTTAAGAATTACTAGTGCATTTAGTCATGGAGAGATTCATTCAGGTGTCTTCTATGGTAAAAAGTGTGATGAGATACTACTACTAGATCTAACTCCATTTGACATAGATAAAGCTCAACAGTATTGGAAGAATCTAGCTCCTGTATACCCTCTATTACATCCATGGAGTGATTTTGGTTTCCTTTTACCTATAGGTAGTGATATAGATACTGCTAGTGGGTTATCTAGTGTTGCTATTCATATACCTATGCTGGCATTTCAGTATAGATGCTTTCTTAAAGAAAAGATTAGACTAAATGAGACTCTATATACGAGTCCTGAAATCTTTCTAATGCAGTATGTGCTCCCTAATATGTTAAACCAACAAACTGATCTAGTAATACTCAATAGACTCATGAATATCTTTTATGATAAGCCTATGAGTAAGAATAAGATTAGATTACCAATGCCTATCTATCCATATGCACATAAGGTAGATGATCTACTACAGAAAGTATTAGAGAGATTAAAAGACAATAGAATGTTTTATGTAGAAGATCTGCTCACTATACCGGCTTTATTTAGCGACAATATGGATAGTGTGTTGAGAATGCCCGATATACCGAATATGAATCAGGTTTGGTGGGCTTTAATACTGACACGTTTACCTATAGTAAAGTTTCTGATAGATATAGGTGGAAAGACTGGAGTGACCTATAATCAATACTACTTAAATACCTATAGAGTAGATCTAACATACCTACTATCACAAAAGACTCTAGAGAGATATCTCCCTAGTAATCTCTTAGATGAAGTCATGAATATGATAGATGAGATACTGAGTACATAAAAAAATATAGAACATAAAGATATACACTCAGAGCCAGTTGGTTCTGAGTGTATTATTATCAATCCTTGTAGTACATACCGTTCTTGATATGCTGGTTACTATACTGATGATTCTTCTTATTGAAGAACTTATTCCTCAGTGTTGTCTTCCAGAATGACGATACGAGTACCAATATCTGGTATCCTACGTCTCTGTTGGATTGATGGTTTTACCAAGTCACAGCCTGCACGTTTGCCACTGTGGTAGCCGCGCCGACCTGACCAAGTAAATTAGCTAACGTTGTCTGTTGTGCTGTAACCCACGCTTTCCCGTCCAATCCAACCTGTTGAATCTGCGCTGCTGTATGTGGTGTGAGATTCCACACACCAGCGCTATTCATACACCAAAATGGCGTAGTCCACCCACTTGGGAGATTCGGCAGAAGAGAGGCAATAATAGACGCTGCCAAGTTGTGTTGATCAATCGTTGTGGAAGGGTAGGTATAGGGGCTGCCTAGTGCTGAAGAAACAAACCCTCCAGTTATGGCATTTTTACAATCTGTTGTGAGTTGTGCGGCTTGTATAGCCTGAGCAGTCGCCACCAAAGA
>JAEHJW020005841.1_pt1 | contig 11380 bp, 18 predicted proteins | sample 9271431 | NCBI WGS metagenome assembly JAEHJW02
CCAGAGTCAGGTTTCAACAGTATATTACCGGCTTCGCGGGGCGTAGCGCAGCCTGGTAGCGCACCTGAATGGGGTTCAGGTGGTCGGAGGTTCAAATCCTCTCGCCCCGACCAATAAAAACAGAAGGTTATGATATGTTTTCTTCAAGGTCTTTTTCCCTCTGTGACGTAAACGTACCAAGGCCAGCAAGAATGGTCTCAATATTCAGGGCCTCAGCGGCTAGATGTTCTGGAGCAAGGTGGGCATATTTCAGCACCATCTCCATACTCTCCCAGCCCCCCATTTCCTGAAGTTTGAACAGGGGCGTCCCCGCTTGGATATGCCAGCTTGCCCATGTGTGTCGCAAATCATGCCACCGGAAGTTTTCAATGCCAGCCCTCTTGAGGGCATTCCACCAAGCCTTTCCGGATACTTGAGTTACTGGATGGTCTTTGTAAGTAAATACATACCGGTGATGTTCTCCCAACCGCCGGCGTAGTACTGCAATCGCCGATGGTGTTAAATTTACTCCTATGGCTTTCCGCGCCTTGGCTTGGTCTGGATGTATCCATGCGACTCCTCTAAACAAATTGATTTGGCTCCATTCAAGCTCCTTGACATTGGCTTGCCGTAACCCGGTTGCCAGTGAAAATTCGGCCATATCCCTCAAATGTGCCGGTAACTCCAGCAAAAGTCGCTGTGCTTCTTCAGGTAGCAGCCACCTTACCCTTCGCTTGGCCTCTGGATACGCCCTCAACATGAGTGCGGCGTCCAGCCATTCCCACTCCACACACTGTCGAAGGATGGAACGAATGAGTGCGAGATACCGATTCGCTGTAGCTGGGCTGGTTTCTCTACGCTTCAGGTCCGCCACTTCCATGATGATGTTTTTTTTCATCTCAGTGAGCAGTACACCCCTGAAGTAAGATTGTAGCCAGTTCAGTCGCTGAACATCATCAGCAAAGCTCGCCTTGTGCGCCTTTTCATCTAACCATCGGAGTCCTGCATCATCCCAAGTGTAGGATGGACGCTCTCCCAATTTTACCTGTCTCCACGCCTCGGACTTGAGTCGGTCGTGAAGTTCTTGCGCTTGGACTTTATCATCAGTGTCAGCCGAGCGTCTAATGCGCTGGCCGTTGGGTGCCGTGAAGTCAATCCACCAAGTTTTACCACGTTTGTAGAGCATTTTGCCTCCTTTTGCAGAGAAGGCGCCGCTTGCCGATTCTCAGGATAGAGCGATCGGAAGTAGGCGACAAGGTCTTCTTCAAGAAATGCCCAGCATTTGCCAGGCTTGGCGCCCTGAACCGCACCACGTTTGGCCCGGCGCCGAAGCTCTTCCTTGCTGAGTTGGAGAAAATCGGCGGCCTGTTGCAGGTCAAAGGTGCGGGCCATGTGGTTTCTCCTCTGGAATGCTGGGGTTCACCATAAAATCCTTTGGCGGGCCTTGCCCGCCCCAGGTGACTATTCACCCCTGTTATAGGGGCGTCCGAAATAAATGGCCGCGTGACGTACGGCCCCCGGCGCATCCCCGGGCGGAGTTACTGATACCCGTGATGCGCTGCCGATGTTTTTCCGCTCTACGCAGGCATCCACCGTCGGCTGGGATGTCCATGGGCACTACGGGCATTTATTGCAGCGCGGACATTCAATGCCGCGCTTAGCTTCAGTCACCATTAGTCCTTGCATCCAGTCCGACTCATGGCCGCACTTTGCGCAAGAAAATCGCACGATTTGACTACCTGGCCCATCACCACCTGCGTCACAGACGTGCATCAAATGACGGCGCCTTGCTCGCGGTTCGACAAGATCGGGAAACAGATCAAGTGTCTTTCTCATGGCTAATCCTTATTCTTTCCTGGCCCAAGCGCATGACGTGGCGATACAGCAGGTAGAAAAACAGGTAAACCCATATAATCCCTGATGCTCGGCTGCCCCAGACCACCCAATACGGGCCATGCGGGACAGAGAACAGCCAGAATCCTTCCATTAACCCCACAATGCCGAATCCGAAGAGCAGGACAACCAACGTCATAACCAACAAAACCAGCATGCTGCGCATTATTTGCCTCGAGATTTGCCATAGTCCGGCAACAAAAATCGACAGGTGATGGTTTGGTCTCACGAGTTCACTCCAGACACCGGGATGGAGCGGGCATCGCAAAACCCATCTCCGCTTCCATGCCCAGGGCTGCACCCTGCAAGGGTTCTGTCTCCCGCATCCCAATCCGCCAACCGGTGGCTACATGCACTGCATAGGCCAAGGCCGGTCTTGCGGTCCAGCCGGAGCCAGGAACAGCCTTCTGGGCAAGCGTGCAGGTCATCACATCTACACTTGACGCAGGTGGCCATGGCCGTTTCCTGTTGCACCCTCCGGATCGCCCGGATGACGGCACCCTCCTCGCACCAGGAACCCGCCCATACGATATGCTCCAGAACCTCGCGGATATGCTCTTCTGAAGCCTCCTCCAGCCATTCCGCCACGGTGCGCACATTGCGCTCCTCGACCATCCGCGCGGCGGAGAACTGGTAGGCCACCGGCAGGCGATCCGCCCGTACGGCACTGAACACCCGATCCATGACCTGATCAAAAAGTGACATGTCAGAACAATCCCCTGGTAATCTCCGGCATGCCGCCGCCGGCGAGTTCAGCGAGTTTCTCCAGACGGCCACGCAACCGGGTAATGGCGTCCCGGTCCGATTCCAGCACATCCAGGAGGATGCCTTTTTTGAGGCTCAGCGCGCGGTAGAACCGCGCAATCTCTTCCCAGGCGGGCCGTCGGCTTTTGTCATGGATGTTGAAATCCTCTTTCCAGTGCTCCTCCATGATATGGATCAGGTCCTCCGCAAGCCGGGTGAGCTGCGGGACATAGGCCGTCAGCACATCGTCGAGCTTCTGGTTCATGGCGGTGACGCCACTCTGAAACTGCACGGCCCGCTGCTGGATCAAATCCACCAGCGGGGAATCTTCGGGAAGGGGCGGAATATCGAAGTGGAAAGCGCTCTCCGCCATGGACTGCTCTGCTGGACGGCCACCGCGCTCGGCGGGGAGATATTCGCCGGATGCAGGCTGAGGTTGTGGGGGAGCTTTCCGCGCCGCCAACTGCTCCACAATCCTTTTCGTCGGCAGTTCCTTGTCGATTTCCGCTAGGGTGGCCTGGATCAGTCCCTCCGCTCCCAGTTTGGGCAGGGCGTATTCCTGCGCTGCGGAATCTTCGGGGAATCGGGCGAAATCGGCTACGTAAGCGCTGAAGGCTCGCCGGATCGCGGGATCGGGATCGTCGATGATCTCATATTCCACCAGGCGGTGGCTGATTTTAGCGAGGACGCCTAAATCGACATGCCTACCGCGCTCGGTATCGCGCCACAGATCGAAAAAGCGCGTGGTGGCGTCTTCCACGCCGAGGCGCAACTGTTCGGCCAGTACCCGGATGATGCTGCGGCAGACCTTGGCCATGTTGCCGTAGCGCCAGATTGTAGCATTCCCAACGTGATACAGCGCCGCGAGTTTTTTGTCGGTGCTTAAACCTGTTCTAAGGGATTCTTCATTTGAAGAATCCCTTTCTACAGAAGGTAATTGTGAACTCTGTCCACCATGCCGTTGCTTTTCACTGAGATAATGGTTCCCGATCACCCAGACCTTCTCGAAGTCGGAAAGGTGACGATGGGACCAGTTGAGGCGGGCGGCTAGGTCCACCACGGCGGGATCTGCAGGATGGATCTGGGTGGCGATGTAGGGCGCCTGCTTGAGACCCAGCCTCCTCGCCACCATGACCCGCATATAGCCGTCGATGACGTACAGATTGCCATCCTCACACTCGATGGCCACCACGGGATTCAGGATGCCCATTTCCCGGACACTATCGATCAGGGTGGTGAACTCGGGACGCCCATTGTCCCGGGGCGGCATCAACTGGACAACGCTTTCGATGGCCCTGAAACGCTCCAGGTCGCCATACCACACTTTATGCGTGTCCTGCCCGGTTTGAGCTAGTGCCTGGGTGCTCATACCTTGACTTCCTTCCAGTTTTTGGCCGGATGTGGGATGACCGCGATGCGTGCCCCATCGGTGGCGAGGACGGCGCTTTTGGGGGCAACCATCTGGACTTTCCGAAGGGCCTGCGCGGTTTTCACCGGCAGGTTGGGCCGGGCAGGCACGGAGACGATGGGATTGATGGCATCCTTGCCGTCTTCAGTGGCTGGCCGGAAGATCAGGCGGCCATGGCCGTCGTGAATGACTTTGAGGTTGAGGGTATCGGCCAAGTTTTTGGCCAGATCAGTGACCGCCTTGAAAGGTAGGTCGGGGGCTTGGATGTCGAGAATCATGACGCACCTCCTTTCTCATGGGTGATTTCCTTAATGGGATAGCCTTCGTAGGCCATTTCGAGGGCGATGTACTGGTGTTCGGTAAAGGGAATGCTCATGAGGTTCCTCCATTTGAAAAGTGACAAGTTATGCCTTGTATCCGCGCCGGAGCGCGGTAAGGTCCGCTACGGTCTGGGCGACGAACTCAATGCGTTTCATGGGCTTCTTCCCATCTGGGCCATCCAGGGTGGTGGCTGACAGAGAAAACTTTAGCAATATACTAAATGTTAGTCAATCGTTTTGATAAACACCGGCTAGGGGAAATACCTTGCACGGGCTACACATTGCACAGGGTGACCGCTAGACGTGAAAAAGCCCCCATGAAGGGGGCTGATAGGAGAGATGGGTTTTATTAGTGTAGGAACTTAAAAATGGTCATGAGGCCGGCAAGGATTGCCGTCATGGTGGCCATGGAGCCGATGGTCCACTTGATGAGGCGCGTTTCCATCTGTGCCATCTGTTTCTCAAGATCAACGATGTCGGTTTTGGTTGCAAATGTCGGCACAGCCGATTCCAGGATCGCGGTACGCTTATCAATACTGGTTACGGTCTCTCGAATACCGCGCACATCCCCCTTCACATCAGTCAGGTCAGACTGAATATGCTCCACATGGCTTTCCAGCCGCGCTACCCTGGGTTCTAGTCCATCCATTGGTGGTTCTTCCCCGCCTTTCTCACGCTTTTGGCGCCCTTCAGCATAGGATAGCACCTTTCCGGTGCTCTCTTGCACCTCGGACTTGAGGCTCATCACCAGCCACCTCTCGGTGGAACGATAGGATCATCCGTGGCGATGGCATCGGATGCGTCCTTATGCTCTTGCACGGCTTGGGCGATCGCCTGCTCAAACTCCGGAGTCTGGACCAGTGCGGGGTTTTTCTCGATCAACTCCAAGATAGCAGTCTGTGTATGTCCGACCGCCAGGAACAGATGAATGATGGCAAGATCTCGGTTCATAATACCCTTTTCTTGATTGACCCACGGGGTACCCTGGCGGCGACATAGTGCATAAGCTCCATATCCTCCAGATGCTTCACGATAACACCATAGCTATCGGCTACGCTGCCTAGGCCGACTTCCCCATCGCGCATCCATGCGAGTTTTTTGACCATCGTCTCTCCGCTATGGCAGCGCACAACGACATGGTCCCCTGGGTACACCTCTTGGGAAGGATAGATCACCAGAACTTCGCCTTCATCCACCCAAGGAGACATGCTGTTCCCAACCACTCGCAAGGAGTAGGCGTCCGGGTATTTTGCCGCGAACTCCATGTACTCCTGGCTGGCGGAAGGGACGTAAACTAGATCGGCGTGATACCCATCCGGCCCTCCTTCGGTGGTACCCACGATGTAGATTACGGAGAGCGACCCAAGGTCCGGGCCTTCCTCGAAGATGCCGCCTGTTACTTTAGCACCGCCGGGGGACGCATGGTGAATGTTATCTAGCCAACCTCTTGGCTTCTTGAGAGCCGTCTCTAAGTCTCTCGCTAATCGATTCCCGATATTGCCTGTCGGGTTGTCACCTATTAACTGACTGATCTGAGAAAGGGAGCGCTCTGTGGCATCAGCAAGTCGCGCTGAGCCACCGAGTCTTTGAGCCTCATTGCGTAAATTATCACGTCTGATCTCAGTAATGTCTTTTTCGGGCATGCCATTCCCTCATCATGGAGTTTAGTTTTACGCGAAACACGCCGAATGCAGAATTAGCAAAATGCTTGACATATATTTATCATATTGCTAAACATTGGGTCATGAACCTCAAAGCATTCATCGTGAATCTAACAATCGCCGAAAAAAGAGCCTTGGCCGAGCACGCCGGGACAAAACTCATATACCTACACCAAATCGCAGGGGGCTTTTCGGCGCCGAGCGCTCGCTTGGCAATTCGTGTCGAGCGCGCCACCAATGGCGTCGTCACTCGCGAAGAACTCCGTCCCGACATCTTCGGTCCCCCGTTCCCAGCCCAGGGCGACACTTATCCCCAAGCCCAAGGGCCTGAAAGCGACCCACCAGAAGACGATGGGCCATGACCTGGACCTGTGGCTATCGCGGCGGCACCACCCAAGGCAGGGTCTTCCAGATATCCGACTGTACCCATGGTTGGTCACGGAAGATGACGCCTACTGAACCTAATGCGACGGACAGGTTGGTGGAGTATGTGCAGGTATACCGACGAAACCCTATAACCACATCAAGCCCCCCATCCCTGCCAACTGGCGAGGAGACTACTGATGAGTAAGCACCGTATGCCCCGCAAACTTTCTGCACCAGATACCTGCTCTGGGAGGACAGCTAATGAACTGTGACGAGAATCGGCAGAAACGCCGTGCGTTGCTACGCCGAATGATGCCAGCCAAGCCCAAAGCGAGGGATTGGTTGTTGCTGCAAGTACTTCTGGATCTGGAGAGCCGCGACCTGATCGATCCGATCGAGACAGAGGATGACGATCTGCAGTTTTTTCTTCCGTGCGCGGACAGCGCGGTGCGGAGGCGGGCTCTTGAGCAGGCGGGGCCGGAGGCGCACCAATGACCATCACCTGCTGGAATGACCTGGAAGATGGTCAATTACAGGGCGCTCCGTTAGCTTCCCAAATCTTGTACTTGCGCGGTTTACGGAAATACATGGACTATGAGACCGGGCTTGTAGGCGCCAAGCGGCGAACCTCCTGGCAGGCGTTGACAGAAGTCCTCTATGTGGAGCCGCATCAGGGGGAAACACGCTCCGGCTCCTATTCCAAGCAGCAGGTCCGGCGTCTTGCCAAGCGACTGGAGACATTGGGCCTCGTAGAAATGCGCTCTGACCAAGCCGCCAAACACCTTGTTTTTTTCCTTCCCCTGGCGTTTACGGATCGGTCCGTTCAGAAAAAAGCCGACACAAACCCGACACAAACCCGACACACCAAACCCGACACAGAACCCGCCATAGCGAACGCTAATAACGGCGGGGCTTCTGTGGGGAAAGGCGGCACAGAACCCGACACAAACCCGACACACCCAAAAATAGGAAAAGCCGACAGACATCCGATATCCGATATAAAAGATAAAAAGCCTTACACCGAAGCTGACGCTTCGGTGTCTGCGCAGCCCGTTGTTTTGCGAAATCCGATCCCATCGCCTACCGAACCGCAACGCCAGGCACCGCTTCTGCCGCCGGTGGTTCTGACCAGCACCACTCCGGCACCGGAGCCGACGCCCAAAGTCGCCAAACCCCGGGTATCCACCGTGCCAGCCTGGACGGCCTACAGCGCCGCCTACCACGAGCGCTACGGCGTCGATCCCGTGCGCAATGGGACCGTCAACGGCCAGTTGGCCCACCTGGTCCGCCGCCTGGGGGATGAGACACCGGACGTGGCCCGGTATTACCTCGACCTGGAAGATGGGCTCTACCGCCGTGAGGGTCATTCCGTGGGAATCTTGCTCAAGCACTGCGAGCACCTGCGGACCCTGTGGGCCAGATCCCGCAGCAGGTCCCCCGCCAGCGAGATCAGCGTTGATGACGTGGTGATAGCGCTATGACTGCAAAAACCACCGGTGGCAGAGGATTGAATGCGCCAAGCCGCCGACAGGATGCCGGAATGACCTCAACAATGATCCGGTCAGACGTGCAGAGATTCGGCGCGAATGCGCACACCCAAGGCTTTGGCTACCTTGAGAATGGTGGCAAAACTGGGATTGCCTTCGCCGGAAAGGGCCTTGTAGAGGCTTTCCCTTCCCATGCCGGCGTCATGGGCCAGCCGGGTCATGCCGCGCGCGCGGGCAACGGTACCCAGCGCTCTGGCGATGAAGGCCGCATCATCCCTCGCCTCTTCAAAACAGGCGTCGAGATAAGCCGCGATCTCCTCTTCGGTTTTCAGGTGTTCGGTGCTGTCCCATGCGTGCAATGCCAATTTTTCCATGATTCACCCCTCCATTTGCCGTGCCAATTTCAATGCCAAGGCGATGTCGGCCGATTGTGTGGATTTGTCGCCTCCGGCCAAAAGCACGACGAATTCCAGACCAAACCGCTTGAAGTACACCCGATAGCGGGGACCGTAATGAATACGCATCTCGGATACGCCCTCTCCGACGGGTTCACAGTCGTCAAAATGGGCCAACTCCATGCGATCGATTCGCACCTGAACGCGCGCCCTCGCCCTGCGATCCCGCAGGCCATGGAGCCGGCGATCAAAAGTCGCCGTCGTTTTGATGTTGACCATGTGGAGGAGTGTATCCCATGTTATACACCAGTCAAACCATTGGGTTCGGTCCTGAGGAGTACGCTGCTCAAGCACTGCGAGCACTTGCGAACCCTGTGGGCCAGATCCCGCAAGGTGTCCCCCGCCGGCGAGATCAGCGCTGATGACGTGGCGATAGCGTTATGACCACCCTCACGTTCAGCCGCAGTAACCTCGCCGGAGGCTTCCACCAGGCGGTCGCCCTGATCCGGGTGATTGCTCGGGCATTCACATTCGCAAGCCTAGTTTTCTCGGTCCTTTTTGCCTTTTTGTACGTGGCGGTGCCCTCGATCTTGCGCAGCCTCGCCCGCTCCGCGGCTTTGCATCGGGGCGCGATTACGGTCTGGGCGGCGATCTTTCTGGTGCTCATGGCGATGTATCTGGCGATGATCGGGATCTCCGCCCTGGCGGATTGGTTGGATCGCCTCTGCGAGCGGTCACCCAAGGTTGAAACGGCGATCACCGCATCAGCGGCTCTGATTGTTATGGCTTTCCTGGGATTTATTGCCTACGGCGCGCTTTTTGAGAACCCAGCCAAACATCCGCCTGTCCCGGCGCGCACCGCGCTCCGTGAGGCCCAGCCGTCGGGTCGGGTGCTGCTGCATTTCTGGACCCATCGAACCCCTGCGGAAGCCCGCCAGGATTCACCACCACCATGGAAAACCACCAACGTAGTCGGTGCCGCGAAGATCGAGCGGCTTGGACCGGGCCATTACCAGGTATGGGTGCATAAGGAGGGTGGCGAATGAATACCCAGACGAAACACATTTCGGTGCGTGACTTGGCCGAGGATATCCGGCGTCGCCATGGTCTGCCGCAGAGCAGCAACGTCGCCCTGCTGCCCGACCGGCACCCCCAGTACCGCCAGTGCGAGCGGCATGGGCGTTATCCGACATCCCGGATCGATGCCGACGGCACCGTGCGCTACATCATGCCCGCCGACTGTCCGCGCTGCCGCACCGAGCGGCAATTGGAAACCCTTCTGGACCGCGCGGCTATTCCGCAGCGCTACCAGCACTGCGATTTTGGCAACTACCGGATCATTTATCCCGCCCAACGGGCAGTGGTCGATGTCTGCCAACGCTTTGCCACGGATTTTGCCGAAAACCGGGACGGCCGCGGGCTGATTCTCCTCGGTCCGCCCGGGACGGGTAAAAACCACCTGGCGGCGGCCATGGCGCGGGAACTGCTGGCACAGGGCCACACCGTCCTGCAAACCACCGTCTGGGAAGTGATCGACCGGATCCGGGAGACCTGGCGGCGGGAGGAGGGCCCCAGTGAGCGCGCCGTCATCAAGACCTTCGCCGCAGTGGATCTCCTGATCCTCGACGAAATCGGCAAGCAGCACGGCTCGGACAGCGAGCGGGTGAGCCTCTTTGCCGTCCTGGACAGCCGCTCCCGCGACTGCCGCCCCACGATTGTACTGAGCAACGAAACACTGGCCGGAGTGGAAAGCACTCTGGGAGCGGCCGCATTCGATCGCCTCTGCCACCACGGCACGCTACTGCAATGCCAATGGCCCAGCTACCGGCGGCAGGGAGGGCAGCCCAGATGAACGCTGCGACTTTAAGCACTTATGACCTGAAGTGTATCGTGACGTTTTTGTTTTCCTTCGCCAGCTTTGATTGGGTATCGAGATTTCTCGCTGGTTTATTCCGACTGCATTCTCTTGAGACTTTTGCCGATACCGCAAGACCGTTTTATGGTCGGGATGTCATATTCATCAAGTCGGTTTTCTGGAGCAGCATGGACCGGCTTATAGTCATGTTTGCGACGTATTTTCTGTTTATAACGGTTTTTATATTTCGCAATGACGATTTGCCCAGTATCAGTTATATATTTATCGCATTTTTTACGGAATTTTCCATTTTTTTGCGGAGTTGTCGTCATATCGTGAGTATACCTATTGTGAAAATCAATGTAAGAAGAATCGCCACGATGGCGAGGGCGTAAATATACCTGTTGACGGCGACGCCGGTAGCCAAAAGCTGGATGGTAATCTTGAGGAAAAAGATCGTGATCACCAGGCAGATCAAAATAGAAAAGAAAACCTGAATCCAGAATTGATGAGTATACCGGTGACTAATATCCAGGAGTATGGACATGACCACGATATATCCGATTAAGGTGTTAAAAATGTCGTTGAGTGCTGCCAGAAGGCGTTTCTCTTTTGGTGATAGTGGGACGATGGGCGATTTTGTGATCCATGGCTGCATCCAACGATGGAGCCTGTCCGTGATCCATTGTTTCCATGCTGTGAGCGATTTCTCCAGTTGTTTGTGGGCAACCGGCCCATGTTGCCACGGATTCGCGAGGTCTGAGTATGTATAAACCCTATTTCCCCAAGCCGACGAGATTGAAGGGATTGCTGATCGTCCTGTCTCTGGTGGCGACACCCGCCTGGGCGGCCTGGACCTACATCGGCCCCGGCGCCCGCTCGGTGCACCTGACCCTGCCGCCTGTTGCCCCAGGTCCGGTCAGCGCCAACGCCGTACCCCCGCTCCCGGTGACCACACCGCCGCCCCACGAGGGCGTCTCCCTGACCCATCTGCAGCAGCAGGGCCGGTTGAGCGGTGTCCTGGCCCATAATCTCCACGGCTGGAAACCCAATCGCTGGGTCCCGGCCGGTCATGGCCCCTTGCGCGAGGCCGTAGGGAAACTGCTCCCGCGGCACACCATCCACGTCCACGCAGGCCTCCTGCTGCCCACGGTCTCCTGGCCCGCCGGCACCGCGTCCATCGCCCTCTATCACGTCGCCCGCAGTGCCGGCCTGCTGCTGGTGGTGACCCATCATGCTGTTTACGTCCTGGCGGGGTGAATCATGCGCATT
>JAEHJW020006502.1_pt1 | contig 11369 bp, 14 predicted proteins | sample 9271431 | NCBI WGS metagenome assembly JAEHJW02
GCGGCGGTCGTGAAAGCCGGATTCGTGATGGTCAGCGTGCCTTGCGCGAATTGACCATTCGGCGCGTAGTACAAGTCCTGGATCTGGGTTTGAGCCGAAACTGTCAAGGCGGCGAGGATAAAACTCGCGGCTAGGAGTGCCGGTTTCCGTGTCATTTCTCTTTTCCCATTTCCTTCGCTATCCGCGCCAACGCAAACTGATTCTTTCTCACCACTTCGTCGCCGAACTTAACGAGCGCCTCGATGTTCTTCGGCGAGGCGTCGTCCATGCGCCCGCTTGGCCCGTCGAGCGGTTCCTGAATGCGGATGTAGTGATCGCCCAGCGCAGCCGCCGCTTCTTCTGCGGCAGAGGACATTGACCCCTGCATAAAGAATTGTGTGATGCGCTTCAACCAATCCAGCGCGCCCCATGTCTTGGCGTCGATGGGTTCTGCGGTCGTCACCGCACGTCCGCACCCGACCGACACCACGAAAATCCCGTCCTTCGGCCATAGTTCGCGGGCATAAGACGCCGCGAGAGCAGCCGGGTTATTGGCCGCGATTCCGCCGTCAATGTACGGCCCGAACGGCGGAAAGTAGGTCGGCGCCGCGGATGTCGCCCGCGCGGCCTGCCACATCTTCAGGCCCGAGTTGCGGTTCGTTAGGATCTCCGCGCGCCCCGTGCTCATGTTGAACACGGTCACGGCGACCTCAGTGGTCGCCGATGCCATCACGTAATCTTCCAGGAAGTGCTGGAGAACGGCCTCGATGTTTCCCTCGCCGTACTGCGGAGCGAACAGCCCGAACCGGTCCAGGACGCGCGAGAGCAGGGAGCGCTTGAAGATCGCCGCGCCGAACTGCGTGTACAACTGGCCGACGCGCCGCGCCGAGTAGCGCTTCTGATGCGCCAGCATGAGCGCGATGATTCCGCCGGTCGAAGTGCCGTGGATGAGGTCGAACGCCTTGTACAGCGCGCCGACACGTTGCTCAAGGGCATAGAGCACGCGCGAGGCGACAACGCCGCCGATGCCGCCGCCATCTATGGCCAGGACGAATCGCGTCATGGGAGTATGTTTACTTTCGTTCGTCTTCAAAGCGTTCAAGCCGCGCCACGCGAGACTGAAGGTCCCGGTGCTGCTCAGAACGTGTGTAAGTGCCATTGATTCTTTGATAGAACCGAAGCTCTGACTCGGCGAGATCCGCGCGGACCTCGTTTCTGAGGGACTTCAATTCGCTTCCGAACTGATCTTTTAGGGAGGACACCTCATTGCCGATGTTCTTCAGCGATGCCCGCGCCGCCCAGCCGACGAATCCGATGAATGCGCTGGCTGCCACTTCGAGTCCGTGTCCGACCAGCGCCGGAACAAGTTCAGATCCTTGCATGGTGCTGCTCCGTTCTATTTCTTCGGACCGAAATGTGGCGCGGCCTGGGGCGGGAGACTGGCGGGCCGCTCGAAGGCGTCGCCGTTCTTCCTCCAGCCGATGCCGGGGATTTCCGGTAACGTGTCGATCTGCACGGAGCCGGGGAATAGCGTAGGCGCGATGGCCGGATCGACCTCGACGATGTTTGTGATTATGCCGGAAGACATCAACGCAAATATGGCCATATCTCTATTCCCACCACGTCACGATTACGATTCCGCTCCCGCCGTTGCCGCCAGCAGAGAAGTACGGGGATGCGGTCTGCTGGCCGCCGCCGCCGCCACCGCCGCCGCTATTCGGCTGTCCGTTTCCGCCGGGAGATGCCGCGCTTGCTGCCCCTGTTCCGCCGCCTGCCGCACCCGCGCCGCCCTGGCTGTTGCTCGAAGATCCGCCGCCGCCACCGCCGCCGCCAAATCCCCGGTATCCCGCGCCGCCGTAGCCCCCGCCGCCACTGAACGGGAATGCCGCGCCATTCGCGCCACCGCCGCCGCCGCCGCCAGAGGGAGATCCCCCGGAGCCGTTGCCGTTATTTCCGCCCCATCCGGCATTTGCACCGGGATTTCCGCCTGCCGCGGTCAACAGAGATCCGAAGGAGCTTGATCCGCCAGCGGTTCCAGGAGAGCCGTTCGGGTTTCCGCCAGCGCCGCCATTTCCGCCCGCGCCGACAGTTACAGTGACCGGGCCAGTGATCTGGACGATGTACTCCTTGACCTGGCCGCCGCCGCCGCCGCCGCCGCTGCCGCTGGCGCCGGATTCGCTGCCCCCGCCTCCCCCGGCCCCGCCACCGACAATGAATACATCCACCCAGCCGCCAAGCAGGAGAAGATTGCCCGAGGGCGTGAACGTGCCGCTGGTGGTGAACACCTGCTGCTTCTGTACTTGGCCAAGAGAAAATGACATGAGGAGTCGCCCCTAGACGAGAAACCAATTAGCGCCGTCAGACCGGAAGTCGTAAGACTCGTATGGGTTGATCTGGAAGTTCGGCTGACCGCTGATCGTCTGGCCCCCTACCAGCGGCACAATCGTTGCATAGTTCGTGCTCGTCGGCCCCAGGACGGTCTCTGTCAGCGTCACCCCGCCGTTGCCGACCGCGGTCGGAAGATACCGCGTAATCGAGCCACCGGAGACGTTCAAGGTCTCCATTGAGCGCATTCCCCCGACCACGATGTTTCCGCTCGTCGCGATGTTTGCATATACGGCCACTGGGTCGTAGGTCATCACGCCCGCCGAGGTGATCCAGACCGCCGGGGCGAATTGAACAATGGCTCCGCTCGCTCGCACGAAAAACGTCTGAATCGTGGTGCTCGAAGGCAGCGGACACACCGGCTGGCCCGGCACGTTGGACGGCCAGGAGAACGTTCTGCCGCCCGTGGCGTCCTGGCTGATAATGAACGTGAGCAACTGGCCCAGAGATTGCCCCGTGAGCGTGGACGACGTGACGTTCCCGGTCAGCGTCAGATCGAAGCCGCTCGACGTTCCGGCGTTGAACGAGATCGACGTGGCATAGGGCACCGATACGACCGAGCTCGGGAAGTCGGACGCGATTCTAACCGTAGCGAGGACGGAAACAAGGTTGTTGAAATTCGAGTCGGAGGTCGATACGCCCTTGTTGACGAGCATCTGGCAGAACGCCGCGACGAACGTGCTCCACTGGTAGAAAGCCTTGTTTGCGAGCGCCGATGGGAGCAGGTCGTTGGCGACGGCGCCGCCCGTGCGGATGGCGTCGCCGGAATAGACAGAATCCGTCTCCATATTCGCCAGGGCGGTGTCCCAGACGAGGAAATTCGTGGTTGCCATGATGTTTAGGTAAAGTGCCCAACGTCGAAACCGGCTTCGTAGGCCGTGTTGGCGTCGAAGCCCAGGAGCGGGAGAGAAGCGAACGAGAACGTGTACAGCACGCCCTGCGGCGGTCTGAGAATAAATCCGTGGTTAATCAAGTCCTGCATGATCGAGGTGAGAGGGGCCGCGACGTACAGGCTCACCGTCATGTTCTGGTTGTCGGTGATGAGCAATGTGCCGGACGGAAACAACGTCGTCCAGATCATGCGAATTGAGCCGAGCTTCCCGTCCCAGTGGTTCATCAGGACGGTCGCCTGAAGCAGCGTCCGGTAGGTCGTATCATCCAGACTCGGGCTTACTCCGTTCGACGGCTGGAAGGGAACCGTGCGCGATTGCCCTACAAACGAGCCAATGATGTCCAACTGCGGGCCAACCGCCGTCGCCAGACTGAACGCCGAGACAAACGACTCGCCGCACGCCATCACGTCCTGGAAATACTGCAGATTGTCCTGCAGCCACCCCATCTGATTCGGCGCAGTCTGGTACTGCGAACTCATCAGGCTCAGGTAGTAGGTGATCGGCTGGCTAGACACTGTTCACCACCACGTTTACGGCGAGGCCCTGAGAGGCTTCGTTGTAATTTACCGGGATGTCGGAAGTGCCGGTCGTGAAGAACGTCACGGACACGTTCGACGCCGTGGCGGTGGCGTTCTGGCTGAGGACGACCGTGCCATCGACGGCGCTAACGGTAAGCGTGCCGCCGCTCGCCCCGCTCTGCACCACGGTGACCACGTCGCCGTCCAGATAGCCGGAACCGGCGGAGGCCACGGTAACCCCGGTAATCGCGCCCGAACTGACCGAGGTGATATTGACCGTGAGCCCGCTGCCGTGTCCGCCCGTAGTGGAGAGTCCGTTCGCTACGGTGTAGGCTGAGCCGCCCGTCGTGATCGTCAGCCCGCTAACTTCGCCGGTCGTGAGAGACGAGACGGTGGTATTGTTCGGGATGCCGTTTCCAACCGCCGTCTGGCCCGTCGCGATGCCCGTGGTGCTTGCCACGGTGATCGACGCCGATCCGCTTGTCGTGCTCGCCGTGGTTGAAGCCGATTCGTACCCGCTCAGAGCCGAACGAATCGAGAACAGGGGAGCGTACTGATTCGTATTCACGCCAAGCGCGGCTCCGTAAAGCTCCGAGAACACGACCGACTGCCCGATTCCGAGGCCGTTGAGGTAGTTCACGATGGCCGTCTGGATCGCAGTCTGCGTAGCCGACGTGAAGCCGGTCAGCCCGTGGACGTTCATCGAAACATAGATGACCGTGTAGCCCAGGATGTCGAACGAGATCGTGGTCGTGATGTTCCCGTTGTTCGGGTCGGTTACTCCTACCGCCGTTGTGCCGTTCGTCAGGCAGCCGGGGTTCTTATTCGCGTAGATCGCCTCCGCAATCGCGGCCTGCGTTCCGCCTTCGACTACCGCTGTGATCGAATGCGCGGGGCCGAGGCTATTCGCGATGCCGATTGAAAACGCCACGCTCGACTGCGTGCCCGCGCTGGCAGTCAGAACAAGCGTCGTGCTGTTCGTTACGCTCGACACCGTATAAATCACGTTGTTAATCGTGATGTTCTGCCCCGCCATCGTCGAATCGAATGGATATCCGTTGATGAGCGTGACGGTTGTGCCGGAGGTGCTCACCAGCCCTGAGCTTGCGGTGTACGAGCCTTGATTCTCATACACCACGGAGCGCGTTACTCCAGGCACGGCGGCCACGATTGCGGCGGTTCCGGCGAGTAGGGAAACGGAGGGATGCGCCTGGCCCACAATGAGCCGCGCCCGGTACTGCGAGTCTGGCTCGGTAGGCGCTCCCGGCGTTGCGGCTGCGGGGTTCGTGACTCCGGTCCAGCCCGCCGTAGGCGTGGCGCGGATAATGATGGTGCCCGCGTTCGCCGTGATGTTTCCCGCGGTCTGCGCCTGCGCTGTAACCGAGACCGTTCCGCCCGAGCCGATGGTCACGCTAGACGGCAGTAGCCATTTATTCCCCGTCGTGTCCTGGGCAATGCCGTTCGTGATGACAGTTCCCGGCGTGCCGGTTAGCGTCAGAATCACGGTGGAATAAGTCGCCACCTTCCGCGTAATGCCGATGATCTGTCCGGCAATCAGGTCCAGGCTCGTTCCGGTCGCCGTGAGCGGACTAATCGCGAAATAAATCGCCTGGAGCAGCGCGTTCGCGTCCGAATAATTCAGCGCTCTAACCGCGATGTCCTGGTAGTCGGCTGAGTCTGTGCCGAGATAAGTCGTCGAGCCGTAGTAACCCTGGTACTGGGCAATCAGGTTCGCGAGGATGTCCGAATACAGCGGGACCGTGAGGCCGGACGCGCCTACCGTCGGAGGAGTGTACGCCATGATGGGCTAAGCCTGGTTGGATACCGTTACGGTTCCGAACTGCGTCAGAACCGTTGCCGCGAAGGAAAGCGCCCGGCTCGCCGGGGTGAAGTTGATGCTGAAGGAGGATATCGAAGTCACGTATGGCGTCCCGAGAATCCGGTTTCTTAGAATCAGCGCCGCCGCCTGCAAAGTGATCGGATGACCGAGGAGAGATTGAAACATCGGCGTTCCGTCGGTCGTGTCCTCGAACCACTCGCCCTGAAAGAGCTTCAGCCGCGTCACGATAATCTGCGTAACGGCGTTTATGTCGGACAGAAAGTTAGACGTGCCCTGCCCGCGCATCGGGTCTCCGTTCGAGTCCAGCGCCCGAACCGTGATCGTCGCCATGTTGGTGAGTTATTCCGCCGGCCCGGTTATGCCGGGAGCCGTGCTGACCGAATGCGTATGCTGCAGGAACACAAGCCCGTCGATGGTCGTCTGGCTGTTTCCGTTGATGACTACCTTCGTGGTTCCCGTTACGTTCGCCGTCTGGGCATTCACGTTCACCGTGTCCGCCGCCACCGTGATCTGTCCAGACGATAGGCTGATCGCCACCGAGCCGTCATCGCTTGTAAGTTGGCATTCCGAGGACGAGTAAGAGGACGGCGAATGGCTCGCGCTGCTCAGTCCCAGGATCGCGATTGCATCGGACAGGCTATGGCGCCGCTGGGACACCTGGTTGTTGTTCACCCCGCCGCTTTGTAACCACTCATCGATGGAGGTGTCGGAGAAGACGAGCAAAACTTCGTCGCCCGGCTGAACCGGGAACGTGAGGTTGAAGCCGCCGCCGCGCGGAAACACGATCGGCACGTCGGTAAGGACCGGAAGTTGGATGCTCTGCGTTTGCAGGTTCACCGTCGCTCCGCCTTGATTCGTCAGCACCAGTTCATTCGTCGCGATAAGGACCGAAACCGTGGGCGGAGGACCCGGCGTGAACGTCTGTACGATGGCCGGAACCGCCACACGGAGCTTTTGAAAGATGCGGTCTATCAGCCTATGCTCGAAGCTGATGCGCGGCAGGAGCCGCTCTTCGATGTCCTGGCCGTAGTTTATCGCCATGCTCTGTTACCCGTTCACCGGCGAATGGCTGCTGATGAAATCCGGGAAGAAGTTGAAGACCACCGCGGTAATCTCCGTAAACCAGTCATTCCCCATCCCGCGAGTGTCGCCGTAGTGCCGAATCCCGGTAACCACGTACAGCCCATTCTGACTCGGGACCGGCGCAAGAGAGCCGTACTGGATCGGCGCCGCGTTGATAATCGTTCCCGGCGCGAGTTCGACTACATCTCCGATCTTCGGATCGGAGTCCATCAGGACGCGGAACATAACGCCGTACTGCGTTTGCTCGGGTGTGCCGATGAGCGTCGTCCTGATGCTTGTGTTGCTCGTCTGATACCGCGTGTACGACCCCGGCAAGCGCGGGGGTCCGTAAGTATACTTCGGCGGCGTCGAGGCCGTCACATCGCTGAACGACCGCACGTTCAGGCCGTTCGGGCTTACCCACGCCCAGAGGTTGTTCTGCCGCGCGATGCTTCGGATCTCGTCAAACGGCTTACCGTGAACCGCCCGCCCGCGCGAGTATTGGCTCTGAGTAAGAGCCGTCTGCGCTCCCGAGTCCATATTCTCAATCGGGATGCCGCTGTCCGACGCGATCTGATTCAGCGCGTCCAGGTCGCTGGTTCCGTTTGATAGCGAAGTGCTCGTGAACCCGAGCGCATCGTCAAGCAGGCCGGTTATGCACCGGAGCGTCAGCCGCTTGTCCACGACGTTCTCCTGTGTCGCGATGTACTGCAACACGTGGCCGTTATAAAGTAGGTTCGATGTCTGTCCGAACGCGCCCGAATCCGACAACTGATAACCCGCGCTTACCGACACTTCGTCGCCCAGAATCACCGGCTGATTGAACCGCCAGAGGTTCGCGATTCCTGGGTTGTCCTTGTACAGCGTAGACTGCGTCGGAGACGAGAGATTGTAAATCGTAACCGTCATCTCCCAATACGCCATAAGGAGAAACTTATTGATGTCGAACACGACCCGCAGCGTTTCGCCAGCGCTGTTGTCGATGGCGAACTTGCCCGCCGTCTGGGTCTGGATGCTTACGTTCCAAGCCCGCCCGAAATACGGGAGGGGCGTGTTCTGTGCCGTGGTGGACATTCAGTAAGCCGTGTCGTCCCAGAGGACCGTAAAGCCCGTCGCAAGGTTCGTATCGCTGGGCCAATCCGAGGCCGCGCCGCTTTGGTTCACCACGTACACCGAACCGATCTGCAGGTAACTGTAGGGCGCCAGGATATTCGCCGCCGGAAACACACCCGTCAGAAGGGGAACCGAGGCAATCAGCGAATTGCCGAACTGATCGGCCACGCTCATCGACCACCACCCCGCATACGTGTTGTAAGAGAATCCCAGCACAAGCACCAATGGCTTTGAGTCCACGATCAGCGAGACGCGCGTGGACTGATTCGGGAAGTTCCCGATGTTCAGGACTTGCGCCACGGTTCACCCGACGCCCGGAAAGACGGTTGATAGTCCGCTGAGCGGGTAACTGCTCCATGTGCCCTGGCCCGCAATTGTCGGAATCTGAGAGAGCGAGAGGCCAAGGGAGGAAGCGTTTGAGATGGAGTTTTGGGATTGGATGGATGGGGGAACGGTCTGAGGTAACTGTTGGCCGATGATCGTCTGTCCGGTGGTTTGCGGGTCTGCGGACACGGGGTTCCCGGTTGTGCCGATGAGAGACGAGGCCGAGGACGTTTCCACGTTCGCAGTCACGACCTGCTGAAACGTCACGATGGCGCGCAATCCGTAGGCCGTCGAAGCGTCGTCCTCGGCCCTGATATCGGCAATCATCATCGTGTCGTAGTCATTCAGCCGCGTCGAAAGCTGGACGGGTTGCAGGGCGCCCTGGATCGCTACGAGCGTCCGGTAGGCGTTCACGCTCCGGCTCGGGCCGTCCGCCCACTGCGTCGCGGTGAACGACTGCATCGCGTCCGACATCCCGATTTCGACGATCAGCCGAGGCGGGACGATGTAGGAATGGTCGCTAATGTTTGCGCCGGTCTGAACGGGGTTAAGCGTAACCACTGTGGGGCAGAGGTGCTCGATCCTCATCACGTTGTCGAACACGTACGCAGTGGTCTGCTGCGTCGCCGGATCGGTCGCCGTCATGGTGAGCGCGGGTGTGCCGCTGGCCCACTGCGGAGGCCGCCACGGCTCCGGCGTGCCTGCTTGCGTCGTGGCCGGCGCCGAGCCGATGGCGGAGACAGTGCCGATCAGCGTCCCGAGTGGGGGAAGAAATCCGGCCATGTTCGTCTACCGTCTCACCACGCCGGGGCCACTTGCGGAAGATCCAACAGGTTCCGGCTCGCCATCTGCTCGCGTATCTTGTCCGCCACTTGCCGCGCGATTGTGTTCGCGTCCGCTCCGGGGTTCGTCACGTACACGCCGCCAACGGAGATATTGACCGTGCTGTTTGCGCTCACCGGCTGAGACCGTGGCGAAACGAGCGACTGCGCCGCCGCGAACTTCTCGCGGGATGCCGGCCCCGCGGTCATGCGGAGGCCCGCAGGAACCGCGCCGACTGCCTGATCGGAGCGCCCCGCGCTCGCCGTCATCCAGGCCGGGGCCGTCCGGTACCACTCCGGGGAATCCTGGAACCACACGGGCGACTTGGCGTACCAGAACGGCGTAGAACCGGTCCCCGCAGTGGCGTCCGTGGCCGCGCCAGCGTTGAGCGACTTCTCGAAGCCTTCCGCGTACTGAAGCACGCGCGGCACATAGGCCCGCGTCTCGGCTGGGAGGTCCGCCAGGCCCGCTGACCGGTCCACCGCTCCCGGACCGGCGTTGTAGGCGGCCGCGGCTTTCGCCATGTCGCCGTGGTACTTCGTTAGCAGTTGGCCGAGATACCGGACGCCGCCCTCAATGTTCTGCGACTGGCTGTACGGATCGACGCCCAGATCCTTCGCCGTCCCCGGCTCCAACTGCATTACGCCGATAGCGCCCTTGGGACTGACTACGGCGTTCTTTCCGAGGTTCGATTCCTGCTTGGCGATGGCCAGGGCCAGTGCCGCCGGCACGTTGTTCCGCCGCGCCGCTTCCTCAATTGCCGCAACCACATCGGCAGAACCCGAAGGAGCGCCCTCGCCGGACTGCGTCTGTGCGGTCTGAGCACTCTTCCCAGATCCGCCGTAGAGGATCTCATCGAGCCTCTTCGCCCCGTGCTGCAACCACTCCGGGACGTGCTCTTTCTTCCACGCTTCCCACTCCGGGAACCACCGCGATCCTTGAAACTCCTCGAATCCCTTCTCGCCCAGTTTTGTTCCGGCCCATGCGCCTCCCAGCACCGTCCCGACGGCCGTCAGCCGCGACAGGAGCGCGCCGATTGTGCCGAGGAACCCAGCGCCGGCCGATGCGCCTTCCGCCGCTTCCGCCGCGCCGCCTCCGAAGCCGAACAGCCTGCGCATCAGGCCAAGCGCGCCGCGCACCCCGCCGAAGGCGCCCAGCGCCCCGATGCCGAGGACGGCCCCGCTGCCGAGGTCCAGACTGTCCTTCGCCGCCTTCCCTTCCGCTCCCGCGACTTTCGTGTTGCCCGCGACGAACGCGGATGCGGCAGAGGACGCATGAGCCACAGCCATTTCCGCGCCGGCGACGGCCTTCATGACAGCCACCAGGCCGTGCTCTACGTGCTGGATCGCTTCCGCGAGATTCTTCCACGAGAACGCCGCGCTCTCGATTGAACGGTCGCCCGAGAATAGCCCGACGATGTTCGTGAACGCAACGGCCGCGTCCTTGACGACCTCGCCGAGGCCCGTGAAGATTTCCCACGTGTCCTTCAGGACCGGGATGGCGTAGGAGGACAGCTCATCCGCAATTCGCGGGATGGACCGCTCGAGCCCCGTCACCCAATCGTGGACTTTGTGGAACGTGTCTCCGCGCGTCAGTTTCTCGAATAGATCCGAGGCAAACGCCATGCCGAGGAACTTCGCGCCGATCTCCAGGCGCGTGAACTCCATCCGCAGATTGCGGACGCCCAGCATATTCCGCTCGAAATTAGCTCCAAGGCCAGCGGTCATCTGGTCCATGTCGTGGCTCAGAAGAACCGCCCGCGCGTGGAGTTCGCGGTCCCACGTGATTTCTCCAATGCTCGCCCCGAGCGCCTTGGTGATGATGTCCATCTTGCGGGCTGATTCCGTGGTCATCAGCATCCGCAGGCCCAAGAGCCGGTAGCTCTGGTCCGCCATCGCGGCCTTGTCCACCACGCCAATGATGGCGGCGGAAACCGCGCCGAACGCGCCCAGAATCGCCCCCTGGGCCTCCAGGATCGAGCGGGCCATCCCGCCGAAGTGCGAGGATACTTCCCGGTCGGCCTGCTTAACGAGATCGACGAACTTGCGGAAGCTGGATTCGTCGGGCTCGAATCCGAGTCCTACGAGGTATTCCTGGATAAAGTTCGTCATTTATTGTTCAGCCGTTCCGCTTCCCGATGTGCCGCCGCATTCGCGCGGCGCCGATTCTCTTCCATCACGTCGAGAACGATGTTCACTTCCAGCAGGTCGTGCGCGTCGTACACGTCGAAATCAGACTGCCGCCACAGCCCCGCCAGAACGGGGCGCCAGAGGAGTCCGCTGATGTCGTCCGGCAGGCTTACGGGTTCGTAGCCTGGGCTTTCTGCTGTGCCGATGCGCGCTCTTTCAAAAAAGGGCCGATGGAAACCTCCATCGCGGTTTCCATGAGCTTTTGGACCAAAGCGAGGTCGTACTCGAACTCTTGCGCCTCGGG
>JAEHJW020000427.1_pt2 | contig 11366 bp, 23 predicted proteins | sample 9271431 | NCBI WGS metagenome assembly JAEHJW02
AGCCCCAGGGACTCGCCCAGCTCGCCCAGCCGCCCGTACTCCGGGCAATCCGTCCATACGGCCTCGCGGGCCTTGATGAGCACCACATCGAACGCGCAACCGAACATATGCATGGAAGTCAGTTCCCAGGTAACAGGCCTCTTGTTCTGCTCCTCCGTGATCGGAGGCATCACCGCATCATGCCGCAGCCGGTTCACTTCATCCACCGTTTTCCGCCCCTGGGCAAAAAGCGCAAGTTGTTCAGCCTCCGTCCGGAGGGTGAAAATCACCTCGAAACCTATCTGTTCGTGCGCGGCCGCGGCTTGGAGCTTCTCCAGCCTCAGGCGCACCACAGGGCAAAGGTCATCAACATTCCTGTCAGGCATTAGGTCTCCTTTCAAAAAGGGAAGCGGCGGACCCAAAGACCGGAATTTTAAATTTCTTCAAGGTTTCATCCCCTCCCGGGTGATGAACGCGGGCGCGGCTGACCAGGCGGTGAACAGTGTCCAGGCTTCCGTCATGATGAAAGGATTTTACGGGGTTGGCAGCCCGGAAGTCGTTTAACATTGTTAGGAGTTTTTAGATATCTGGGAAGGTGTTAAGCCGCAGTTAAAACAATACACAAAACGCGCCTACATTTCAAATAAAGGGTCCTGCCGGTCATCCTTTTTTGGCTGGGTGGCTTCTTCCAGGATGCGGTATATCTGCTGCTCGCAATAGCCGGTGGCGATGGCGAGCTCCTTATGGTTCGTCCCATCGAAATGCTTAGCGATGAATTCCTTTTTTCTGACCGACTCCAGGCTCTTGAGCGGCCGGATATAAATGTTTATGCCGCCGAGCTTTTCCGCCAGCGCTATGGCAATATTGACGCCGCATTCCCTCGCCACCAGCCGGAGATCTCCCGGGAGATCATCCGCAGTCATTCCGTCATACCAATTCATTTCAATCTCCTTCCGCATATCCAGTAAAAATTTATCCTTGAATGGTGGAGGCCCAAACCGGATATGGTTATTTCCCTAAGCTCGCGGATCCGCATGCAGCAGGCGTTCTCCGGCAGATCCCGCAGCTTGATATCCGAGCGCACGGAGATAACCTCGTCATGCGCCGGGTTGAGCTTATAAATGTCCACCGGCTTCAAAACGGGTTCTCCCCGTTCGCATCGAGACGCTCTTTCTTTTTCTGGTTGCCCAGGAGGGATTTTAGGCTCTCAATGAGCATTGAGGCTTCATTGATGGTGCAGGGATAGTCCTTTTTCAGCATGCGCCGGGTGAAGCGCACAAGGCCATCCCTGAACTGCCATTTTATCTGGCTGGAAAGGTACTCGATCATCCATCTCTGGTCCTCCGTCATGAGGACCACAACTTTACCCCTCGCCTCCTCAGGGTATTTTATCGGGTGCACCTGGCGCGGCCAGCGCTTGGACCTGATCTTGAACCCGTGCGCGTCCTTCACATGGTCCAGCAGCTTCGAGGCCTGCTCGTATGTAAGATATTTCGAACTAGCCGTCCATTCATCCAGGCCCTCGCCGAACTCGATGCAATGCGCCAGGTGTTCCTCATCCGTGATGTTGCACTGGGAGTTGGCGATATGGATGAGGGCGAGTTGCTTGCGGGTTATATCAGGCATTTTCTCCGGAATATCCCTCTAAAACTCATCATCTAGCAGCATTAATGTGTGTTTGTGATCGCAACCTGAGCAAATTCCTGTCACCTCGTGACAGTTCTCTGAGTTGCCGCCAGCCGCATTATCCAGTTCGATCATACATCCGCAACTGATGCAACGGAGGTGCTGTATAGAATGGCCTAAAGTATTTAAATTCTCGTTTTCCGCACTCATCATCTTCCCTCCATAAACATTCTCAGTCTCTCCGGGAGATACATCAGCATATATTCCCAATGTCCCAGGGGCCAGCCCTGGGAGTCCTTGCACCTGACATCGATCTCGCAGCCATTCCGTTCGTCCCGCAGCTCCTGAATAGCCGCCCCCACGCTGTAGCATTCCGCCTGAAGGGACAGGTCCCTCGTGCTGTGCCACTCCCCATCCATCAGCACACGCAAAACCCTCTGGAGCCGCGGCGAGCCCTCCACCCTGGCATAGTGCCGCCTCGGGTTATGCGGGGCCGCGAAGGTTATGGAGAGCTGGTCAGGCATTCATTTCCTTTATGATTTTATACATCTGGGCTTGCACCTTTTTTAGCCGGTCGAAAGCAGCCATACGGCGTTCTAACGCCTTGATAGTTTTTTTATCTTCCGGCTTTTTGAGCGTTTTAATTAGGGCGTCATATTCGGCCTGGAGTTTTTGTGCTTTGAGGGCGCGCTCGCTCATATCGAGTAAACGCCAATGTATAAAGCCGCTCGCGGCCATATGTCCTATCAAGGTTTCCTTGGAATATGCTCTAAGTTTTTGCTTATCCTCTTCGCTCATTTTAGTCCCCGCTTCATCTCCCCATAAACTTCCGGCCATTTTTTAATAGCCTCCTGCGCGGCCTTCAGGCTGATCTTGCCGGCGCAGACCTGGCGGTGAAGGTAGTTTTCCACCTGATCTTTCTGACGTGCCCCGAGCGGACCGGAATACGGCTCCGGCCAGCGGTTTGCCAAATCGTTGCTGCCGCCCAGCTCCAGGCTGATATCGTGGTCATCCTCATACGGGCCTTTAGGCCAGTCCGGGTGCGCGGTCAGGTACCGGGCGAGATCCTGCCGTTTTTCCGCCGCCGTAACATGCCGGACCTTCGCGGTGTAGCCATGCACGCAGATTGTGCTCATGATATTGGCCAGGGTGACCGCCGGGTCCACCGCCCCCGGGGTGAGCGCCGGATCGGGGAGGACGCCCAGGGGGAAGGCAAAGGCAGGGACGGTAAGTAATAAGGCCAATAAAATAACGGCAACGTGGATTCCCGCCTTCGCGGGAATGACGGGTGAAAGTTTTATTCCGTCATTCCCGAGGACCTTAATCGGGAATCCATTTTGACTTTTCTTAAACATGCTTTACCTCCAGCATTTCTATCCCCGCCTGCCTGCACAGGGCATTGATCTGCCCCGACAGAGAGTTAAGCGCCGCAAGCGACAACCCTGCCAGCTCTTTTGGCGGCTCCTCTCCCCTGGTCACGCATTCCAGATAGTGACAGGCCGGGGAAATTTTGTTATTCACCAGGTCGGCCACATGCTCCGCCTGCTTCGGTGTAAAATCCGGTGTTTCCATTTATGCTTTTACCTCCCGCTTGCAATAATGGCAATAGTCCTTACCATTAATCGTTTCCCAACCGTTATCGCTCATACACATCTCAATGGCCGTCTCAGGGCTTCCATAAAGCACTTCCATGCGACCGCTGTGGACTCCTATAACAGGAGCGACAAGCGCACTTACACACGCATTCCCGTCACACAAGATCGTCATATGCGCCGTTCTCCTCATGCCGATACCTCCCATTTCACTTTTATCCAGTTGCCGTTCTGGTTCATTTCTTTCAGCTCGAATGAGCCGCACTGACCCGTTGCTTCAGCCGCTTTTTTAACGGCATCGGCCGGAGACTCGGCAACGCCCTCCCAAAAAGCGTTGGTCGCCATGGGCCTTGCGCGGAAGACCCTTTTGCCATTCTTTACCAGCTCGTAATTTCTCTGCGACGGCCTCATGCCGCCTCCTTTGCATCTTCCGCGCCTTTAAGCAGTGCGTCCACTATTTTTTCCACCTCGGAATCGACCGGAGCGATCACTACCTCGTCCGTGTCCTCCTGGATCGTGATGCCCAGGCGTTTAATGTCCGCCGCTGAGAGCTTTATAATAGCCGTCTTGTCCACCGAGACTCTCTCCCTCAGCAGTCCTATTCCTTCGTGCGCGTCATCGGGAAAGTACTTCTCAATGAGCTTTATCACCCGCGCCTCGTCCTCCCAGGTAATCTCGCCCTTCTGTTTTCTGTAACCAATTTTCACCCCATTAAACACTCGAGTCTTCGGTTTCACGAAAAGCTCCGGGCTTTCCTCGATGGCTGCCGCCAGGGCCTCCCTGCTCTCCACCACGCGGCCCAGGGCCTTTTTGATGTACGGCATGGCCTTCCTCTTGAGTTTTTCAATCTCCATCTCCACATCGCGCACGATCGCGGACAGCGTGGCGCGGTCCTTGGAGTACTCCTCCGTCATTTTTTGTATCTCGTTGATCTCCATTTTTCTGTGCTCAGCCGGTGTGGGATATATGCGCATGCCGCACGTCCAGCAGACATGCACCTCCACATGCTCCTCAAGCCGCCCATCCATCGCCGCGCCGCATTTAGGACAGATCATCTGGCCGCCCTCCGGAGTCTGGCTGCCATGGAGGCGAGAGCGGCGCCCAGGGTGTCCTTCACCGCGCAGGACACCGCCCTGAGCGCCCCGCAGTGTTCGGGATTTTCCGCGCAACGCAGGCAAAAATGTGCCCCGTATTTTTTTTGCCGGTATATGCAGATCACGATAGCCTCCCTTCCACGCAGCGCATGCATTTGGCCGCGCCGGCCAGCTTTACCCCCACGTACCCCACGACTATCCCAGCCATGAAGGCCAGGACGATCACCACCCTCACAGTATGATCACTTAGATTCAGCATTATTCCCTCCCTTTTTATCGAGCGAGGAAACCTCGCCCCTACATTCAGGGCAGTTGCCCGAACGGCCGCAACTGAACTGTTTGAGCGCTACTCCCGGATACGGCGAAGTGTAAACCGCATGGCCGCACAAACATTTTTTGAGCGGGCAGTATTTAAGCATCTAGGTCGCCTTCTCCTTCTGGGCCTTCTTTTTCTGCCCATACGGCATCCAGGCGTACAGAGGGCAATCAGCTATCTCGCAGTCCGCCTTGCCATCTACATAGCCCCCCACGCACTCGTAGCACTTGGCCAGGATGCCCTGCCGCTGCGTTAGCCGCTTGCCCTCTCTGTGCGCCTTCAATTCCTTGCCGCCCTGCGCCTTGATCCCCGACATCACAACGTTCATGCTTACCCTCCCTTGGTTTATTAGCCCCTTACAGGGCATTTAAGGCAGTTATAATGCAGCCGTATCGTGTCCGGGTTGCTCATCCGCGTGCCCACCTTTTTGGCTCGCTCGAAATTCTCCGCGCACCTGGCGGCCTCCAGAGTCCCGAGCACCGGGCACAGGATGCCCTGGGCGCCATAGATGGCTACTACCCTTCTTTCCACTTCCTGCGTATTGGCCGCATACGTCCCTTTGAGCACCGTAGATATCGTGGCCGGCGAATAGCCCAGCTCCTTGCAGACCTGCTTCCTGCCGCGCGTTTTCACAGCGGCCGCGAGAACCTCAACCCAATTTGTCTTAGTCACTTCTTACCCTCCCGGTTCTTATATGGGGGCCTCTTGGGCCCCGGGTCCTTCACTAGCGCCCAGGTGTCCTCCAGCCCAGCGCGCTTTTTGCCTCTGGTTATGACCGCGATATATCCCGCATCCCTGTACCGCCTCATGAAGCTCCAGACGTTATGCTCAGACTCGCCCGTGGTAACTATCAGGTCCGTCCTGGTAAACCGCCTGAGCACGCGCACGGCCTTCCACAACTTGTCGGCGCCGACATTTTCCTTCTGAGTGGGCAAGGGCTTTTGTACGCGGCCCTTGACCTCGATTTTCACGGGTATCTCTTTACCGAAAATGCCGGTCATCTATTTGCGGAGCTCCTGGGCTGTCACCGTTTTGATCTTATGGACGCGCGCTATGCGTTCGGCCCTCCCCATCTCATAAAGCAGTTTCCTGTACTTGCCCTCTATCCGCCCGATGATGCAGTCCAGGCCGTCCTCGGAGATGCTGGCCTCGCACTGCTGCTCGATGATCGCCTGTACGTCCGCCCTGGAGATCGGCTGGAAGTTGACGAGCTGCGCGAAGCGGTCCCAGAGGTGTTTATGGCGTTTGAGCTTCTTGTCAGCCAGTTCCATGCCGACGAGCACGAACGGAGTGAATGTGGAGTCGTGCAGGTCCCTTAGCGTCTCGATCATGACGGTGTCCCTGCATAGGTGGTCCACGTCGTCCACGAACACAGGACAGCGCCTCACCATGAGGATATCCCCTATCTGACCGAAGAGGGCCTCCTTGCTTTTTTCCGGCTCGTGGCCCAATTCTTTTACGATGTCCCTCATCAGCCACGTGACGTTCATCGCCGCCTTGCCCCGCACGACGATGCCGCCATTAGCGACCACGTACTGGCATATCGTTTTGGTTTTCCCGAAGCCAGGCGTCGACCAGACGAGCGCCATGCGCGGGATGTCCTCCGGCGCGTTGGGATCGGTGATCTCGCGCATCGCGGACTGAAAAGCCCTTACATTTGTGATGCCAGTGACGAAGACCTTTTTCATCAGTAAAAATCCTCCCGGGTAAAAATTTTTTACTGCGCAGCCTGATGGCCGTATAAAGCCTGAAATTCACCGGGCTCAATGATACCAGCCCGGTATTCGGTTACCCATTCCTGCTCGTCCGCCGTTAATGTTCCCTTGCCCATCAGCCAGTCGTACTTCTTCCATCCATACTCGAAAAAAGGGTGCTCCGATTGCCCGATTGATTGATCAATGGAGGCCTCGGCCACGTCAGCCTGGGCGGCCTCGATAATCTCCGGAAGATTGGGCACCGTCTCCAAGGCGTGGTCCCAGTCTATCTGGATCGGCTGACCGGCGCCTTGAAGCTCCTGGAACGCCTTCTTCGTGTATTTAACAGCGCGGGCCCTTGTCTTCTGGTTTTCCTTCAGGGCCTCCATGTCGTGCCTGTCCTGCGCGACGGGGTGGATCTTGGTAGTGCGCGTGGCCTGGCACATGAACTGATTGTTTTTGTCAAAAACCAGTATGTGCCTCAGGTCGCGAATGTCGTAGCGGATTATCACCTGGTCCCGGTAGCCGAAAAGGGCCTCGTTATAGTAATAGCCTCCAAGCAGCCTTATGCCGTTGCGATAAATGGTCTTGATCTGGGCATCCATCATCAAGGTTTCAAGTTCCCGAAGGGCGTACGGCTGGGGGTCTTTCTTTTTGCCGGCCTCCCATACTTCGCGGGGGCACTTCCCCTTCAATCCGCTGTGTGGCTGCATGGCGTAATACGCGAAGCCGAATTCTATGAGCTTTATAGCCTCTTCAATAGTAGGGATATAATCGTTATGCATCTGTTTGTGGAATTTTTCGTTGCGGCTCATGTATGCGGGCTTATCAGCGACAGACGTGCCGCAGAACGAGGGAAGGAACCGCTCCACCCATTCCTGGAACGTACGCCAGAAGCGCTCAACCACCTTGTCTTTGGCATTGTATGCTCTCGTGTACCGCACGTTTATTCCAAGCCTCGCGTACAGGCCACCGATGCCTGCCTGCTCCAGGTCCACATCTTTACTGAATACCTGCGCCTTGAAAGCTTTGCCATTATCGAGGAGCACCCATTTAGGCGTTTCGCCCAGCGCGATGATCGCCCGGCGGAGGGCGGAGGAGATGCATTGGATGTTTTCCGTCAGGTTCAGCTCGAACCCCGCCGGATATCGGGACGCCCAGTCGAAGAAGACGACGAGGGAAGCGCGGCAGGGCTTGCCTGTCCAAGGGTTAAGCACGTTGAAGTTGATGGTCTTGCCGTCGGACACGAAATACTCCCCGACTTCTAGCAGCGACGGGTCGCGCTCGATGTAAGGCAGCACCTTGTCATCAAGTGCCTTTTCACCTTCCCGAGCAAGAACCCATATGTGGTAATTCTGGGCTTTGAATGCTTCGGCGAAGCGGCGATAGGAGGCATCCGACGCGGTATTCGCGATGCCGCGATTAAAAAGAAGCCCCGCTTTTGCCATGCGGATAGCGGCCCCTATTGTGGGCTCTGATGGCCGCAGGAGGGCCTCAAGAAATGTATTTTTTTCATCTTCGGTAAGGCTAAAATTGCCTCGCATATTGTCTCCATGCGCGGGGGCCAGAACAGTGTAATCGCCGCCTGCGACCTTGAGTTTGTGGAACCAATCCTGCAGCGTCTTGTGGCTTACCGGCCCAAGGACTTTAAAGACATCCTGGAGGATGAAGCAGCCCTGGTTATATAGGTCTGTAAACGCTTTAAGCGCCCTCATCTTTCCGGAATGGGAAGCGCGCTCCTTAACCTCATTCGCGGTCTTGGCCAGGGCGTACATCACGCGGGCCCGCTCATCCTGCCACGGGGTTATGGTGCGTTTTGGCTTGACAGGAACGACAGGGAGCTGCACGACCTTGGCAGGCAATTTTTCCGCGGCGGCCGGCACGGGGGCCGCAGGTGCTATAGCGGTTGTTATAGCAGGTGCTATAGCGGATGAGTCCTGCGAGAAATATTTTTTCTGTAGGCTAAGGTCCAGGGATTCCAGGCGGATCTTCAGGACCTTCCCTCCCCGGCCAAGGCCAAGCTCATAACGATGATCCGCCTTCAGCGCCAGACGCTGCGCCTTCTTCTCATAAGTGCCCATCAGGGCTGCGAGCTGCTTTACAGTTATCCAGGTGCCCTGATTTTCAGCGGCCGGATTTATCATCTCCCCTCCAGGTCGTTGAGATAGATTTTCCGCTTGTTTTTATCGCGCTGCAGGCGCTTGATCTTCTCGTCTATTTGCTGTATCTCGGCCCGGAGGGCTTCGGGGCCCGGCAGGGCGAAAAGGCCGGAATGCCTGGACAGCACTTCGAAGGCGCGGCGCTGGCCGCCCGTGGCCACGACGAAGGCAGATATTAACCAGGCCGGCATACTGTGAGGATGGCTGGGAGCCGTCCAGTTGTCTAAAATATTTTTAGTGATCTCGGAATCTGGGCTGGCGAGCTCCGTCATACGCTCGGCAACCTGAATACGGGAAAGTTTTTCCCCTGTGGGCCCTACTGCATACTTAAGGTCTTCCGTCACGGCTGCTTTGAATTCTTTTTCTATATAGAGGCTGGCCGGTGCTGGAAGAGATGATTGCCTGGTAAGCTCCTCGGCGCGCTTCACGCAGTCGAAAAGGCTGGGCTGTGCCGACGATTTTTTATTTTTAATTGTCATTGACCCGCCGGGCAAAAAAATTTATTATCAGAGGTCTTTTAAATCCTTTGTTGGAGGGGCTTTTGAACATTTACTCCGATTTTCCCCCACGGTTGTCGCGCGGCCAGAGAAATTCATATTGCCATCCGCAAGCATATGCTATGGCCCGGCGTACTTTCGGGGCCGTAAGATCGCCTTTAATGGTGCGCGAAACGGCTCCCTCTGTGACGTTGTTTCCTTCAGCAATCGAGACCTGGGATATCCCACGAAGCTTTAACCTCGCTTGGATCGCCCGACGCCTTTTTCCCCTTGTCATCCGGCTCAACATCTCTTTTTTGCCTCTTTTGGTAAAGAAGTTTACTAATCTTGAGGAGATTTTACGGAACATTCGTGCGAATTGTCAAGAAAAATATGAACGATTGTGCTACAAATGCCTAAATATCCAGAAATAGGTGGTAGAATTAGAAAGTTAAGGGCAAATCTTTCCCAAAAGGAAATGAGCAAACGCCTTGGCATTTCTGAACGTTCGTTCTGGAATTACGAATCCGGTGAACGTCAGCCACCGGCAGATGTGCTAATGAAGTTATCTTTAATGTTCGGGATCAGCATGGACTGGATATTAACGGGGCGCCATAAGCCTGTGAGTCTGGAAAGCGCACGTGAAGAAGTTAAGAGGATCGCTTTCCTCGAGGGGCAGGAACTGACAGAGGAAGAGGTTGAATTACATGCCCATAGATATGTTCAACAATACATGGCTGCCCTGCCTCAGGAACAAGTGAAAAAGGGCGGCAAGATTATAAGGATATTCCAGCTCGATAATATAACATTGCCAGATCCTGATCCTTCCCGGACACCAGAGGATGTTCGTAAATTCTATATAGACGTTTATCCGGAGCTTGAACACGCAGAAGTTCAGGGCCCCCAACTGAGTGAGGAAGGGCAGATTTACAGGTTTGTCACCCGGTTTGGCACCAAAGGCGCAGGGCGCGTTGCTGAAGAAAAAACCACTTTTCAGATAAGTATAAAGGGCTACATCGCGACCCATAACCGGCAGGTCATAGAAAATATGGTTCAGCAGCTCACGCGCATTATAAATGAGGGTGATTATAAAAAGACCGCGGCCGTACAGGGGATGCTTGCCGCTCTGGATCCCGGGGAAAAGAAAGATGAGGGGAAATAAAATGCAAAAAAGCCGCATGATTTTAGCTTTTTCCGTATTGATTGGCATTTTTATTTTCGGCTGCCAGCAGCCCAGTCAAAACACACCTAATACTCCGGCGGCTACGCAGAATAAAAATATCATCCTTTCCGACAGCGACACGGGCGGTTTCGTTCGCAGTGTCTCTATAGCAGAGAACGGGAAATGGCTTGTAGCTGGCTTTAATAACGGAAAAATACTTCATGCGGATTTAATAGCTGGAACGAAGACCTATAACACAATAGACAATTTAACAGGTCAGGTTGCCGTCAGGCCCGCTGCGGGAGGTAAAACAGTCGCTTTTAAGATCGGTGACGGTTCACGGGTTATCGCGGGCGTAACAGATTTTAAAAACGACTCATGGGCCGGGAAATTCCCGGCTGCTTTTGATATGGACACCACTCCGGACTTATCTGTAGTCGCTATAGTCACGCTGCCGCCATACAATAAAAATGGCGAATTATTCATCGAGACAAATAAGAAAGAAAAAGATGTGAGGTTCTCTGATAGCGGCGCGCAGGCCGTTTCTGTATCGGGAAGCGGAAAATTTATAGCGGTCGGAAATGAAGGATTCGATGCGCTCCAACCGAGGGAAGGACGTCCTCCTGTGGATAAAAAGTGGGGCTTTAATGGCGTCTCCTTATATGACAAAAAGGGACAATTACACTGGAAATACAAGACTGCCTCACCCGTGGATGAGGTGAAAGTAATAGAAGAGAGAAGTATTGTCCTAGCCATGACCGATGCTAGCAATTTAATCGCTTTAAATTTAAAAACAGGTAAAAAAATATGGTCTCATGAGAATGCCGCCTGGTTTGCCGCGAATGATAAGTATATCCTTAGTGGTAGCAATGAAAATGCTGCCTTATTTGATATAAACGGGGAGTTGATCTGGAAATCCAGCACTTACACAGCGGTCGTGGGAGGACCTTGCAATCTGGCTTTGACAGAAGACGGAATCTCTATAATATATACGTCTCTCGGGAATGTGCCAGCTGATCAGTCAAAAAAAGAAGTAGTTATTTTTGATAAGAGCGGAAAGGTTGTTTGGAGTGAGGATATCAATACAATAGACATGATGACCTGCGTGGCAATCTCCGTGGATGGTAAAACCTGGGCCGTTGGCACTGAAAAATTGGAAGTTTTTAGGGCGATTTAAAGACTACTTAGGACAGACTTAGGACAACTAAAGACACTTTCCCGTACTTAGGACACTTTTTTGTCTTTAGTCGGTGAGTAAAAAATTTACG
>JAEHJW020002264.1_pt1 | contig 11359 bp, 7 predicted proteins | sample 9271431 | NCBI WGS metagenome assembly JAEHJW02
AGCCGCTCCACCATCTCCTTCTCCTTGTTCTCCATGCTGTTCCTTTCTGTTTACCTTGAACGTTTTCTAAAGTGATGCCTGTCCGCTGACAGAAGCAGCCCCACAATGTGGAGCTGTCTTGAAACGCGCTGAGCTAACTCTCCCAACCGCGTCAGCCTTGCTGTTCTGCTAACTCGCCATTCTGAAGCTTGTCGCCTGGTACGCAGCCTTTTCCCGCAGCAGGATCGCCGCCCCGGTAAAGGTCACGCGGGTCAGCTTCCATACTTCGGCCCGCATATCTTCAACCCGCGCGTCGGCTAACTCATAACTCATCCCCATGGCGCCGGGTGACTGTGCTTGAATAGCCTCGGCCACTTCCGGAAAATCCCGCGCATAGAGATAACCGCGCACCGCCAGCCGCTGCCCGATCAGGTTTGCCTCGGTGAGCAGTCCGATCTTCCGCCGCGCATCATGGCCATCCCAGTCCGGCCGGTAGTCAACCGCCATGCCCAGCAGTGAAGGCAGCGCCTTCTCCGCTGCTTCGCGTGTCAACATCACGCGGTGCCCGCGCGCTCCTGCCGGCGCCTTGTCACTGGCCGCGTTCACAACCGTTAATACCCCCTCGAAGGGCACCCGGTTGGGATGCCCTTCTACATGCGGAATCCTTACCGCCATCGCTTCCAATCGCATGCGTTCTCCGCTCTGCCAGCCCTGGCTCTTCGCCCATAGCTGGCTCTCATGTGCTGCCCATTGCTTGATCTGCTTCTTCCCAGATGCGATACCTTGCACTCCCAACTGCTGTACCACGCGAACAACTAGGAACTGGAAACCTCGGAATGCACTTCCTGTCCCGGTTCGAGCGGTCCCAGGCCCCGCATAGCCCGCACTTCGTTCACGGTCAGCACCCCGGCCTGCAGCAATTGCACCTGCACTGCCAGCTCCGTCTCCTCGTCTCGCGCGCTCAATTCGTTGAAGACAAACTCAAACTCCCGCCAGCCGATGCATTTGCCGAAGAGGTCGCGCGTTATATGCCCGGCCATCAGCATCGCCAGCGGCGAAATCGCACCGCGAAACGCCTCATCGGCCATTTCGGCTGCCGTCGACCGGTTTACATCCGCCTCCAGTCCCAGCATGAGCGGCGGCAGCCCGAATGCATTGGCGATCATGCGAATCAGAAACTCCTGCCAGGCCAGCCGCAGATCGGCATCGGTCCCCTGTGCAAAGCGCAGTACTTCGGGTTTCTGTTCGGTTGAAAGCAGCGGTACTCGCCCTGTCCCCTCAATCTCGTCCTGCCACCATCGGATCAGGCGCTCGTGCTGCGCCGGCGTTGCTTCATTCAGCCACAGCGCGTACTGCGCTACAGAGTTGGCCGCCAGTTTCCCTGCAAACCGGTGTGCGCTCAAAAACTGGTTTACCGTCTCGAATGCCACCTCCAGCGGGCCCAGCCCGAATGGCGTAAAACTGCGTGGGTTCATGCGGATGTACATCAACTGGTCGTCGCGCAATTCCACTGCGCTCGACTCCAGTTGTCCCGGCAACGCCTGCGCATAGCGCGGTGTCTCCGCCTGCCCGTCCCACTTGGCGTTGATCCGGATCGACGCCCCATCCACCGGCCACAGCATAGCCGGCCGTTCCGAATCCCCCGTCGCCTCCATCTCAATGGCGCCAAAGCCGCCGGTGAGCGCATCCTCAATCACCTGCTCGATCAGCGTGCGAAAGCCGTCCACCTCATTCGGCTCTTCCAGCATCCGGCGCAGCGACCGCAGTTTTCTCTCCAGATAGGCCACATCGCCCGGGTTCACCCCCCGTCGCACTCGCACCTGCCAATCCATGGACGCAATGCGATCCTTGATCACGTTGATCGCCCGCCGCACAATCGGCGTTTCCGCGAACCGGCGCAGATTCAATGGTGTCGGCTTGGGAAGATGCCGCCACGGAAACTGCACGGGACTTAGAATCGCAGGCAACGCCAGCGTTCTGCGTTCCGCCTCCGCCGCAGCCTCCAATTCCGTCGACCGGGCCTGTCCGCCGTTGCGTACCTGCTGCCATATCTCCCGCAACTGCTCTCCTACCTTCACGCGCACCTTCCTTTTCCTGCTGCCCTGAAAAGCAAAAGGCACAACCTCCGAAAAGGCTATGCCTCAACTCCATTTACAACTTGCAGCCGTCAAAAATCAGTTCACAGATTCAACCCCCAAAAAATCACTCAACAAAAACGATCCTACCGCGAAACAGAAGAATTATCTGCAATCCATGGCCGGAAACTTGCGATCAGTGTGAGGCTTCCAAAATAACTCACAACTCCCAACTGATAACTTATAACCTATAACTGCCTTCACACTCGCAGTTCGCGCCGTGCTGTCTCCGCCACCCGCCCCATATCTGACGTTGTAAGCACCCGGATCTGGTGTTCTTCCATCGTTTCCACGCCAAACCGGTACATCTCCAGCCGGTCTGGCTCCTCATCCGTTGCGCCTATCTTGGCCGCTGGTTCGATCACCGCCGTCAGTTCCAGTTCCACTTTCTCCACCCGCTTCACGCCGGCGCGCAAACCCGCAGCGGAAAACGCCAGCACCTTGGCCAGTTCCACACCCGGTTCCAGGCTTACCGCGTGAAACATTCGGATGATTCCATTCGGCCTGTAACCCGCATCAATGCGTAGCGGGTCCCCCGGACGTGTGTACTGCGAAGCTGCAATCCTCTTTCGCAGGAGATCCCAGACTCCGACGCGCTCGAACTCTGCTCGCATTCGGGCCTGAATGGCCGCCCGTCCGCTCAGCCTCGGCAAACGTACCCTCGCCGGCGGATCGACATACAGCCGCATCAATTCTTCCATGCCCGCGGGAAGAGTTTCAGCCAGATATGCCTTGGCCTCCGTCATCTGCAAATTCAATGACAGCGACTCTCCGAGCAGCCGCATCAGCTTGCCATCCGGCTCCTCGTGCAACCGCTGGCGCAGTTCGCCTTCAATCCCCTCCAGCAGAGCGGTATCCGCATCCGGATCCAGGCAGCGTACCCGCCTCCAATCGCGGGTAAAACGCACTTCAATCTGCCGGCTCCCCTGTTCGCGCAGGATCACCCCGATATGCACATACTCGTTCCTCACCGCGTCCGGCACATACCGGAGCAGATGAAATTCGCAGGCGCGTCTCTGGGTTGGGCTATTCATCGCTTGATCCCGCATTCAGCTTTCCGCTCGCAATCTTCTGCACTAAGCCTTTAGCTTTCCACCACCATCTCAGGTTTCAAATGCCATGCGGATATTCGACAGCCGATCCCTGCAAGCTACCTCTCAATTCACTCTTCCCACGATGCTAGATCCCCATCGTGTCGCCTGCCAGCCCACTTGGCAAATTTCTCCCGCCATCTTGCCCCATTTGGGAAACGGCTTCCGGTCTGATCTCCCAAAGGCCCCAATCAGTTCCAGAATCCGGTTGCGCCGCGCGAGAAGCTTCTCCACCAGCGTTTCCATCTCCGTCAGGTCGCCTCCGTACCATTCCGGCGGAATCTCGTTGGCCGCGTTCCACACCGTATCCGCCGCCATCGTTTCCAGCCGCGTCAGCCAGGGCTCAAACGACTCCCACCCCGTAACTTCGCGGTAAACATCGTTGCGGTAGTAGACTCCTCGCAGCGGCGCGTCCTCAAACTGCCAGTCCCCGGCATGAAAACAATACCCGTAGTCGATAAACACTGCCTTGTAGCGCCGCTCCCGCTGCCGCCGTGTGAACACCGCCTGCCGTCCGTTGGCGTTCCCCGTCCACTTGTCCAGCGCCAGAATACCCGCGAACTCCGCCAGGTTCTTCAATTCGGCCAACTTCTCTTCGGGCAGATAGTCCACCACCTGTCCCGGCATCAGTCCACCCGCAAAGCGCGATCCGAATTGCAGCCCCGGCCGGCATCTTTGCTTTGTCCGGCCCAGGTCGATCTCCAGCTCCGGTGTATTCTCCACCAGCCAGCTCGAGACCTCCACCAATTCGATCTCCGGCGCCGTAAGCCCCGCCGCCATGGCTAGTCGCGAGGCCAGAAACTCGTTGGCCAGCACTCGTATGTGCTGTGGATTGTTCTGGAACTTCACCACGTAGACGTGGCCATCCGCGCCCAGCATCAGATGCCCCTGCGCCCCGCCACACATCCGCCGGATCTGCTGTACCGCCAGAACCGCCAACGACTCCCCCGCTCAATGCTGCGTCTTATCAAAAATTCTAAGCCAAGACCAGCGATTTGTTTTTGAGCTTTGCGGTGCAGATCGAAACCGATCATCCAACAAGTATCCGCTGTCCCTTCCTTCCTCGCTGTGCCGGAGCACAAAAAAGCTGTGAGCTGAAAGCTAACAGATCTTTCCGCTGTCCAGCATCTCTGCCCTTGCCGCCAGCCCAATCGCAATCGCCATCACCCGGTCGTCATGCGTTCCCGCTCGCGCACCGCTATGGCCGTTGGCCAACCGAACAAAGCTCCGGCACTCGCCCAGCAGCCGCCTGCTCATAAAGCAATCCGGCCGCTCCACCAATGCCGCATCTAGCCGTCCCAGCATCGCCGGCCGGCTGACAGAATTCGTCAGCCAACCCGCCTGACCCGCCTGCCGGAATACCCGTTCATACCCGCAGGCACCCTCCACGTGCGCCAGCACTCCGCTGCCGTGATTATTCCGTTCCACCACCAGCCAAGCCCGGTTGTATTCGCACGCGAGCCCCGTTACGAGCCGCGCCAATTCCAGCCCGCTCATGTGCCCGGCAAACTCCGCGCACTGCAGTCCTGTCCGCATCTCCAGCACCTGCGCCGCCGAGTAATCCCCCTCGCTTCCGCCCCCGGCCGGATCCACCGCCACCAGGTATTCCTTGCCTGGCACCGGCGGTAGCCAGATTTCCATCGCTCCGTTGTTCCGCCGCTCCACTGGCTCCGGTGCCATCGCCAGCCGTGCCTCTACGGCTCCCAGTTCGAAGATGGATTCACCGCTCGCAAGAAAGCAGCTTTCCGCGTCTTCGGCGTATTCTTGCGCTGCCAGGCCGCGAAAATCCGCGCGGATCTTTCGCCGGTATCCAATCTGCTCCAGATCCAAACCGTGCCATGACCTCAGTTCCCGCTCTTCGTTGCTCAGGCTTGCCTCGTCCACGGTTTCTGCCCTGTACCTCCTCTCCATCCACCACGGGAAAAAGTGCCGCACCATCCCCTTCTCTCCGGCCTTCTGCCACTCCTCGTGAAAGCATCCTCCCACTCCGTCCGGCGTCGATTCCAGAATCACCTCCGCATTCGGCGCCAGAGCCGCCCTCAGCCCCGCAAGCGTCTCTGCCGGATCTCCCGGCCAGCGCGCCAACTCCGAGCAGTGTAGATTCTGCACCGTCAGTCCCCGCCCTGCATTTCGATCTCCAGCACTCACCACCCGGTACTGAGCATCCATCTCAGGAAAGACGATTTGCCTAACATTTGCGCGCGAAGTCCTGAGCGGTCCTTCCCGCAGATGCCCCGGGAGCCAATCCACAAATCGATGCACAATTCGGAAGATTTCCTCGGCTGCCTCCTGCGTATGCGCCACTTGCAGGGTCAACGTACCTGGCTGCGTAATGGTCTTCAAAAAGAATCGCGCCGCCGTCCACGTCGTCATTCCCATCTGCCGCGCCTTCAGCACAATGTTTCGCACGCCCCGCCGCCGCTCGAAGGCCTCTTGCACTGCGTTGGTCTCCAGCGGCGATGTCCATCCCTCCCGAGTCCTCACCCGTAATAGCCCCCGCGCCAGCGTCATCCCCACTGTCTTTCCCCTCAGGCTCATTGGACGCCGGTCGAGAATCCGGCCAAAGCGCTGCAACTCCCGCGCATCCAGCTCCGCCGGATTCAGTTTCCCCTCCGCCGCGGCAGTTTCATGCATGCGGCTCCGGGAGTGGCCTGCTGGCGCATCGCCGGAAAGTACGGGTAAACTGCAGAACCGCTCAACGTCTTCTCTCTCCGTCACCATTCCCCCTGGAACAAAACCGGGCATAATTCTTCCCGAACCCGCGATCCATTCGTGGCAGGAGCGACGGTAGTTGTGAAAGTGTGACCGTCGCCTGTGTACTGGATGTAAAGATAGGCTTGTCCCGCCGTTCCCGCCGTAAGCGAATCCAGGTATCCACAGAACCTGAATAGAGCAGCGGCTTTAGTTGTATAGCGGCTCGCGCGGTTTAATCCGGCAGACCTTGTTCCGGGCTCAATCGTAGCAACCGCCGTTGGTTGGCGCGGTAGAACAGGCGCCCCGGAAGTGGGGTCGTGCAACCACACTTCCGGCATCGTGACGAACATTTGACGATCAGAAAGCAGGAAGCGCCAATGAGACTCTCGTAAAATACGCTGATGAATACGATCTAATCAGTCATATTGCGCAGCCCCGTTCGTTCTCCGGCCTTGCTGACGTGGGATAACCGCATCAATTGCATCTTGTTCTTGAATGGTAGACATTGTTAGTCTTTCGATGCCCTCTATAAGCTGCTCTCTAGTCAGCGCCCTGCGTGACTGGGCCACAGTAGCCGTTTTCTCCATCAAAATCGCAAGTCTGTCGCGCGTAGGTATTGGCCGTAGCGGAAGGCGCAGTTATTCCGTGCCACGACGCCGGAAACCCCGTAACGGTGTAGGGCGTCGCACCTTGGAGCCAGATAATGTGATAAGTTCCAGGGGCGCTCAAATTGGCAAATGATACACTCGTCACGTTCCCGGTCAGAGTGACCTCCCAGAGGTTACCCCGCGAAAAGTCCAGGGTACAAACACCAGAGCAATTGCCTCCGTTGAGTTGGAGACTCAGAGTACCGATCACACGCACTAGTTCGTGCCCCGATGGAGACGGGTGTCCCCAACCGATACCGCCGCTCAAATAGAGGTCTCCGCTGTACATGCTCACATATTCGCTGTCGTAGCCCGAGAGAGTCCCATTATCCGCTGTGAAGTAGAAGTTCGGCCCCTCTACTTTTCCGGCCCCGCTCGGATTCAGTGTGATGTTCTGGTTTGTACCACCAGCCGTGATATTCACCGCGCCGGGAAACGCCAGCGTGTTCGTGCTGCCGTTCCAATTCAAGCCGCTGTCTGCCAGCATTTTCCCCGTTGTATCCCCAAAGCTAGGCAGATCGCCAGCGGTCGAAGATGTCGGACCGCTCATACCACCTAGCGGATTCCATATCCACGTTCCGTTGGCATTGGAGCACTGAAAGGAATTGAGAGACGAATTGGTTTCGATAGCGCCATAATTGGCTGTTGCTGAACACGGATCGGTCGGGTTTCCCGATCCAGAATACGTTTTGAATCCTGCGTAAGGGAGCGTAGATCCCTGCGGGATAATGGTATTCCGCCCAATCTGAACGCTTCCAAAAGATGCGGGAAGATTTAGGTCGGCAGCGAGCGTTACAGAAGTGAGTCCGGAGGGCACATACCCGTGCATCAGTTGCTGCCGCCAACGTTCTACTTCGTCCGCCGTCACGCCAGCCGAGGCGGGAATGTAGAGGAGAAACGGTTGCCAGAAGGAAATCCCTTCTCCGCTGGTCGGGGGCCCTATCAACCTAAAAGAGAGGGTGTGTACAGACGCGGTTCCCGTAGCAAACTGCGCTGCCGCCACAACCGGATGCCACCACATGCCATTGATCCCAGGCTGAAAACCGCTGGAATCAGCGCAGGATAGGCCGCACACCGTACCCTGAGCGCCTACGAATGTATCCGTCGCGCCGTAGCTGTACAGATTCAGATCAACAGCGCCGGGTAGGTTCGTGTCCCGAACCCAGGCCCCAAAGATTACCCAGTCGCCGGGAGCGGTACTTTGGCCTACTCCCCCGACGCCAATATACGAAGTTCCTCCTGCGCCGGTTGTCAACGTTCCGGCTGTGGCCGTTCCATCCGGGGCCATCACGCCGGTTGTGATGGTGCACCCCGTCCCGGCACAGGTCCAGGACGCCGGATCGGTAGTCACAGACTGCGTCGCGTAGGGGATGAGGCTTGGCCCCATGGACGCCCCAATGCCGTCCAGCTCAGTCTCCATCATCGAGCCGCTATTGATCGTCCCGACTGGCGTACCGCGCCCGGTCGCCAGTGTAGGCGTCCCATTTGTGCCGTTGATGAGAATACGCCCTGTGAAATATTTTCCGGCTACCGTGTCAGTTAGCACGGTGCCCACGCTGTCGATATTGACTTCACCCGATGGCTGCCCCCGGTCCGTAAAATTCACCCACGACATGGGGTAGCCCATAAAACTGTCCTGAAGCGACGCGTAGTGAAATGTAAGTGGACTGAAAAATACATTGGTCGTACGGGGATCGACCGTAATAGCCCCGTTGATCGGCTGCTCAAAAACCGTATGGGAGACGATGGGCGCAGCCAGCTTGAAGCCTGTCAGATCATTTGTATCAACCTTGATCCCGGCCCCAATGACGCTGTTGTCTGAAATCTCGGTAAACTCGCAGGCGTAATCGCCGGAAGGGTTGCGATAAGACCCTTCATCAGTGCACCGGAGGCCATAAGGATAACCCTGCTGTCCGCAGTTGCTCGAACAGAAGTGTGAGAGCGTCGGCAAGAGCGATACCTGCTTCCGGTCAACCCACCACGAGCTATCCAGTTCCAGCGGAATCGATGTGATGTTGGCTGTCTCTCCGATGCCGACGTGATTGAGGTTGACAAAAGCATTATGCTCGGCCCACAACCCCGCGCCGATGTTATTCCAAATACCCACACCGTCAAACGCGTGGTTGGAGTAGGTGTTATACGGGAGCGCTACACCTACCATGCCCCATTGATCCGAGGCGGAATGCGAGTGCGTGAAAACCGCCGTTACTGTAGATCCAGATACCGACAGGATGCGCACCGTCTCAAAGCTGTCCTCGTTGAAGCCTGTGACCGTGCCGCCGCTCGAAGTCGAAGGTGACTGGCCCGTTTGCGTCCACGTAAGCTGCTGCGCCGGGTAGTCAGCAAAGGTCACCATCGGCGTCGTGTTAAACGTCGAATCACTCACCCCCGTCACCGTTACCGTCGTACCGGCAGGAATGCGGCACGAAGAAGATAGCGTGGCGACTACGTTGTTGCTGGCCGCCGCTGTGCGGGTGATCGAAGTGATCGTGCAGGTTGTTATCCCAGCAATCGTGATGGCCGAGCCGTAAGTCGAGTCACCGTAGAAATTAGCGATACTCCCGCTCGTGAAGGCCGGCGTGAAGCTGACAGGCGTGTTGGTGGACGTGATCGCCGTCCCCAGCGTTCCCGAGACCTGCGGCGCCATAATCGCGCAAGAAGGCGAGCCGTTCTGAAATTGAATGCTGCCCGTTCCCCCCGCGCACTTTACCTCTACATCATCAGGTGGAACAAAGGTACTGCCCAGCGTTAACTCGCCCTGCAGAAGCAACGTGATATTCCCAGCCGCGGTTGTATTCAGGATCGAGCCATTGGCGAGGTAACACCCGCTGCCATTGCCATTCACGCAGGGCAGCAGGATCGTTGCGCCCGTGGCTGCCCCTTTGGCGTTCGCCGCTGCATAAGCCGCCGAGAGCGCCGCATCAATCGGCGTCGCGCCGTCGATCACTGCGCCATACCGCCGGATGTCCAGATAAGGGGAAACCTTGGGTTCAAGGGATGCCGCGCTTGCATTGCCGATTACAACAATCCCGTTGGCGCCGTCCCCGCTCACTCCGGCCGGCAAAATGCCGGTTACCGTCGAAGCAAACGTCACAGGCCCATCGAAGGTTGTTGCCCCAGTCACTGTTCCGCCGGAGACCGGCAGCGCCTGGCTGACCTCTGAATCCACGTAGTGCTTGTCCGCCGCCTCTAACGGCTGGGCCGGATCTCCGCTCAGATACAGCGGGCCACTCAACGTCCCTCCCGAACCCGTGAGTAGTCCTGTCGTCGCCTCGGAAAGCGATTAGTCCACATACGCCTTGTCCACTGTTTGCACCGCTTGGGCCGCCGGCATCAGTTGGGCCTGCACCTGTCCCAGACTCGCCTGTGCCGTTGCCGGAACTACCCAGTACTGCGTGCTCGTCGTGCCATCACTCATGTGATACACGGCTGTGTAATAGAGCCCCGCCGGTGTCGCTCCTTGATTCGGAGTCAGATTTACGCTCAAAAATCCATCCGGCGCGATTGTCACCGTCATCTGTCCGGCTGCCACCTCCTGCCCCGCAGCCGTCGTAAATGCCGGCCAGCTCAAGCTCACAGTCCCCGTGCCGGCCAGTCCATTCGCCAGATACACAGTTCCCTGAACTGTCGTCGTGCTGATTCCTTGTGCCAGCACTGCCAGGCCCGCCAGAGCCATCACGATCAATCCCATCGCGATCCGGCCCATCCTTGCGTGCACCTGTCCCCGCCGCTTGCCGGCGCTGAATAACCAACCGCCATTTGTGAGCTTCATTTCTGTTTCAACCTCATTTCAATAGGGCCTCTTCTCAACATCCGCTCAACGAACTGCGTCTTTTCCTGAAAACTTTGAATAGGTGGCCGTTCGTGAATAGTAATGTCTCAAGAGCAGCGAAAGGTTCCATGTGAATTCGCTTCAAGGCAATCCGCCACGTGCTTCAGGCGCGCAGCCAATAAAATGCAGGTCCGCCTGAATACCCGCCAACTTGCGGACTCGCTATCCCGCGTAGCGGCGCAAACTAGCCGCGGTTTTATGTCCCGTTGAATATTTCTTCAGGGCAATCAACCTCTGCGCCGCATCCAGAAACTCGCCAGGTCCCGAGAAGCATTGCCCCTGTGCGTCTTTTCAGATTGTCTTGGTATGTCGAGCGCTCCGCATGATGGCGGCATTCCTGAATCGACCCTGTCTTCGCTACGAGTGAAGGTTTGAACAGAACACCATACTTCTTCTCGTAGGAAAAGATGCAATATTGCGAAACGCCATTCGCAAGAGTTTCATCAACCTGTCGTTCGCCATTCCGGTATCAATGGTCTAAGCATATCTAAGAGAGGAAAAATCCTCTGTAATCGGTCTGTTCTGTCTTACTCGCTAATTTTGCACGAACTTACACGAGAAGATCGCACTCGCAAATTTGACACCCAATCAAGATATAGAGACTCGTCGGCAATTTATCTCACTCATAGACTCTTGCCTTATCGCAATCATTGATTTCAGATCAGTGACAAATTAGGAATCTTCGCCCTTATCTCGGCGCCTTATCTTCGCTTCGCTTCCGGAACACAATCTTCAACTCCCTCCGCCAATGCTCGCTCAGCGCGATCAGTTCCCATTCCACCTCGGGCGAGAGGTAGCGCAGCACCGGGTCATTGGCCGGATGAATGCGCAGTGCCGGCGCCGCCAGCAGCAGACGCGGCGGCAGCGGCGAAACCTCCGCACCTGGAAAGTATCCCTGCCGTTCGAATGCTGAGAGCGGCCTGCTGCCGCCAGTAGCCGGCTGCCGGTCGCCGTTCAGCGCGCGCACGCGAATCCAATAGT
>JAEHJW020007329.1_pt1 | contig 11356 bp, 23 predicted proteins | sample 9271431 | NCBI WGS metagenome assembly JAEHJW02
ATCTTTAATTATGACATCAGTGCCGCACCCATCGACAAATTTCAGCAGGTCTTCAACGGTGGCAATTTCTATCGTCGGAGTGCCCTCAATTTCAGGGCCATAACCCAAGTCCTGAAAAGTAAAACCATATTCTTTCAGGCGTTCCCTCTCTCCCTTATTCCGGTAAAAACGCCCGGTGGTGCTTAATTTAAAAACCATGATAAACCTCCGAGACTACGGGGTGATTATCTCCAAGATAAAAATACTTAGGGATGATGTCTTTCATGGGTTGCCTCCGTATGCTCAACATCGTTCTGTTTTTTCATCGGTTACGGATAATTCAAATTCCTCGCTTTTGTGCCGTCTCGCAGTGTCAAAGTGTCGCCGCATGATACAACAACTTCGTCACCCAAAATGACTTGCTCCCCACTCGGCATTTCAGCACGAAACTTCCATCCTTCCCATTGGGGCAGATCAACTTCGTCCGGGTTTTTAATGCGCCCAACCACTCGCCAAATGAACCCCTCATCGGCAATTACCATCAAATAATTATCCGACATAGCAAAATGAGAAAAATTCTTTTTTCTGCCATATCTTTTCACTACTTCAAGATTGAGCAGCTCTTCGGTTGTTGCAAATGGGATCCACTCTGGACGCTTGTCCATATCAACAAAATTTGGAATATGTTGCTTGAAATAATTCATCTTTCTCCCCCGCATGTCATAAGGTACTTAATGGGTACGCCGCATAGTACATTGTCCCCATGATTATTATTCCTCCCATTTATTCCCAGAAGTTTAATTTGGAATACTGCGAAAATAAATCCGAAGGGAGAATGGATGTCCTATCCACCCTTGAAACGCATTTCCTTACCTTATGCAAATCAGAAACGCCAAGTCCGTTATCGAATTCAACCGCGTCAAAATTCAACTCGTTAAAGTCGTGATAGAATTTAGGCATTGTGCCGATGAACTCATAAATCCTTTCCATAGATTCAGCAGGATGATCGACAAAATGGTCATAATCAACAAGCAGTATCGAACTGGCGAATTCACCACTCATGGCTTCACGTAACGATGCCCAGGCTAGGCCTACCAGACGCGTCTTCTGGCCCAAGGCTTCCACTCTCGTATAAACCGTGGAACGTTCTGCGGGCGAGAATAAGCGGGTATGCTCGAATGGTTGCCGCCTATACATGCGTTCCATGCTGTCCATTATCCATGCGACATTGCGCACCATTGCGATAACTTTAACCTCGCCGAACAGACTATGAAGCAACGGCATTCTCGATGTCCATGCCCTGTTCGTATCGAAGATAACCCGTTCCGGCCTATCAGCGTAATAGGTATCGAAAATTCCCCGAATGACCGCTTCCCGTTTAGGGATAGTCATCAGCGAGGCGAATTCCGTCCCCGCGCTCGCCCCGCTGATAACGCCATCCACCAACCCGAATACCGGGCTGCTTACATGCGCGTAGAAATCAGGGTTCTGAATCAAGATAGCGCTCAGCATCGTTGACCCGGCCCGTGGCAGGCCTGAAATGAAGTAGAAAGTTTTTCTTAACATAATGCTGAGACCCTTGGCCAATAGTGCCGTTTCCCTACAGCTACAACATAACTTTCATGGTTCCGGGGCATTCCAATACCACCAGCCCGAAGAGTGGGATATTTATTTCCATCTGGTGTTTGTCCGGCAGGGATAATTTCAACAATTTCCCCTTCCTTTACTTTCCACACCCCCGCTCCTTGACTACGCCATTGAACGTGACTGTGTAATGTAATCATATATATTACTCCTCCACCTTGTAACCGAACGGCACAACTCCATCTAGAATAGATTGCCAATGCTGATAATCCTGCGTTCCTTTGTCTGCGTCCTTCATTAGTTCTTTTGCACAATCACGAATAGAAGCCCAAACTACTTTATCAATAGTTTTCTCATGTTTATCCTCATATTGAGGATACAAAAGATCGTCATAATCTATTAAATGCAATCCTGTTTTATTATCGGCGTAGCGCCACCCCATAATAAATAGATGCGTTATTATCCCTACTTGTGTCGCAGCTATTCTTCCTTGGGACGAATGAGAAATCGCCCTTGCTGCGGCTATAGCGGCTATAGCGGCAATATAGCAACTCGTGCCATAATCATGTTCATAGTTCTCAGTCATTTCCCGGATAAAGTCAGGAAGGGTTTCGAGTGTGCAAATCTTCGCCTTGGCTGTCCATTTTTTCTTTAATGCAATAAATTCTTTACTCATTTCGGTTAAGCTAATTTTTCCCATTTCTTCCTCTTCCTCTTCCTCTATCTCCTCTGGTTCCATGTTATCCCATGCCGCTTGACAGTCTGCGAAACTTGATGTTCTCATCTCTTTCCTCCTCTTTCGTCTTTGGTTATCCGCATAGATGGACGTTTGTCCGCTTATTACTCTGTTATGTGCTACTCGGCCAGGGAGATATTAACGTACTGCTCATGCCCAGTGCTGTGCGCGCAAAACACCCAATCGACACAAACAACCAAGTATTTTTTTCTATCCTTTAAAACCACTGTATCGCCTTTTTGTGGCACGCAAGGCGAAGTCCTGGAGGCGTAAATCTCCCCGTCAATGTAAAAATCAATCAAAATCATGAGTTCACCCCGCACATAACAAAGTTTTTCGAGAGGGACCGGATTGAGCTGCTTTCTTCGATTCAAGTTTTTGAGGCCGGCCCCTCAAAAACGACGTTAGCAATCAAAAGACCGTGCAGCAAGCTTGGTCTTGTACCATTCAGGAAGGCCACATGTCGCCCGACGCTTCAATTCGTTTTTGAACTCATTCCACAGGTAGTTTTTTACGTTCTCCATCTCTTCCTGTTCGATGTCGTTATGCACCTCCTTAAACAGCTTGCCAATGTCCCGAGGCTCGTTTTCAAGTTCCCCGCGTTCGGCCAAATGCTGAACTGCCTTCTCCCACCGGGCCGGAGTTCGGAAGCTGTCAAAAAACACTTCCATCCGGCTTTTGCCTTTCTCTTCCGCTCCCCACCGTTCCCGGTGGACTTCCTTGAAGCTTTCGCTTACGAACTTTCCGGCCATCAGCGGCATTGGTTGCCCGCCAAGGAGGAACTGGCGCTCAAAGTTCTTCACTACCACGCCTTCAATCTTTGCCCCGCCAAGGGCGCTTTCCCGGTCAAGCATTGCCGCCAACTCAGCAGAATTATTCACAACGAGTCGGCCAAACACCGGGACGGTTTCAATCTCCAGCAGGTCGGCGTACTCTTCAATGTTGGTGTGGAATTTTTGGCTTATGTGCATGGCACCGAACAGCATCAAGTGGTTCCTTGGAATGCGAGAATAGGCCAAGGTGTTGTGTTTTGGCTTCTTCAGGTACTCGGCATAAAACACCATCCCGTCCGGCAATCGGTCTTGTATTTGCTCAATATAGGCTATGCCTTCGGCGAACATCTTTTCGGGGTTATCGGTATAGAGCTGTGCCCCCTTACTCCTTATCCACAGTTCTCCTTTAACGCGCCCGAAAGCAAATTGAGATCCATCAATTTTTTCGGTAACCTCAACCGGCTCCATGAAAATATCACGTATGTAGTCGGTTCCTATGGCAAATATCTTTGGAAATGCTGGTATCATGTGCCCTCCCTGTAATTAAGAAAAATTGCTAACAATTACATCAAGGCGACGGGAATAAGCTCTGTCGCCTCAAACAAGTTTCTTGGCCCGCGCCTTATGTAAGGCGTTGGGCGGCGCACGTGGCCACCGCCCGTCATCGTCAATCGTTTAGAGTTAAACGCCCGTGTAATTCCGCAGCAAGCCAATCACCGCTCATGGTCTCGCCATTTATAGCCCTTTGAAGTTGCCGGAGACAGTCTCTTAACGCTCCTGTGAGGTCGGATATTTTTTCGTTTTTGCCACGCATGGTAATTTCAGAGCACTTAATATGGTTCCGTAGTTGCTCTCTGACATCGCATGACATCTTGCACCCCAGTCTTTGGATACATGACTCGCACGTGTCAATCAAAGATTCGAGTTCTTTTGGAGCTCTAGCTTCGAGATATGCCTCTCGTAGATGATTTATCAAATCAACCCTTTCGCTATCTGTAATTGTGACTGCTAGGTGTTTTGCGCTAAGGTCTTTTATTAGTCCGTGGTCTGGATATCTCGTCTTCATTTTCATCGCCTATCTCGAAATTAACGGGCAAATCGCCCAACAATTACATTCAGTGGATGCCGGGGAACTGCTGTCTTCGAGCCTCATTCAGTGGCCGGCACCACTGATGTTTGGCGTTGGGCGGCGCACGTGGCCACCGCCCGTCATCGTCAACAGTTGGGTTAATTATTCGACAACAGGCGAAAAATCGGCATAAAAAGCTTTTCCAACCGTCATTTGTTCAACCACGGCAGGATTATTTACGGTCATTTCGACGTGTCCGGCAGGAGTCCACTTGTAAAATCGCTGATCCTCGGGAATCATATCGTCATACCGACAATCCAGCTTAATCGTGTGCTGGCCAGGCTAGTCGGGGCCGTGCTCCTTCACTTCGGTTACTACAAACTTTGCTCTAATCATGATCGTTCTCCTTTGTTTTGAGTTTTTCTAACTTGTCGTAAACCTTGTCTTGCACATTTATCTTGAGCCACCCAATCAGGTAGCACATGACCTCTTCTGTGTCTCTACACTGGGGTATTCCGCATACCTCCATTATCGAGCAAGCCGCGTGGGCCAGTTCATGAGCAACAACACTTGCCCTGTCCAAATCTTTGACCCAGACAAAGACATCCCCGCCGCTATCTCTTACGCAGCCGTCAGCGGAATATGTCAAAGAGACCTGCGTTCTTTTCTTGCGGAGTCGGTAAATTGCTTCTTCGGCATCCTGGCCTTCGCATCCACCCACGAAGAAAACAGACCTGCCAAAAATAGGGACATGCACCAAATGTGTAATCAATATCTTTCCTCGGTAGGGCAGCGCCCAACAATTGGGTCAACCAGACGGCGGGGAGCAGCGTTGCTCGTCGTCTGGTTCAGTGGCCGCCGCTGGTTACCCTTGGCGTTAGCAATCCACTTTAACGAGTCCGTAATCGTACCCGTCCACCTCTGGGTTATCATTCAGCGGGAGTGTGACCCCTGTTACTGTTCCAACACAAATATGATCCGTGGAATCAAGCCATTCGTTGTCTTCCAGGCATCTGCCAAGACAGCTTTTGTACGCATCGTCTCTGTCTTCAATATTTCGGTAATACAGCATGTCACCATTTTCAGCGTCAAAAAGAAAATATCGGTAATCCTTTGACGGTTTACACTTAAAATCTCGGGGCATTAGCCACCTCCTGGCTTGCTAACAAGCGCATCAACGCGGACACCGGGGAGCCGCTTTGTTTGTTTTCTGCACATTCACCGGCCCGGTGCCGGTTATGCTAAACGTTATGTAATCCCTAAGTTGGCTAAATGTTGTCTTTCGTCTATCCAATTTAGTTTCCAATTAAGGTAGGAAATTAATTCTTTGCTTAAAGTGGCGGCAGCACATAATGGCATACATTTACAACGATAACCTCGCCGCCAATCGTTGATAGAAAGGTTAAAATGATCGCATTCGGCACAACTATCAGTGAATTTGATGACATGGATTATGTCCTCAAATCGTCCATTATCTACTTCGCACAAAGCGCATACTAAATCTCGCTTGTCCATAAAAACCTCACATAACAATTGGGTAAACCAGACGGCGGGGAGCACCCCGGCGCTAATCGCGGCCAAGTTCAGTGGCCGCCGCTGGTTACCCTTGGCGTTGGGCGGTCAATTCCCGCTTATGACTTTATAGTTGGCAACAATGTGCGAAGCCTGCTCCTCGGTAAAACCTTCGGCAATCAAAGCCAGATACATTTTACGCATGATCTTAGCGATGTTAGAGACCATTCTGTCATCTTCGAGCATCACTTCTAACATCACATGGACATTTTCAAATGCTTCTTTTATCTGCTCTTCCATGGATAAGACTCCTTTTAAATTAAGGTTCCGGGCAAGATCACCCAACAAGCGCATCGAGTTGACGGCGGGGATCAGCTTTCTTCGATCCAAGTTCAGTGGCCGCCGCCCCTCAGGCTAATCGGTTGGACGACATCTACGCTGCCTCTTCGTCAAAAAGTTCTTTGATAACACGACTAAATTGTTTTTTCCGTCGCTCAAGTAAAGCCACTTTGTCAAGTTTCCCCAAAAGAGTGTTGTAGTCGAGAGGGTGTTTTACCGTTATCCCCTGGATTTCAGACTCAAGAGTCAATATTTGCTCTTCAATCTTCATCATTTCAAGCTCGCCCTGCTGCTTGGCTTGTCTGGAACGGATCGGAACAAGAGTTTTATCAATTGCCTCTTTTGTCATTGCCAAAATTTTTCTGTATGGTGTTAATTTCATTCGTCGTCTCCTAAAAGTAATAGTTGTTCTGTTTCGGTAATCCCAGGAGATGGGGGCTGCAGATATGCTTCCATAATACCGACATCTTGACCAATAAGAACTTGCGGAAATCCGTTGTTTCTTGCTGCCTGGGCTTGCAGCATTACTAATTGTCTAAGTTGTGCGTTTTGGATGTTATCAAACATAGCACTCGGCCCTTATTGCGCCGCCCCCCACATCAGGCAGACAAAAGCGGTCAACATAGCATATCCCACCGCCACCCCGGCAATAACCGCCACCAGCTCGGCAAAACTGCCAATATGGAGCAGATCAAATGCCTCTGATAACTGAATCTTAAATGCGTTCCAGATCATTTCACACATTATTTACTCTCCTTCCATACTCGTCCCAATCCCTTTCGTTAAGCCTAATCCATGCCTTCTCTAGCATGGTGGCTAGAATGTGCTGGAGATGATACGGGGCATTTTTATCATCCCCTGGTTCGCCTTCCCCAGGATACGTCATGTCAAAAACGTCAATGTCCACATCTTTAATGCCCGCTTTGGCACATAGCGCCTTCTCTAAAAGTTCATGGACGAAGACGGCAAGTTCATAATCGCTATCCCCCATGTCAGAGACGCGGAACTGCCAGCACCCATCCTTATCTTCCCAATAGTCGCCTACTGTGTCATATCGTTGCTTGTTGTGTGGGATTACTTCTAAGATTATCTTTTTCATTTTTTCTTGCCTCTTCCACTAAGTAATCTAGCATTTCACACATTGGCAAGTGTTCCCGGAGCCAAGCTACATTCTCCCGGCGCAATGAGAACCCCACCTTAATCCGCCGGCTTTCCTCGCCACCATACTTGAACGTGCCTTTAGGCCGTCCTCTTTTCCGCTTCACTTCCATCGTCAAATCTCCTTTTGAATTTCTTCCATTGTTTCCACGCATCCTTAACGCTTGTCTCAATATCTGATTCAATAGACCGTGGGCCGCTTATCCCGCATTCGCAAGCTATTTTTGCCGTCCGTAGATGAAGATGAACTCCCGTTCCCACGGACGGCCTAGCCTTTACTTCACCGCACCAAAAGCATTTACTAGGCTTGAATATATCCATATTACCCCCAGCACTCTTTCATAAACGGACAGAACTTAGCCTCATACCAACTTGGGGTTGGGCAGGCACGAAGCGGGGGGTTGATGCTAGTAATTGTACCTATAACCCGCTCTAGTGTATTCAAGGCGAATTGACGATTCAGGCTTATGCGCTCGGTATATACCGAGCTAGTGTCTTTATCCTCTACCCACACTAGGCAGCGGTTCAGCTTCATCAGCAGCATGTAGATGTGAATCTGGGCCTTATACTTCTCATCCCACTTTTCATAACCTACCGTCTTCAGCATAGCGAAACGCTTCTTGCTACTGCTTTTTATCTCAAGCAAATGCGGTGCTGTCGATTCGACCAACCCTTCGATTACACCGTCAATATGCCCGGTAAGCATATCGACATTGACTTCTTTCTGCTGACTATGGATAGTGTACCCGGCGCTTTTCAAGTCGATAATCGCCTGCTCTTCTATTAACTCGCCCAAACGGAATAACCGTAGAACCCGCCCTTCAGGGGCTTCCCCCGTGTGGCCTTTATGCTTAAACCATAGCCAGCGTGGGCATTTATGCCCTACTTCCGACAGCCCCAACCTATTCCGGGGTTGATACTTCGCCTCATACCAATATTCCACGGCATGGGCCGGGTCGTCCCGGTTGATGTATTCGGTTAAATCGGACATCACCAAGCACCCCCTGGCTTAGGTGCTGCGGGGGCGGGGGCAGTCGCGGTGTTGTAGTTTGCAATCTTATTGCTCTTAAGCGGTTGCCCGGTTTTATTGCTTATGAACTCTTCATGCTTGACCGTAATCAACAAGAGCTTGCCGTAAATTTTAGTTGTATCGGAAGGCGGGAACGGGCAGCCGGTAAGCGAACAGATACGCTTCAGTTGCCCCTGGCCGATAGCTTGCGCCTGGGCGGACTTATTCACGATATTGATACAATCCTTAATCACATTCCCCGCGTAAGGGCCTTCGATAATCTGCACCTGCAATTCTATAATCCTTCCGGTGGAATCTTTCGTCATCTTAATTGTATCCCCGACGACAACGGCCTTATACGTGCCTTCAGGGATAAGGGTAAATCCGCCGTTACTCTCTTCAACATTCGGGTCGATTCCCATTGTGGACAAATCACTCATCTTGCTTACCTCCAGGGGTTGGTTGTGACTTCAGCGCCGCTAATAGTGCGTTAAAGTCCATGTTAAGTTCATCCAATGCGACGCAGCTATTCTGCGTTATCCCATGCCGCTTGGCAGACGGCGAAACTTGTCGTTCTCATCTCTTTCCTCCTCCCCAGGCCCACAATTTATAATGGCGTTCATCCCATTCTCTGGCAAAATAGCTATGGTCATTTTATGACACAGCACAGAATTTAGTAGTGGTTTAATCTCGTATTCCATCTGCAAAAATTCATCACCTGGCCCAAGCCCCCCTATTTTACCTGCGATTATTGGTAGCTCGTCTTCACTCTCATCCCAATGCGGGATTGTCACCCCCTTTAGATACTTATCATTTTGGACGAGTATTTCCTTTGCTTTTTCAAAGCACCTTTCGCAGTAGATATAGTTAGTTACAAATGATCCTCTTTCACTCATAGGTAAAGACCTCCACATGACCAGTTAATTAGATGGACACTTGTCCGAGCAACCGGTTAGCTCAGGCGTTAGCCACTTATCGACACTTGTTCGTCAGAAGTTCAGTCATTGGTTAGTCGTACTGTTGATCTGCGGCTAAAGACACCGCCACAAAAATCAAAGAAACCTGCTCATCGGCGGGCATCTCTTCGTCATCTTTCATATTTGGATGACTGCCCGTTGGCGTCGAACCAACAGCTTCCGGAAGCCGCACCTGCTGGCGGTCAAGGTCGTTCAGGCTTGTTTTTGAAGGCCGACGCCGATAGCCTTCAGATTCTCTCGCGCTGGTTCACTCATTCTAGTTACCTCCAGGGGTTGGTTGTGACTTCAGCGCCGCTAATAATGCGTTAAAGTCCATGTTAAGTTCATCCGGCAAAGGGTAGCGAGTTTTCGCCCTCCACGCCGGACGGTTAGCCGAATATATTACCCGTTCTGAATTGTTTACTACCTTCTGATTGGTCGTGTTGATATGCGTCTTAAAGTTGGCGAACAGCACCATATCCGCCCACTCTTCAATGCGGGCTGCGGCGGTCTTATATAGCTTTATCTGCCACCGGTCGTATGCAACCCCATCAGGGGGGGAGAAGCTCTTGATCTCATTATGCGCCAGGAGCACCACCGCGTAGCCAAGTTCGTCATGTAGCTTATCCAAGCCTTGCAGAAGCCGATCCCAATGGTTCTGGGCCATTAAGTATCCCTTGCCGTATCCGATTGCCTCAATGGACTTGACGTTCTGTTCCGCGCATACATGCGCCCAGATTAGGCGTTCTAGCCAGTCTAGCGTATCGATCACCACGGTCTTATATTCGTTCGACTCCGTGATTAGCAGCCCGAGGTAGGAGAATACATCCTCCATTGTCTTCGCCACCGGGAAGTGATCCACTTTGATATTAGTCAAGCCGTCCTCAGTGGGGATGAAAATAGGCTTGGGGGCTTGCGCGGCAAATGTGCTCTTGCCTACGCCGTGGACGCCGTGCAAGACGATACGCGGGGGCTTGTTTTTAATCTCGGCGGAGATAAGGTCTTTCAAGTTCATTATTGTATTTCCTCCTGGGTTATTTTAATCTGCGTCTTACCCGGCCTGGTTGTGACGCATTTTTGAATCAATGAAGGATTGATCTCTTCGACAAGCCGCAACCGTGCAAGGTTGATCGTCGGCTTCAAATCCACAAATTGCATCGACTCCGGCAGGCCTAAGTCTTCATAAGCGTCATAGTCCAGTGTACGGTTTAGCTTATAGGTAACCACCACCTTGAAGCCGCTATCGTGCCTGGTAACCGCCCCTTCCAATTTATCGTCGCCTAGCCGCTTGATAATGGCATCCTCAATTTCGGCTATCCGTGCCTTCGCCTGGTCTTCTTGCGCCTTCCACCACATTAGCTCGTCGTACAAATCTTTCATTCGGTGCCTCCTGGTTTATTTTTTGTCCGCTTATTCAACTCATCGTTAAATGGACGGGCTTTATTGGCAATCTCTCTGCAACTCCCCCGAAACTCTTTGCAGTTCATCCGGTAATGACCCGGCTACAAATCAAATGCTTATCAGCTTTAAACTGAGCGTTGCATAAAAATAATGATCGATTTGTCATCAATTAAATTTTTTCGCAAAATTGGAACCTATCCAGCCTCATGTCTGGCTTACGGCAGCAATAAATTTTATCACCACCATCGGCGTCAATGCCTTCGTCATGCCTTCCCCCGGCAACAAAAGAGTGGAATGTGCCATAGTACCACCATTCTTCGCTTGCTCCATTTTCACGGCGTACCATTGCGGAATTTCTAAAACGTACTTTGTCTCCAAACTTCATGGCTGGTTTTGTGCATTGGTGTAAAAAATCTCTAAGAATAGCATTTGGTGCACCGTTTTCGATCTCATCTTTAGTTATCAATAAATTATCAGATCGGGACATGCTAATATCAGGCTTTATCCAACCAATTTTGATTTTTAAGTTTTCTCCCTCCATCTGTATTTCTATTTTCCCTGATGCCTCGAAATTTTCTTTTATTTTGGTAAGCGCCCTGTAAATTTTTTCCATAAATATCACCTTTCAGATAGTAAGAGCTGCTTCATCAGTCATTGATTCTGTACACAAGTCTTTCATTCGGTGCCTCCTGGTTTGTTTTTTGTCCGCTTATTTCTCTATTATGCTCTATTATCGACAAAGTATTTACAAGAATCGTGTTTGATCTCTTGTCCACCTATACTTCTGGCCGCTCCTTGGCGTTGTCAAAAATTTGCAAAAACTTATTCCCGTCGGTGTGC
>JAEHJW020003127.1_pt1 | contig 11355 bp, 12 predicted proteins | sample 9271431 | NCBI WGS metagenome assembly JAEHJW02
CGCCCAGGCCGAGCGACAGCGCGCCTGCGCCCGATGCGCCGTATCCAGACGCCGCCAGCGCGGCAGCCGCCCCCATGGGGCTGTTGGGAGAGCCCTGAATGGCCTGATTCGCGGCCTGGTCGCCCCCGTAGAGCAACCCCTGGATGAGATTGCTCGTGTTCTGCCCGGTGCCAGCCAGCAAGGCATTGGTGGTGTCGGGCATCGCTTGCCCTGACGTCAGGTAGGACGTGAGCGCGTTCTGGCCGCTGTAAGTTCCATCAGGCTGCACAGCCCCGTTCATCGCCTGCGAATAAGCCGAGAGCGAGGTGAGGTTCCGCTGCATCAGCTGGTTCTGCATCATCTGCTGGCGAGCGGCCAGCCCCTGCGCGTATGCCTGCAGCGGGTTGAATGACGGCACCTGCGCCTGAAGAGCGATATTGGGATCGAGAGCGTTCATGAGATCACCAGTTCATCCAGGGGCTTTGTTGCTGCGTCTGTGTCTGGCCCATGCCGCCCATGCCGCCCATGCCGTACGCCATGGCACCCGCCTGCAGGAGGTTGTTGAAAGCCCCTTGCTGAGCGTTTGCGGCCCCGACAGTGCCGGCTGCGAGTGCATTGGCGCGGCCCGTCATGTAGCCGCCGAGCTGGTTCGCATTCTGCATGGCGAGATTCGACAGACCGCTACCGGCGCTCATGCCCATCCCGGCTTGGTTCATCAGGTTCCCGTAGTTGGTCTGGTAGATGCCGAGCTGGTTCTGCAGCTGCTGGTTGTACGTCTGATCGGCAAGCCCGGTCGCGTACTGCTGCGAGCCCATCATCTGCGCGCCCGAGTAGCCGAGGCCGCGTGCCGCGTATTGGTTATTCAGCGAGCGCTCGCCCTGGTTCAGGGTGAACTGATAGCCCGGTGTCTGCGTCAAATTATTGGCATTGAAGGAGAAGGGCTGCGTGTTGCCGAGACTCGTGAGCGCGTTCGTCCCCATCGTCTGATAGGGGTTTAGGTAGCCCTGCGCAGCTTGGTAGCCCTGGTTCTGCGCGTTGATGGCTTGGCCGGCACCTACCCCCTGCTGCTGCGCCGCCTGCTGCGCTGCGTTCGCCGACGCGCCGCCGGTGAGGTAGCCGACCGGGTTGCTCAGAAAGCCGAATCTTGAATTGCCCATTACGCCTCCCGCACGATGAGATCGTGCAGCACGCCGTCTCGGCGAACTGCTTGATGAATGACGCCACACCTCCGAAAGCCGGCGCGGAAAGCCGCCAGCTGCGCCGCCCGGCAGTAACCCGGAATGATGGCCACGAAGCGCTGGCACCCTTGATGGCGCAGAAATTCCATGACCATCTTTGTGGACTCGACAAATCCCGGCGTATGAGGGAGCGCCGCCGCGTGCAGCTCGACGGTGGTGCGATTCACCGCACGAGCCATGAGGTAGCCGGTGGATCCGATGATCCAGCACATGTCAGCGGACGCCGGTGCAAAGTCACTCGGCGTCGCGCCGTCCTCGCGCCAGTCCTCCCAGCTCAATGCCTGAATATGTCGGACGCGATCTATCGTGTTCATGCCGCCCACCACTTCGAGGCCGCGTACATGATGCGCCCAGGATTACCGAGGACGCCGTCCACCCATGGAGCGACCAGCGTGATGCCGGGCGCGATAAGGTCGATGACCTGGCCGTCCAGTGGCGACTTCGGTTGCAGTAGCGTGACCGTCCCAGATCCCGTGATGACCACCGCCCCATACCCTGACGACAGCTGCAACGATGGCTGCGCGGCCACCACCTGATAAGACTGCACCTTGACGCCTGACGCCTGCCCGGTGCGGTTGTAGAGCGCGACCAGGAACCGGAACCAGGGCGCTGTCATGACGCCGGTCTTATCGACGACGGGCTGCAGCATCACTGGGAGTTGCGCCGAGAGATTGCTCATGCCGCCGCCTCCTGCGCGTCCACGTAGGCACCATTGAGCGCGGTCATGGCGTTGCAGGCCCAAAATAGCTCGAATACGCGATTGCGCGCATACCCCAGTCGCCGCCACTTGAGCGACGTCAGGAACTCGCCGAGCTGCCCGATGCTGATCGCCAGGGGATTGCCCCAGGTCTTGCCACGGTCGTCAGACCAGCGCAGATAAACTTGATCGTCGAAGGCCTCCGGGCCGGTGTAGATCTCCTGCAGCTCTGTCTGCATCTGGGCGTAGGTTGACGTCCCGAACGTGAGTGCTGACTGCATCGACAGAGTGACGGACGCCGGAGACACTCCGAGTTGCATCTGTGCCTCGGTGAGCGTCTGGCCAAACTCGCCGCCATAGACGCCTTCGCCGACGTCCATGTCAGCGACGAAAGCGCGGTAGATCAGGCGCACGCCTTCGTCCTGCATGACCGGCAGTCCGCGGCGGCGCACGATTGGCTGACCGTTGTCGGTCGGGTTGGCTGGGTCGAGGATATAAAGTTGGCCCGTCTGCCAGTCGCCGGCGACGTGCGCGTTGTTGTAAAACGCGATGCAGGAATACCGGACACGGTTTTCGGCGCCGTTCGCGTCGTTGTAGGAGCGTTCGTGCCACATGTTCGACGTCAGGTCATAGACCCACGTCGCGTTGGCCGTCGGGAAGTTCAGGACGTAGAACTGGTGGCCGTCCTGCTGATAGGTGCATGCCTGCGCGTCCGCAACGGTAGGGTACATCTGCCAAGTGTTCTCGATGGCCCGCGTACTGATCGGCAGCGCGGTGTAGAACTCGCTCGCCATGGCGACAGCTCGACCGTTCTCGTTGAGGCCAAGCCAGATCAGCGTCTCATTGAGGCGCCCGATGCTCTGTGCCGATGCGCATCCGACCTGCAGGAACGGCCCCGGCAAGCGCTCAAAGGGGAAGTCGGCATTGCCCGCGTCCACCCAGATTTCAGTCGTCTGAGTGCCGAAGATCCACAAGTTGCGCTGCGTCGCGTAGCAGCACACGATCGGGTCAGAATAGCCGGTCTTGCCCGCGAAATTGGTCGACGTGAAGGTCGTTGCCAGGTCGTCGCTGATGTACCACTGAAACGGGTTCGCGGCACTGTTGAGGACGAAGAAGCCATCGATCAGCGCGACACGCGATCCACCGTAGAAGCTGGGGTCGCTGACCGCCGAAAAGGCGTTGCTGGCGAGGTGAATCCACCAGCCCGAGGTGCTGCCATCGACAAGAAGAAGATCCGTGCCGTTATCGGCCATGCTGACCATGCCGGAGCTGCTGCTGATCGTGCCGATCTTTTGCGGGATGAAGCCCGGCGTGATCCAGTAGACGGCAGGGCCGCACACGCCGTAAAGGCGTCCGTTGCTGGCGACAAACAGGCCGCGCCAGCCGATCTGAGGCCCCGTAACGTCGGCCACCTGCGTAAGGCCTGGCGTCAGGTAATGCGTGGTCGGGAAAGGAGCGCCCTGCTCGTTGATCTCGGGATAAAGGTTGACGCACCGCTGAGCAGACGCGACGACGCTCTTGGCCTGGTACGCACCTCCCGTCAGCTGGATCTGCATTACATCACCTGATCCGAGTAGATGTTGTAGCGGCCACGTCCAACCAGCTGAGCTGGCAGGTGCAGGCGCGGCACCTGAGCGTTGGCCACCGTCATCGTGTTGAACGCTGAGCGAGCGAGGTCTTTGACATCCTGGTCGACGGGCAGACGCCACAGGACGCCCAGGCGCACTGCAAGGTTGGTCCAGAGTGCCTCGGCGTACTCGGGGGGCAGGCTGATCACGTCGTTGATCGTCGAGAAGGCCTGCAGCTGCGCGACGACGGTCAGGTGGATCTGATAAATGCCAGCCAACGGGACCGGCCAGAAATTGAGCGTGCCGGTCGGGAAGCCGGCATCGTAAAAGACATAGCGGGGAAAAGCCGCGATCTCTTTGACAGGGATCCGGTTATAGTCCTCCCGAGCCTGGATCACATCCATGATGCGATCGACAGGAGTACCACCGATCGGGATCTGCCGAAAGAAACCGCTCTCAATGCGAGTCGGGCGCGGGACGTTGAAGTCTGCGCCAGGGCCGATGGTGTACGACTCGGCGCCGGTCGACGGCAGCGATACATCGATCGTCTGGTAGATCGTCCAACGGCGCTGCTGCCAGCTGCCGATCATCATCACCAGGGCGTTGAAGGCGTCCTGAATCTCACTTGGGCGAGCGGTTTGTCCCTCGCCTATCGCGCCGATCGCCTTGAGTGCCATCGTGATCAGCGTCTGCACCGTCACTGCTGGAAATGCGCTCATCGCGACCCCGGATCATAGCGCGCAGATCGGCCTCTTCGTCGGCGTCCTCCACGAGATAGCGCTCACCAGGAGCAGCCTCGACCCACTTTGGGTACTCGCGGAAAACGTACTCGGATTCGTACCAGCGCGGATGGTGCGGGGTGGGTTGCCCTGCCATGTTTAGCCCCTTGCCTCCTGAAAGAAGTTGGCGCCCGGTCAGGAGTCCCCGGGCGCCCCTTGGAGTTACAGGATGTCCGGCACCGTGACCACCCAGTCTGGGCGCACGCACAGGGAGCCGTACAAGACGTCGATACGAGTCACCAGCTGGTCGGCATAGACGTCGTACGCCTGCACGATGCGCAGGGACGTGCCTTTGTAGACAGCTCGCGCCGCGTTGACGATCCCTTTGCCGTAGATCGGCAAGTCGGCGGTCGCCATGGCGAATGCCTGCGGGTAGTAGAACAGGTTCTTGCGGTAGGTCTCGGCGCCCGACACGACACCGGAGCTGCCACCCATCACGAGGCTGATGGTCGCGCTGTTCGCCGGCGACGCATCGACCGTCTGATATGCGACGGGGGTGCTACCGGACGGAGGCGTGATGGCCGGATAGATCGGAATCGAGGTTGCACCTGCCGCCACGTTCGCGGTGACCACGAAGTTGGCAAGCTGACCGGTTGATACTTTGGTGATTGGGTTGACGGCATGCACGCCGGCGATGTTGATCACGTCGCCCTGACTGAGGGTCACGCCAACACCGAGGGCCGCCACCACCAAGGTATTGCCGGTCTGACTCGCGCCATTGACGGTCGTCGCCGTGGTGTATGCGCCAGTCGTTGGCTTGAGGATGGTCTGGTCCGAATACCAGTCAAAGCCGAGCGTGTCTTCCGAGATCATGCCAGTCTCGAACTGATCCGACACCTTGCGCTGCGGGTTGAAGTAGCCCGACATGCTGCTGACGAGTCGCGCTTGGGTGAGAGGGTCGATCATCGCGATGCGGCGGTTTCGAGGTGCGGCAGCCAAGTCGAGCTGAGCTCCGGCCAGCAGAACGGTCTCCGGCGACGGGGTCTGCAAGGTGCTGCCACTGAGGTTCGCGACCATCTGACGCGCACCGAGCGCCGTGTTCATGATGTCAGCGGCAACGGCGCCGGCCAGAACGTTGATGGCAGGAGCCAGGACACGCTCGGCGTAGTCGTCCATTTTAAGAGCCTGGTCGGCGCTGGTGAACGAGATCGGAACGGTTTTCTGCGTCGCCAGCGTCATCGTCACACTGACTTCGTTGGTCGCCTGGGGGGTGATCGCCGGGCCAGTCTGGGCTACATAATCGTTGGGCAGACGAATCTGCAGGGGGCTGCCGATCTTCGCGCCTTCGACGCCGTACTGATTGTCGTACTGCTTGTCGATGGTCTGCAAAAAGGCGTTGGAGTTCTGCCAAAGGGCGGCGGCATAGCGAGTGATGCCGCCGAGGGTAAGGATGCTATTGCTCATGAGTCAGTCACCTATCGTCTGGTGCGCAGGCTCCGGGCGTGCTTCTCGATGTCAGCCATATCCATCTTGTCAAAGCTGAGATCGCCTCGCGCCCCCGACTGCGCCTGCGTTGGCGTTGTGGGTTCGGGCGCCCGCGACAGTGCGGGCCTCGGACGTGAGGACGACTTGGATGCGATGCGTGCAATCTCGGCGGCTGCGCTGAGCGGCGGAAGGTCCACCAGCTGCGCTGCAAGCTCCGGCTGACGCGCTATCTCGGCCAAGACCTCGTGTCCGTTATCCAGACGCGAGACCACATCGAACACATGAGCCGGAGCCCCTCCCAACAGGGAGAAGGTCCGTAGTGCCTGCTCGAAGTCGGGGATCTCTTTCTTCCCCTTCTGGTAGAGCTCATTGCAGCGCCGGTCGAAGTCATGCTGCGCGACGATCTCTCGTGCGCGCTCCTCGATCGAGTGCTGCGGAACCTGGGCCATCTGGGGCGCTTGAGGGTTCGTGCGCTGCGCCTGCTGTGGTGCTTGTGCAGGGATCTGACGCATCAGCTCCTGCAACTGCGCCTCAGCGGCTGCTGCGCGCCGCTCTGCCTCGTGCTTCTGCCAGACTACCTTATCCAGGCGGGACTTCCAGAAGGGGCTGCCATCCGACTCCGGGCTCCTTTGCGCGCCTACCTGAGCTGCGGCGTCCGACGAAGTGTCGTCAGTCGCGGGCTGCTCCGGCTGCGACGCCGGCTGCGGGTCATAGTGTTCTTCGACGTGGATCGCGTTGTCACCAATGGTCGCCTGTTCGGCGCCACGAGCCGCTTGGTTATCGTCGTGCGTTTCGACGCTCATGAGCCCACCTCGGGTGTCGGCCAGGATTGTAGGATTGTCCTACAGTCCGTGTGACACGAATTTACCACCAGCCCGTCAGGTACGCAAGTGTCACTGTGCCTGACCGCTGATGCCAGAGCGCTCGATCTGCTGCTGCTCGCGTTGCGTACCGGCGATGCGGGCGAGTTCGCGCAGGCGCACCGTCTCCGCCTCATAGACGTCGATCTGCCGGTGCGCGTGCTCGTTGGCCTGCTCCATGCGCAGCCGCTCGGCATCGAGCATGAGCTCGCCTGACCGATCGCGAGTGCGCAGTGTGAGCTCCTGCACTTTCTGCTCAGCGATCTGCAGCTGCTTTTGCGCCAGCTGCAGTTGCTGCATGAGATGCTGCTCTTGCGGTGACGGCCCGTCACCGAGCAGAGCAGGCGGGATCGTGCGCTTGAGTCGCTCCGCGATCTCATCGGCCATCGGGAAGTCAGCAGCCCGGAAGGCCAGATCGCCCATGACCTGCATCAGCTGAGGTGACTGGGTGATAATCTGCGTCATGGAGTCCCAAGCCTCCTGGCGTCGAGTCGCCCAATTCGGGCCAACATCGGCGGTCACTTCGTAGTCCCCCACCCCAGGCTTGAACACGAGGCGCGTCCGGTCCTGTACGGTCTCCATCGAGGCCGCGACGTCCTGCTGCGTTGCATGGACCTCGGTGATGTGGCCGTTTTCGATGATGCGGAAAACGCGCTCGGTGTCGTAGATGTGCGGGATCAGACCGACGAGGACGCGACCAGTGAAGGCGACTGCAGCCGCCTGGGCATCGATGAAGTGATAGCTGGTGAGGTCGCCCTGGCGCTGGCGCTGCTGGATCGCGACGCCGGCGGTTTCGTTGCTCGGGGCGCCCATGGTTGCATCGTAGTGGCCGCTGACCATCTGCATCTCGTTCGCCGCAGCTTCCATCGCCTGCAGATAAGCCGGCGCTGCGGTCGGCGGATCTTGCCGGCTCGGCGCCGGTATTTCTCGGCCCTGGTCGTCGTAGGCGTTAAACGGCAGCACCGCCGGCGGCGTGGTGTTGGCGGTCCGCCAATAGTCCTCAAGGCCATCGATCGCCTGCAGCGGAGCAAGCCAGGGCGCCTTGGACTGCAGGGCGCCGTACTCGATCTGAGCCGAGGTGTTGTAGTTGTACATGCGCTGAGGATCTTTTAGGTAGCGCACAATGCCTTTGCGCTCGATCTGCCCATCAATGATGAGCTCTTCGCCAGGGACGCGCACGACCGGGATATACTTGCCTGGGATCAGCCGATGGTCGACGACAGACTTGCCGGCGATCTTGTACCAGTGCACCTCTTTGCGATCCACGCGCCGCTTGCGCAGCACCTTGCCGGCGTCGGTCTTTTTGACGAATTCGCGCTCCTCGGCGGTCATCACAGACCACAGCATGTAGGCATAGGTCCCGTCCGGCTGCGGGATCGCATACGACCAGTCGCGCACAGAGCGCACCTCGTAATACTCTGCCACTCGCACCGTGTCTCGGGTCACCCAGCCTTCGTTGTCCGTGATGCTGTCCATCTCGACCGGCACGACGGCCTCATCCGGGTACGCCTGGCGGAAATCCTCGACCGGGACACCGACATAGACAAAGGCGTAGCGAGCGTCGGATCCATCCATCTTTTTGATGTGCGGATCCATGAGGACATCGAGCGGGTTCGGGATCGGCTCGATGCGAAGCTCTTGCTCAAAGCCGTTGTCGCTGACGTATTCGTTGACGACACGCCAGTAACCGATGCCCCCAGCCACTTGGAACTCTGCGGCCTTGTCGTAAGCCCGCTGAGCATTGCTGCGACGCTCGATGTGCTTGATGATCGCCTCGTAGGCCTGGGCCGCTTCATATGTTGCCCCCGAGCCAGACGGCTCGATCTTGATAGAGGGCGCGTTCTGCTTCATGTCGTTGACGATGTGCAGCCAGTGCATGTGCGTCTTATTGACCGTCAGCATCGGGCGCTGAGCCGCTGCGCGCTGGTTTCGCATGATGTCGGGCCACTGATAGCCATTGTCCGAATCACCGACAACGAAGCGCATGTCGTCGCGGAATCGCTCGATGAAGATTGACTCGCGGTCTTGAGCGACTTTGAAGCGCTTGCGGGCGCGCAGCACAACATCATCAAGGTCGTTGCCTTGGGGTATATCGTCGTCGAGGTCGATCATGATGCCATCCATCCTGTGTTGTCGCCGAGGCCGAGCCGCGGCGGCTTGAGTGAGAGTGTGCGTTTGGGCGCATCGCCGGAGATGTCCATCAGAGCCTTGGCGTGGCGCCTCATCATGTAGGCGTACCGCACCGCTGAGATGGCATCGTCACGCTCTTTGACGATGCGGCCGTGGTCGTCGCGGTGATAGAGCCTGATCTCCTCGAGCAGCGGCGCCAGGTGCCGGAAGATCTTGAGCGAGCCGGCGCGGAAGCGCTGCAGCATCTCGTAGACGCCCGCCTCCACGCTGTTGCCGCCCTCTGGCCACGTAGCATGGTCGGCGAGCATCGAAAAGCCTGCAGTCTTGTACTGCGCTCGCAGCTGCTGGCCGCCACCTTTTTCCGTCTGCAGCCCATCATGCGGCCATGCGGTCGGGATGCCCTGGACGAAGCCTTTGGTTGCGGTCCACGCCTGATCTGCGTCTTTCTGGCTCGCTCGCCAGCAGTGTGTGACGTAGACCACGTCTGCGTCGGCATCGATAGCCAGTCGCACGATGGACTGGGGGTGATCCCACCCAAAGTCCACCCCGGCGATGACGCGCCAGTGCGCCGGGACGTCGAAGGCGTCGCACACGATCTCGCTGTCGGATACAGGGAAGATCAAGCCGGAGCCGAGTACAGGGATGCCTCGGGTACGCATATCGCGCTGGTACTCAGGGATCGCGGCGAGCATCTGCGCCCGCACCTGCGCTGTCAGATGCGGTGCGTCATCCCACGTCGCCGTCTGCATGTACTGCCCCGGCTGCAGGCACTCGGTGAACTGGCTGACGAGTCGCGTCATGCCGTTTTCGGGGGTGAACGTGAGTAACAGAATTCCGCCGTTGCCGTTATCGCCAGTGGCCGTGCGGATGAGGCATTGCGGGTAGATCTCGGGATCCTTGGGCTCTTCGTCGATCAGGATCACATCCTTGCTCGACCCCATCAGGACATGCTGCCCTTGCGAGTACGACTTGAGGCCGAGGATCGACGTGCCGCCGCTCTTGTGCCTGATGCGGATCTCTTTGATGAGTCCACGGGTCTGGGGTGACAGGATACATGACTCCATGATGATTGCTGACTTTGGGATCAGGCCCGTCCCGTCTGGACGCTGCGGATCGCCCTCCATGCGCCCAAAGAGCTTGAGTTGTAGAACGTCGCGGATTTGCTCGCCTGATACGCCGAGCGCCCATGCGTCGACAGCATGACCAAAGCGGCGTCCTGGCCAGTCTGCCGGGTATTCGCCAGTCAGGTGATAGGTGAGCTCAGCGCCGCCGGTCTCAGTCTTCCCGACCCGGTTGGCAGCCATAAGCAGTCGCTGTGCGTGATCGACACCCGCGGCAAAAAAGCGCTGCTGCCAGTCATACGGGCGGAACTGCAAGATTTTGCAGGTCTGGCGCCGGCGCATCAGCTCTTCGACGATCTCGGTGGCCTCGATGAGCTCTGCGCGGGTCAGCGCTCGCGCTGTCATGGCTCACCCCTGATCGGGCAGCTTGACGCCCATCGAGGCGAGGCGAGCAAGGAGCTCCTCGTCGGACTTGTCGGCGGTCGTGACCTCGACGGTGTGCTCAGTCTTGTCGCGCCACAGCTTCGGCTGCCGGTTGCGCAGCCAGAGTGACGCGGCGCGGTAGTCTGGAGCGTAGTGCTTGACGAGCTCGGTCTTGACGATCTGCCCCTCGATCACGCGCACATCGATGTCAGGGTGAGAGTAGCCCTTGGCCGCATGGTACATGCTCGAAGCGATCTCGGCGTCGGCTTTGAGCTTGCCCGCGTCAATGGACTCAGCAAATTCCGGGTGCGCCTTCTTCCACTCGTTGACGGTTTCATGCGACACCCCGAAGAAGTCGCCAATCTGCGCGTCAGTAGCGCCGAGCAGAGCGAGCTTGCGCGCTTGCTCCGGGTACGTCGGGCTATACAGAGTCGGGCGACCGGCGGCCATTTTGTCAGCCCCGGCGATTTGTAGAGACAGAGGGTCCGTCATCGCGCTTGCGAGCCTTAGCCTTGGGCGACTCGGGCTGCTTGGGCCCAGCGATGAGCTTGTGCCGATCTACGACTGCCGCGAGCTCATCGAGGCGTTCCTTCGCTGCCTTCCGCGCTGCGGCCATGCGCTTCGCATCGCCCTGGATCTCAAGCGCCTCAGCAAGCGTGGATGCATCTGAGCGAGCGCGCCAGTCGTCATCAGCAGTATCCCGCGTGGACTTGGCCATGGCTCACTTGCCCGACTTGTAGTCGCTGGACGAGACCTTGACGGGGCTCTTGGGCTCCTTGTTGGCGGGCAAGCCCTTCATCGGCGGATTGCGATCCTGGCCGTGGCGCGCCTGACGTTCCAGTTCTTTGATGCCAGCGGACAGTTCACCGTAGTTTTCGGCCATGATCATTCCTCTGAGAGGTGGTTGTATGATTCATGACCGATTGTAGGATTGTCTGACAAGATTGTCCAGCGTCAGTGGCGCTCATATTTCCATCCATCCACTTTCCGATCCCCCATCCTCGCCGCGCGCGCCCAGAAGGTCAAGGGCTGAGGAGGGCCTAACGCCTCGCCACATGCCACGCGCTGACCATGGCCATCACCAAAGCTGCGCGGGCGGCACAGTCGGCATCCTCGGGCGCCGAATCACCCGACGAACGGCAGTTGACTATGCGCGCAATGCGCGTATACTGACTACATCAGAGCAGCGATGGGC
>JAEHJW020006620.1_pt1 | contig 11352 bp, 9 predicted proteins | sample 9271431 | NCBI WGS metagenome assembly JAEHJW02
CGAGTATCTCTCACGGGCTTTATATCTTACGTTTCCAGTGTCAAAGTCTCCATCCATTGAATTTTGCAATGGAACACGAACAAAGTGTTTCATGCCGTTAGGTACGTCAGTTGTCAAGAACCAAGCGTTAGGATCGGTCAAGAAGTGGTTAATGGTATAACCTTCAGGTACAGATCCGTTGTTTTTCAACGCGTTGATATCGTTGTCGTTTGTACCAACACGTAATTCAGTTTCGAGCAAGCGGGTTGCAACGAACTGTAGTGCAGGTGGAACGATCAACTTACGTGGCTTAGCAGCGATCAACAGACTACGTTCATCAGTCCACAGAGAGATTTGAATAACTGCATTTTCCAATGAAGTTTCGTTCAAGTCAGCTGGGGTTGAAGGAATGTTGCTGTTAGATCCACCAGAAACCAATGGGTGTGCATTTGAGAACAATGGTACACCGTCACCACCGTTATAACCGGAAGTGAAACCGTTGTTCAATACAGATGCAGCTTTAACTTGCTTGGTATAAGCCATGGAACGTGCTAAAGCTTTTGTATAACGAGCAGACAAGGAGTCATACAAGTTATCTTCAATCGCTTCTTCAGTTAAGCTGAAGCCCTGAGCAATCGTTTCATGTGTATATCGAGCAGTCCAAGCTTCTTGACCATTGTCATAAGCAATTGGTGAGCCTTCGTTTTTAACTGGGGCAGCACTAAATCCTGATAACTTGGTTTCTTCTTCAAAGCTACGTTCTGAGGTTTCGATCTCATAGATCTCTTTATGCTCTTCGCCATACTTAGCGTATTCCAAACCGAACAAAGCGTTCAATCCGGGGAGCAATTCTTTCAATAGTTGTGCGCGTGAAATAGCCATTTAAGTAGCTCCTTATGCGAAGTTTAAAGCTTCAGCAGCGCCAGTGATTTGTGGGTTGTTTAATTTTACAATTAATTCCACATAAGCATTGGGGCCTGTAGCGGTTGCGGGAACAACCTCAACAACACGGAAAGGTAATGCAGCAGCAGAACCTGAACCTGAAGTAGGTTGTAATACGGACTGTCCAGAATCACCGGTTACGGTGCTTCCAGTACCTTGAACTACAGCTACGTTTGTACCAATAGCATTAGCTGTGGTAGCAATAATAGCGCTAGCAGAGGTAGTAACAGCAACTTTAAACTCAGCACTTGGATCAGCTACAACATATGCATAAGCATTAGATACACCTGAACCATAGCCGGGGAAATACTGAGCTTGAACAGTTTGACCTAAGCTGTTTACATACTGACAACCCATGAATACACCAAAGGTATAGTCAGCAGCTGAAGTTGTTGAGTCGGTTGTTACTGCGGATTTTACAATTCCACCCAAGGCATAAGCCACTACGTCACCATTAAAAATTGGGGTAGCGTAGCTTGCTTGAATTGGCAATAGTTTGGTAGCACCTGCATAGGGCAAACCATCAATGCGGTTCAAGGGCTTGAAGCCGTAGGGAGCGTTAACGATGGGATAAGCCATTTTATACTCCTAGATTAATTAGTTAAGAACCTTTACCAAAACTTACCGAAGATTTACGCTCATTAAAGAGTGGCATCCTAGGATCGCTTTGGCGCATGAGTGTATTGTCCACTGCTTCTACTTGTTGATCAGACTGACTGCGATAGTACGCATTACGCTGTTTAACAAATTCTTCAGGGATTTTACATAGTAAAAGACCACCAATTTCGATACCATCTTTGTATCTACTATTAGGATCAACTAGCAGTTTGAATTTAGGTTGCTCTTCAAGACGAACTGGCTCATAACCTTCACGGATTTTGCTGGAGAAATTACGAGGATCAGCTGCGTTTAAGGTAGAAACCCTTATCCAGCGGTATTCAAAACCCGGCTGCTTGTCTGGCTCGGGAAGAAGCTCGGCAGGCATCCACTGCTTGGGACGCTCAGCAAACTCACGATTTTGTACTTCTCTGCTTACTCTATTTTCAGCCATTTTAAGACCCCACTTTTAAAAATTCACGGACATATTGCTCAGGAGTAATACCAAGTTTTTGTATTAACGCTACCTGAGATTTTTTGAGCACGACTTTTTTCGGTGCTGTCGACCGAGTTGCCGGTGCTACATTAGTTGCTGACCTTGTTTTAGGCTTGTCCGCTTTTTGTGGGGTCGTACTATCAGCGTCACCGAAGTAATCGCTGAAACGTCTACGCATTGTATTGTCTAACGCTGCATAGTAATCTTCGGATCCAACTACTACACCTTGATCACGTAACTTCTCGTGAAGCCCTAATGCTGCTGCAGTCATCTCCTTGTCTTGTCCGAACCAAGGATTTTCCTGTTGCCAACGCATTACACGTTGATCAGGCTGTGGTACTTGTTGAACCTGTTGAGATTGTTGTACCTGAAAATTATCATTTTGTAAAGGAGGTAGCTTAAATTCTTTTGCTTTCTCCATTTTACGCAATGCTTTATTCATTGCTTTCTGTGCTTCTAGCAACGCTTCAGTATCACCTGCTTCATGGGCGGCTTTATATGCTTTCTCAGCAGCTTTGAGTTTTAACTCAGCAGCTTGCTCTATAGCATCTTTATAGTCTTTACTACCAGACTCAAGCATTGCTTTGATGCGTTGATTTTCGTTAAGTAACATTTGTGCAGCTTCAAATGCAGCTTGCTGTTCACGTAGAGCTTGCTCTTTAGCACGACGCTCATCATGCCAAACACGCTTCATTTTAATTAGCTTGTCTTTAGCATCTTTACTATATTTATCAAGGTCATCGACCTCAATCTCTAGTTGTTTAACTTTATCGGGGTCTGATGCGCTACGCCCACGATCTTCTTCAGGGGTATCATCTTCAACCTCAATATCAAATTCGTTATCATCTCCCCCCAAAGTAATGGGTTCATTTAGCTCATCGGGGAATTTAAATTCGTCCATCTCAGCCATGTCCGCTCTCCTTAAATAAATTTACGCTTGATTCCACGAGGATCTTCAACTGTACCCTCAACAGAATCATCATTAATAATACGAAACTCACGACCGTGAATAACAAGACGTGTCCCTGCGTTAGGTCTAACTAAAATAAAGTCACCCTGCTTACACCATGGACCGGTAGGGAAGCGTGAGGTATCTTTATAACAATCAGGACCTAATTCGACTACGAATAACACTGTGGAAAGTGTCTCCTCAATGCGCATCGTTTCATCTGACTTAAGAATACCGCTTTCAAATTCTTTATCTGCTTCCGGTATGGCGCAGAGAATACGATATCCAGATGGTTTGGGCAGTTGTTTCGCCCTCTCTTCTACAGTTTTTTGCAGTACAGCTGTTAAGTCAACGGCCTGTGCAAGGTTTAAATCACTCATTGTCCGAGTTCTCCAATCTATCTTTGAGGTCCTTAATTACACCGCATGCAGCCTCAAGGCCCCGTAACTGACCACACACGTATTTGTATTCATCAAAAGAAGTTAAGTTACCCGTGGCTATTCCTTTTGTTAGGAAGTCCATTCGCTCAACATACTGATTTATTAAATAATCTAAATAGTCCATCATTCTCCTTTAGGTTGTCCCTGTGGTTGGTTGAGTAAGTCTTCATGCTTTAGTAAGTCCAACGCATTGTCGCGCTGCTGCATTTTCTTCTCGTGCTCCATCTGCGCTACAGCTTTAAGTGCTTCCATGTTTCTATCAGCTTGCTGCTGTTTAACTTGTCCAGCAGCTTGTAGTGCATCCACATTTCTATCGGCTTTAGACTGTTTAATTTGTCCAGCAGCTTTCATTGCTTCCACTTGAATCTGTTTGTTTTTCAACATAGAGTCAGCGGCAAGTTTGGCTTGAGCCAATTGAGAGTCCATCTGATCTTTCTGAGCTTTACGCTGCTGCTCGGCTTGCTTGATCTGAAGTTCTTGTTGTTGCATCTGAACCATCGGATCTTGTGCTTGCTGTTGAGCTTGTTGCTGTGCAACTTGCGCTTGGTTCTGTGCCAAGAGTCGCTGTGCTGCTTGAGCCAAGAGAGGGGATAGACGTGCTTCATCTTGTGGGGACAACTGTAAATCTTGCTCTTGCGACCATACATCGTCTTGTTGTGGTGGCATAGAGAAGCCCAACTGATTCTGTATCTCAATGCGATACTGGAATCCTAAGTGCTCGTTGATGTGCGCCATCATTGCTTGCTGCAGCATTGGTGCCATCGGGTTTCCTGCTAACATCTGCTGTATTTTCGGATCCTGCATAGCAGACATATGTACTGTGATATGCGACTGATGATCCTGATATGCAAATGCTTTTACCGGCTTCATCATCAAGATGTTCTGATTCTCTGTTACTGGGTCTGTCGGCAACTGATCATCCGGCAACTGCACAAGTTTTTGTGCGTCTTTAATACCCAAAACATCTAACATCTGACGATGTAATAGCGGTAAGTTATAAAGCTGTGGTGCTGTCTGCGCTAACTGTAAAACTGCCTGATACTGCACGATCTTTTGCGCCATTGTGCTAGCGTTCGGGTCAGATACAGGGATAACATCAATGTTATCGTAGTCAGATTTCTTCGCACGACGTGGACCATCTACTGGATCATAGTCATATGAGTCAGGTGTGTAATCAGCGATGATAACTTTAAGTAGTTTTAACTCTTGTTTTAGTGAAAAGTGTACACGAGCCTGTACAGCAGACATGACTTTTAGCGTTCTCTCTAGAATCGCCAACGTTGTTCCAACCGGTGCCTGTGCAGACATGTCAGATAACTGCAAATCTGTGGTACTTGCGAAGCGTCTACCTTCATCAATGATCTGATTTAAGAGGGCCATCAAGGTCTGACTAGGCTCTTTATATGGTAGTGGTAACAAGTTATCACGTAATGCACCTGATGGGATGTCAACATCCCTCCATTCTCCCGGTGATATCGGTGTATCGTCACCTTTTACACGTAATCCACGTGCTTTAAACCCTCCGGGTAGGTTAGATAGCGTACCTGCATCAACTAACTGTCTAATAAGCGATGTTCCCGACTTAGCATACCCACCAATTAGGTGAATTAGACCAAAACAGTAGAAACCAAAGGCTGGAACGTACCCATAATGGACAAAATGCTGACGTTTTTGACGTGTTTCGTCGTCTTCTTTCCAGTTTCTACGTATTGCAAGTACTGTTTGGGTACCTTTTTCAATGGTTACAATATAAGGAAGAGCTATTCCAGTTAAGTTTCCGTCTTCATCTTTGTCTTCAAACCCCGGTAAATCGAGGTTTACATGCATTTCTAGTACTTTAAACCTGTCATCTGCAGTGGCTCTGAAGCCCATTTTCTCTGCAATCTTCTTTTCAACCTCGTCTAAGATGTTAACAGGCTCTCCTAGGTCAACATCTTTATAGAAACCGGACACCTGAAGAAGTTTTAGTTCGTTCTCTGTCTTCCTCATAACATGTGTTATACGAGGACTTGAGGCAAGATCCGATGCTCCGTAAGGCACCACAATATCTTCTGCTGGGACATACATAGCAACTTGTCGCTCTAAGCCCGGATCGTAATAAACTTTTTTAAACGCGTTACCAGCTAATGCTAAACCCCATAACATACGCTCTGTTTCAGGGCGATACTCAGGCATTACTTCAGTTAACTGATAGTTCATGTCATCTTGAACACGCTCAGCCGCTTCTTTTTTGTCCGGTGTCTCGTTACCAATAATTAATGTACGCACGGGTCCCGCTGCTGGGAAGATAGACATCATTGTCTCAGCCTGAAACTTAACAACTGCTTCGGCCAATATGGGGTGATACACACCACACGCACCTTCCCATGGTTCAGCACGTTCTTCTATACTAAGACCAAGTAACTCAATCCCTTCAACGAATGTATCAATCCAATCTTTACGTGAAGCCACATCAGCTTCAAAGTCACCTAATAAGTCGCCGGCTAACTGTGCTAACTCACCATCTGTTAAATACTCAGCTAAGTTATCGTTAAAATCGCTACCTTCATCCCCACGATCAGGAGTAATAGTTATCTCCATGTCACCATTTGCTAACGTGACACTTTCAGGATCCTCAATCTCAATTTGTAGTGGCTCACTCTGATCTGCTAGATCCTGTATGCCTTGTGGGGCTGCATATAAGCCCTTATCTATATTAGATGCCATGGTTTATCCTTAATAATAAGACCGCTTACGTTTAAAGTACTGAACTTCATCAGGTTCATCAGATGGTAGCCTAATAAACCCACCTTGTCTAAATCGCATGAGAGCCATGGAAGTCGTATCTACTAAGTCATCGTGCGACATAAACGGAAACCCCGCTACTTCCTCAACTAACTCTTCAGCCCAACGAGTCTCAGGCACCCATACAAGTCCTGACTTCACAATATCTGCCACACTATTTAAACGGGCTAATTTATCCCCTGATCCTCTGTGGGGAGTATACTCCAGTACGGGCATCCCAGTTCGTCGTAGTTCTTGATAGAGAGGCGTACCGGAAGACTTTTTCTCGACAATGAAAGCGTCAGGTTGCCACTCGGTGTACTCGTTAATCGCAAGCTCTTTAAGCTCAGTGAACTCCACTCGTCGCTTAATACTGTTGAGGAGAATAACGTTATAGGCGTCGGTTTCTTCATTTAAAAACACCCCCCACGTTGTTAGTGCAGTGTAGTCGGCACGGTTATGAGTTTCTGCAGCGGCATCAAGTGTCATTATTAAATACTCACATGGAGGTGGATTCTCGCCTTTCCATATCTGCCACCACTCTCTCTTTATAACAGATGCTTCTTCTGCTGTGGGATTTTGTTGGTACTGTGCGTTCCACTGAAACACAGGCATAGAAGCCTTAGTTTGTCGCAGTGCTTGCAAGGAATATTGTTCAGGCCAGAGTGCTTTTTCATTCGCACTGTTCTCATTAAATATTGCAGGGAACTCAACAATCTCATACTGATCAGCTTCTTCATTCTGAGTCATGTCTCGCACGACACGACCTGTTAAATCGTCTTGGTGCCATCTAGTATTATGAGAAACTACTCCATTAGCAATGAAGTTTTCAGTGTGTTCGACCTGAATATCAAATACTTCTGCTTCCCCTGCGTATTCTATAGACTCAATCGTGTCTATCGTGAAGTCCGATATACTCTGCAACTGCAAGGGCGGTATTTCTAGTTTTTGCGTATCCAACCGTGAGGTTGCAGTCATTACATAAAAGCCCCCGGACTTTTCCGGTGTCGTGACAGTGGTCAACACATAATTTTCCATTCCAATGAGCGCGGGTATTTTCTTTAGTTGGCGGCTGCTTACAGATAGCACAGACACCACCTTGTTTTGCAAGAAGCGTATCATGCTCTTCCATCGTGATGCCGTATCGGTGCTTAAGGTGCGCGGTTCTATTTTTGTCCGCGCTTCTGCGCCAATGTCCAGAGGCCCAATTAGTTTTGTTATAGTGCGAGTTACACAATCCTTTAATCTTTGCTGGTTGTTCACAACCATCTGCAATACAGGTTTTACCTTTATGTTTCCCCCAATGCCCAAGTTCTCTGCGTGGAGCCTCTGGGTGTTTTTTATGGTAACTGTCTTTAGATTGGCAGGCTCGGCATTTACTAGGTTTTGTTGTTGCTCTACTTGGTCGCCCACACCCTTCAACGATACAAGTGTATCCCCCTGTTTCAAGTTTTTCAGCCGTACCCATTTTTGCCCCTCACTAGTTTGTACAAGAAACGGATGTCTTTCATTAGCTTGTAGTATACGTGAGGTTGTCTTGATTGTAAATATGCGATCAATACCGTTTGACTGATGATTTAGTACTCTAGATGTACTTAATTTTCCAGCATCATAAGTAGCTACTATGTCCCCAACTTTAATATCTTTAAGGTCTTTTTCTGTACCATCTCCCATTAAAACCTGAGTATCTCCGACCATACACTGCACGATAGCCACACGGCCATTAGGCATAAGACGTGTACGAGCACCATAAGTAAACCACTCGTAAGCCTTGTCGAATACATCAAAGTTACCGTTAATTATGTCTTGTTCGTTGTGCGGGTCATCCACCAATAATAAGTCCGCTCCACGACCAGCCAAGGCAGACCCAACACCACAAGCAAAATACTCCCCACCAACGTTAGTGTTCCAACGACCAGCAGATTTATTATCCAGAGCAAGGGCAACTGTAGGAAATATCTCTTTATATACTGGAGTATCAATTAAATTCCTCACTTTCCGACCAAAGTCCACCGCAAGGTCGGTTGTATGCGACACCATCAGCACCTTTTTATCAGGGTACTTACCTAGAAACCATGCAGGGAAATAGATAGAAACAAGCTGAGATTTACCATGACGAGGGGGCATATTCACGCAAACACGTGTCTCAGTACCAGCAGCGATACCCATTAATAGATCTGCAAGACGTCTATGGTGTTTACCTACCTTATAATCCGGCTGAATACGCTTACAAAACTCAATTAAGTCGTTGCGGCAACGCTCAGCGCTCTGACGTTTCTCTATCTCATCTAAGATTACTTCTAACTCTTCAGCGTCAACTTCACTAAACTTGTCTAAGTTATTAGCAAGGAACTCAAGTTCTTTATCTGTTAACTCATCAAGCGCCGTCTGCATTGTCGTCCTTTTGCTCGACTACTTCACCTTCCTGCACATTGTCAGGATACATAAGCTTCTGAATCTTAGCTCTTAAGGATCCAACTAACTCAACGGTTGATCTATGATTAATAGTTACTTCCGACTTCTCAGTAAATAAGCCAACGTCAGTAATCTTGCCAAGCAATTCTAATGCACGCAGACGAATCTTCGCGTCTTCGTTCTCAGTCTCAATAATTAACTTATTAGTAACTAATAGACGTAGCTGCATCGCATGGTCTACGACCTTGTGTGAGTATGCATCAAGGATGCTACGGGCCTGTACATAATATGCAGGTAGATGGTTTTGCTTAGCGAGTTGTTTATTTATCTTATCAGGATCAGGACTTGAAGCCATTTGATAAATAGCTTCTTCGGCTTCTTCTGCAGTCTCTTCAGTAATAACCGCTTCAATGTCGTACTCTTCAATGGTACGGCAAGCGGCTTCGACCTTTTCCGTGAAATCAGTCAACGGTGTAGGTTTGTCAGGTATGGGTATTGAAAAGTCCGGTTCGATTATATGCATTGTGTCCATGCACCGATTAATAAGTTATGGTGCAGTTATATACAAAAAATTAGTTTTCGTCAAGGATGTTAGGAATCCTACCCGGGGGGTGTTTCTATAAACACATGTTAATAAGTTATAAATTAATTGTTATATGAGTCAACGCTGCGCGATACAGGTGAAATTTATTCTATAAGATGTTAAGACGTTATGTATTGCAATGCCACCTTCGCAAGTTGATTTAATTAATTTTGTTTTAAAAGCAACAAGTTAATGCAGTAGGACCCCAAATCGACGATCTCAGGTCCTTGACAAAATAATTTTTTTATGTAGTGACGTTTAGGTACCATTGACGGGGGGTGTTTTTATACCAAGAGCTTATGCTTCTGGGAAACTTTGTTGCGATGCAACATGATTAGCTAGGCGAATTTGAAAAATTGGAATGTGAGTGCGCAGAATAGTAAGCGATACGCGACGCATGGAACCAAATCCAAATTCGGGGGGCGGGGTCGTCAAAGTTAGTCGGCGACTAACTATCAAAGTCTATCAAACATTGACATGTTATGACAAAATCTGTATAGTAGTAATTGTGCGGTTTGCACTTAACTAACAAAGGGGAATATATCATGACAACAAGTAAACAAAACAAAAAGGCAATTACAGCTAATGAGTTAATTATCGATTCAGAAACAGTTACAAATACAGATATGGCTACAGATATAGAAGTAACTATTTCAGAAGCATCACGCGCTAAGATAATTGACGCCGTTGAAGCTTCGGGAAATACCGACGCAAAATGGGTAGATATGGCTAAGAGTTTGCACACTAATGACGGCATAACAAGTTTTATGCTTGATAGTGATAATAAGGGTAATTATGAGCGGTTGCACTCTGATATTAAGAACGCTATCGCTGTAGGTTTTAAGACACGTAAGTTACCTAGTGATTACCAGCATGACACAATAAGACACGCATGCGACGTGTTAGTGCTAGCAAGTAAAGAATTAACAAAAGATTTTAACGATTTTGAAAAGAGAGCCCGCAAGTATTTGCAACAGCAAATAGGTTCTATATTTAACAAAGTTCGCAACCATGTCATTGGGTTAGAACCGAAAGAAAAGAAAGTTACTATTAAGAAAACCGCGAACGAAAAGGCAATAATTAACGGCGACACGTTCGTTGATAGTTTAAAAGAAGCGAGTTTTAGCAATTGTGAAAAGTACATTAAAACTATTACAGCAATATTAGCTAAAATGAAACTCGAGGAACTAAAAATCGAGGAAGAAAATAGTTAGTCTCGGACTAACTCGCAAACTAGCCCGCTCAAAGCGGGCTTTTTTTTGTCTTGAATTTTTGTAGCTTAACAAGTTATCACGTAGTACACACAAAAAGTTATTGATACCAGTTCCAACAGCTTCATGCTCCGCATGCTTTTTTTCAAAAAAATTTAATTACGTCTTAACATGTTGCTACATGCGTCAAATAAAAAACATGTTTGCTGTATGACACACACCATAACTTGTTATCACAAGATTAAATTATAAAGATGTTATCACGTGATTTTTTAAAAGTTCCTAAATTCGGTTAAAAGTTCCAATGAAAGTTCCAACAGAGTCCGCATGGATAGGGCTTTGTACTAAAGTTCATAAAGTTCACAGGGTCAAAGTGCGTTTCCCAAAAAAATCTAAAAGACTATATATTTTGCATACTCTAAACAAAAAACTAAAATAGAAATCAGCCAATTAACTTTGGAACATTAGGACTTTCTGAACAATATATATAAATCAATAACTTATAAAGAACTTTTATAGAACAAAATACACTTTTATTATTTACTACAATTTGCTAAACTTTGACAGTTACCCCTCAACATGCTATAATAGAATCATAGTGAAAGAAGAACATTATATATAAATCAATCACTTGCGAGTTAGTCGCCGACTAACATTAACAATAGGAGATGCAAACATGGAAACAGTAATCGCAAACCGAGATGCACGCAAGTATGTGAACAACTTAGAACTGTTTAAAGGTAGTAACATTTTTTCAATGCTAAAACCCTCAAACGACAACGTGCATACAACCCGCTACGTAGTCTATTCATACGGCACACACTTTCCAATATACATATGCGAGGTTGCACCAGACGGCTCACGTCAATGGTATTACAACATAGACAAATACAGCCCGACCACAAGTAAGCACATGACCCAATGCAGACCAAACGCCGATTGCTTACCCATGGACACCAATAGCATGCGTCGCATAG
>JAEHJW020004107.1_pt2 | contig 11316 bp, 5 predicted proteins | sample 9271431 | NCBI WGS metagenome assembly JAEHJW02
CGATCTGGAGTTCCACCTATAAATTGAATTAAATACCAGTAAGGTGATGCTACAGGGTATTGATTAGCAGCATTAGCAAAAAGTAATGATTGTGTAGTGAAGATATCTAAAGTAGCTCCTGGTGAACCTACACTCGACACTGTATAATTATTTAAATTATCATTAGTGCCTACTAAATAATTATCGAAAGACCATTTAGGTGGAGTTTGACCAACATACCCATTTTTTGCTAGCATACGGTTTCCGACGTAATCAATACCGTCCGTAGAAACAGAGCTTGCATTACTGCCAACTAAAACTATTTGTGGTACTACTTGACTACCACTTGGTGATAATACTGTACCTGTTAATGGTACTGGTAAGTAATCCACTGCTGGTACTGTGTACACAAGCATAGATTCTGCGGAATTTAAATCGGTTATAGCTTGGTTTACTTTACTATTTATATTACCCACAAAAGCTGATATGCTATTATATAGTATAAAAGTTTCATTTCCTACCAAAGTCTGTGCTATTGGACTAGATAAAGTTAAAGTAGTAACGGTAGATGACGAACTGGCACTTACTACATTTCTACAAATACCCTGCGCCACTCCTGATGTTATTTGAACTATATACCTACCTGCTACTACAGAGGCAGCAAAAGTAGGGTCAAAATTCAAAGTGCTAATGTTAGTAGAGTTTGTACCAACAGAGAGATTAACACCATATTCAGTAGGGAAGTAATTATCGAAACTGTATAGATTTAAATTCTCTGATAATTTTGCTAATGTTCTAGTACCACTGTCATCTATACCACACAAAACTAGATTACTACCTACGTTAGTCGCTAAACTAACTAAAGACGGTTGAATTAAATTATCTACAGAACTGACTTCCATAGCTGCTGATATTTGAACAGATGGGATACTTACGGTAAAAGACAAAGTGTTACCTAATCCTGTAGCTTTAAACTCTGCAATTACGGTTACTGAGTTAGGTGTGGTCGTAGCATTATTGTATTTTTGGATAGGTGTAGTTAATGCTTGGTATACTGCACTGCCTGAAATATAAGAGCAAGCAAAAGCGTTAGCGTCCCTAGTAGTAGGTGTAGAATTTGAAGCATCTATACTTGTTAGAAATAAATCAAAAGAATCAACTGCGTAATTCCCTCGCGTTTGATCTAAAGTCATAGATATTTGTGCAGTATTACTATCTAAAACAACCAAGGATGTAGTAGGGGCAGCAGAATCTACATAGGTATTACTTACAGAATTAAAAGGTCTGAAATACAGCACTTGAACTGAAGTATCTGCCGCTATAGCTGAAGCTATTGAAGCTATACCATGTGAAGTTATTTGAAATTGCATGTAAAAAATCCTCAGTTTATTTAGTATCTTCTAAATTCATTCCACAATATGCAAGTGTTTGGACTTACAACCTGATAGTATTGCATAGTAGGAACTGCAAAAAATATATACACAATATCAGTGCCTGCTAAACTCATTGTACCGTAAGCTACTTCTGTATAATTTATACCATCAGATGATACATAAGCGCGTACTGTACTACCACTACCTTGTGTAGTTACACCTACATAACTAGATGAAGCAGTTGTATTTCTATAGATGTAAGCACTAGAACTACCTAAAAAAGTAGGACATAAAGCTCTTACACCTAAACCGTAGGATGATAAATCACCTGTATTAAACCAATTATTATTATAAATTGAGGCATATCTATTTATAGCTACTAAATCACCATGTATTTCAGCATTTAAAGTTAAAAAATTATTGTTTTGTGTTGATACGTTTGACTGCATCGTAGCTACAGGTATCAGACTACTATTATTTAACTGCATGAATAAATCATCTATTGTATTACTAAAATCATAAAGTATTTCAAAAGTATCACCTACAACCGGAGCAGATGATAAAGGTACTCGTAGAAGAATAGTAATGCTAGCTGTATTTGTTGTTGCGTCAAATAATACATTCACTACTTGACGACATGTACTTATATTTCCGTAAGTACCTGTTAAGAATTGCAATATAAAAAGATTATCTACTACATTCTGCCCTGTTATAGTATTCATGGAAGGTTGACTAAAATAATTTGCCAACATTTGCAAATTACCTGATACTTGTATATTACCTGTAGGTGTACTACCATTAAATCCTGTAGTATAACCTGCTACAGTAAGTGATTCTGGATTAAATCCCAAAGCCCCTGAATAAGAAACTAGAGGTATATATCTATCAAAAGACCATTTAGGTGTAGCTGGATTTGATGCTGATTTTGCTAGTGATCTATAACCACTATCTAAACCACCTGCATTTGTACTGTAGTGATTACCAACCAAATATAATCCACTGATAATAACACCATTTACAGTTCCATATATATTAGCGTTAGGTAAATCATCTACAAAATCTACAACATTTATTTGATTATACGGTATGTTAGCTACGTTTGAATTAAAAGGTGCTACGACTTGCTCCACATTATCTAAAATAGACACTGTACTCTGGTATAGTATTATATTAGTCCCTGTAGTTAGAGAACCTATCAGTGGTGTTACCCACTGCAAAGTAAAAGTATTTGACGTAGATGTTATAGTATCTATAAATCTACACATTCCAGCATTACCACCTGAAACTATTTGAATAATATAACGACCAGATGCGAAACTACTGCTAGATAGCAGTGTGCTATTAAAAGTCGCTTGAGTTAAAGTAGAAGCCGACGGATTTAATGTTGCTATAGGTTGCATACCGGAAAAGCTATATGTGCTAGAACTACCAATCTCATATAATTTAGCCAAAACTCTAGCAGATGCGTCATCAAAACCACATAAAGTTAAATTCGACCCCATTGTTGTACCTGGTACTACTGTATTTGCTTGTAGTAGCTGATCTACTGACGGCAATTCTAGTGGTGATGTTAGTAAATTAGACAAAGTGACTACATTAAATGTGGCTGCTATAGTCGGCTGTACATCCTCAAAAACAGCTTGTATATTTATTATATTTGGTGTGCTTGTGAAGCTGTTGTACTTCTGTACTTGTGGTGATATTAAAACATATACACTACTACCAGATATATAAGAGGTAGCAAATATAGTGGTTTTCTGACTTACTATTGAGCTATATGTAGCTGCATTAGCTAAGGCGGCTGATGTAAATATATCTATACCATCAAATAAATAATTACCTTGCATGGAATTTAAAGTTATCCCAAGTGATGCTATGGCCCCTGTAGTAGTTTCAGTAGTTACTGGTATTGCAGTATCCATATATGTGTTATAAATTGAATTAAATGGTCTGAAAACCAGACCATTTAATGATGCACTATTACCAATAGCCTCTGCTATAGTAGCCAAACCAGTAGGCAATAAATTAAATTTCAGTGTAGTCAATGACATCTCTTTAACCTCGTTATGCTATAGCGACACCGTAATAACCACCTTGGTTATTTTCTAAATTAGATAAATCGGAAGTAGATAAAGCAGCAGGGTAGATAATTATTTCGTATATCTCACCTTGGAACCAATTACCTGAACTTGGTTGATCGTTAGCTAAACCTACGTCACCTGTTCCACTTGCCATTGACCCTGTTATAGGTACTGAAGTACCTATAGTTCCATTAACCCAAGTATTTAAAACACCACCAGCAGCATCACACATTGCTGATACTACAATAGGGTTAGCAGTTGTATTTGTTGCAGTAAATTGAGTACCTGCACTATTTACAGCTACCGCTTCGAATTGATTACTTGAATTAAATGCTGCGAAATAAGCTACAGATGATTGCATAAATACTTCACCCATAGCAGAAGTACCACCTAGTCTTTTTGCCACAGCACTTGAAGTCCACGAACCTACAGCAGCACCACCAGATTGCTGCGTTATAGTTTGAAAACCTGAAGCAGCCCATAATAAATTACTACCATTGGCTGATAAACAAGGTTTATTTAAAGAACCTGATAAAACCATTACCGGAAAATATGAGTTGCTTGTCTCACCTACACCATTACCATTAGGTGCGGCTTGATTATACCAATGTGATACCAAACCTACACCTGTACCGATAAAAGTATTGTAAGTAGCAACATCGAAATTTCCATTAGTATCAAAACCTATTGACATTAAGACACTATCAGAGGCACGAACTATATCTACACAGTAACCAGTATATGTACTTACTATTTTCCTTAAAGAAAATACATGTGAGGGTGCCATACCTGGAAGTACGACTAATACCGTAGAAGTAGCTTCTGTTGTTAAATTTAATGCAGTGGATTCAGTTGTAAGCTGTATAGCAGCTTCAGTATAAAAATTCGCTGGTAATGACCCAATTACTTGTGATACCAGAGTACCTAGTTTACCAAAAATAATTTTTGATAAATAAGCACCACCAAACATACTGTACGTTTCTGCCGTAGAAATATAATTCTCTACAGCTATTGCTGTCATTATTAAATTAAGCGGAGCCACATATTTAAAAAACCTATTAACTAAAGCAAGGTTACTCGTAAACTGCGAGTATTTTCCAGAAGATGATGTAATCTGTACTCTACTTGTAGGATACCATCCATTAACACTATCTTGCCATACAGTAGGGTAGGTAGATGGACTGTTACTATTTTTTGATAAAAAGTTTGATTCAGTCATCATGCTTAAAACATCCATAGTACCAGATGGATTTGCTTTAGACCACATCAATTCTATGTCAAAAAATGATGATAATACATAAGAGAAAAAATCTACAAAAGATGGTGTACCAGTCTCGGCATATTGCTCCCCTATGCACGACATTATCATCTGGAAAGATTCATTAGAGAAGTTTGTATTTTGTAAGAAAAACCCAAGCTGCCTATTAACCTTTACATATTCTTCTGAGTAAAAATTCATAAAATTGCTACTATCATAAACAGCAACTTCTGAACCTGTACCTAGAGTAGAATACATATCTTGAATAGCATTTCCACTCGCTAAGGCTTCATTTAAAGGTACAGTAGCATTATAAGTATTACCAAAACCCCATCCTAGTTGAGCAGCTTTTAATACTTCAGATGTTAAAGTAAAAGGACTAGGTAAACTTGTGCTCGGTATATATGTCGGGCCTTGTAAAGTTATACCGAAGAAACTAGCTTGATTACCTTCTACAACCATACGGGCTTGATCAGACAGGTATGTAGAATAATATAAAAATTCGTAAAACTCTGAGTTACTTACCGTAGAATCTAATTCAGTTATAGTAAAAGAGTTTGTAAAAGAAGTTTGTGAAGTCAATTCAGTTAAATTTGTACCCGTTCCAGTGAATATAGGTATTATAGTAGGTGTTGAAGCTACACCATCAGCATACACTGTTATTTTACTAGCATCAAATACGGTAGCTGTTATAATTTTTGGATTTAATACAGCGGTATTTGTAGTATTATAATCATTTGGTTGCACTGCATTATATGCGTTATACACATTATAGTTAGCGTAACCGTTCACATAACCAAAATTATTTAAAGTATTTGAAGCACCTTGTATTAACGATACATTACCAGAACCTGTGATTACTGATACTGCATTTACAGTCATTCTATTAGGTGCAGCTAATATAGAACCACCGTTTAATGGTGCATATACAGGGGAATAAACACTTTTTATACAGAAATTATTAGTGCTACCATAATTTAATGAACCACCTACAGTTACAACACTGTATCCTATAGTCCCATACATGAAAAAAGAACTTAAATACGTTAATGGGCTTGTTGTTACTTGGTTGTACCACCGCGCTAAATATACTTCATTACTTGCGTTTAATAATGGTAATAAAACCGAAGCATCTAAATTACCATTAGCATCTTGTGGTATATCTACTTGTGTAGATGTACCTATGACCTGAACACGAATTAAGGGGCCAGTGTAACTAGGTACTACTCTGCGTAAAGAAAAAGCATCAATTAAATTATCTGTAAGTTGTGGTGTTTTTTGAAAAGCATTATAGTAAGCTAATTGATTTTGTTCTAGTATAGCCCTATCTGTAGGGCTTAGAGAGTGATCATATATATTAAATTCATAAAAAGATGAATTACTTGTACCAATATCTGAAAAAACTACTGGTATGCTTATAGATGGGTTGACACCACCAGTTTCAGGTAAGAAAGCATTACCTTGGACAGAAGTTCCAGCAACACCATCAGAATATAATACTATATTACTATTAGTTACTACAGCGGTCACAACGGCTGGTCTATATATTAAATTATTTGTTGCTGTAGTGGTATAAGGGTCACCAGTATCAGCTATAGTGATTGAGGCATACCCGTTTGTTAAACCAAAAGCTGATAATGTTTGATATTGACCAAAACCCCATACAGTAGAATTACCTGTCGTAGCAAGAGTATTAGCTGTAGTCATTACAAAATTAGCAGAGAAATTTGCTAAATTCATAGTTAGGTTAGAGGTTAGATCAAAATATCCATTAGTGCTACCAGATATATAATAGTTCTTACCATTACCATACGCACCACCTACTACTGGTAACATCCCACCTTCTATCAGATATACAGTACCGACTGGATTTAAATTATTACCATTACCTGATTGATCATAAATTTTAGATATTTGCGAACCGTATAAAGTAGGTGTCGTACTAGGTATAGCTATTCTGTATGGAGCTAGTGCAGCCACACTCAGGTTTCCATTTGCATCCTGTGGTATATCAATATGTGTAGTTCCAGAAACTATTTGAAGTAATGGCCCTGTGTATGAATTTACCGTTCTTCGTATACCAAAAGAAGCTAACGTCGTTGGTTTTATTATAGTGGATGTTGTAGAAGCTGTTATAACAGATATTGGTTCACCTTCTATAAATGTACCTTGTATGGAAATTACATCTAAATATAAATAACCAGTACCCGTAGGGTTTCTTGCGTTTACTATAGTAGTATAAGCGTTCGATTGATTACCTATCACTACACTACCTATTAAACCACTTACATTATAGTTACTAGGTAAAGTATTACCAGCGTACTGCAACCGCATAGAGTATACAATGTTGTTATTATTTAATAAAGGTGGGAAAAAATTAAAAGTATCCCTTAAAACAGGGTATAGCAACTCAGGATTATCAATCATATCAGAGAATACTAGGTCAATAGCTTCCGCTAAAGCTGACCATGTAGCATTATCTTGATAGTTCGGCGGTAAAAGACGTTCACGCATTTTAAGTACCTTTTAAATTAAATATAATTCCGCTGAGTATATACCATATTCAAGGTTACATTACCTAACACCGGATACCTAACTCCACTTACATCAATTATTCCAGACGTGGGAAGTCCAGTGTTAGGGATACCAGCAGCCGTAGCTACACCCGTTATATTATTATCAGTTAAAGTAAGTGTACCAGCAGGTAAAGTCACTGTATTAGTCAAAGGTATTGCAGAACCTATTAAATACCAACCAGAACTTCTAGACCGATAAATGTTATAACCTATAGCACCAGCCATATTAGCCCAAGTTAGTGTATAATTACCAAACCTAGACGAATTTAATGGTATGGTAGATACAGGTGCAGATTCATAGGTATGCACACCATCATACATATATACAGCAGTTATTAAATATGTGTAAGAGCCGCTAGGTAGACCAGACACATTAGTAGTAAAAGTAGCAGATAATTCTAAAGTTTTTATATTTATTATCATGTCGTCATTAGGTGATAGTAACTGAACATAATCAATAGACTGGTCTGTTACCTGAATAATTTTTGCTATATCACCAAGATAAATGTCGTGGTTAATAATACCAGGACGTGCTGTAAAATAAGCAGCTAGGTTTGCTTCAATCTTGGATTGCACTGAACCTAAATTTGCGTAAGAGAAACACCCAACATTAGCAGTTATATCTATAATTATTGGAAATGGGTAAGCCGGTGGTTTCGTAATGTATTGCGTAGGTATAGAGGAAGTAGGCAAAACACCTTGCAGAGTTTCATCAAAATTATACCTCATTGAAAACATTGATCTAGTCTGCAACCAAGTTTTAAAATCTGTAGCAATAGCAGGAAAAGCGTTAATCATATCTTCGGATACAACACCTGTATTGTCTGTATACACCATCCAGATTAAAGCGTAGTTTGAAAAAGTTAGATTATTTGGATTTAAATCCGCTTGGCCTTGGATATACGAGTCAGCTACCTTTATATTATTATAGTAATCACCTAAGATAGGTACACCATTCTGCGGAGCAATTGTAGCTAACGAAGAACCACCTAAGTACGTTAGAATGTTAGAATTATAATCTTGCTGCCGTATACAAACGTCATGAGCAGCAAATAATTGTGGGCCTACTGTTTTATATATAGAGGCTGATACTTCAGCTAAACCACCAACTAAACCAGAGTTTATTGCAGTGCATGAAATACCTGTAGGTAATCCACTTAATTGATTAGGGTTACTTGAAGCTACTGATATATCATTAGCTTTATCACCTTGGGTAACAACGTAAAGTAATTGTATTGTATCGCCAGCATTAGGCACTGTACCGTAAGCAGAAACTAAGCCTACAGTACCCGTAGGGCCAGAGTTTCCAAAAAGAATCTGCAACCTACCATCCCTAGTAGTTAAATCCTGACAAGCAGCAGCGGATTTAAAATTCCACATACCTATGGTTTCAACTGGAACATTAGAGCTATTTAAATTAACCACTACATCAACATCAGAGATTGTAAAACTATCCTCTTGCATAACCAGTGATTGAAAATCACCGCCACTACCTAAATAATAGACTGTACTATTATAGCTAGGGGATGAACCTGTAAGTACACCTTCGTTTAATGTGATTGTAGCAGAACTATTAGCCGCTATAGTTACGTTAGTTCGTAGAAATAAACTGTACGAACTTATACCAAATTGATTTTGGTAAGCATGAATTGTTATCGGTGAGATTGTAGTGTTAGTTAAAGTAACGCTAACACCAGCAGGCATTTTTCTACGCAACCTAACACCAGCTTGCTTGGTGTTTGCATAGATTGCAGAATCTAATCTAGCAGTATCATTGAATAAATTTAAATATGCCTGCCTTATTGCGTATTGATCATACGAACCTACAGCAGCGATAAATTCTAGTATTGTTTCCCCTACACCACTTGTTAATAAATCAGCCCAAACACCGTTACTTGATTGTAGTTGTAGCTGTAATTGTAAGAGTATAGATTCAGGGTCAACTGTTATAGTGGATAACTGATTTATTGACATAATAATATCCTAGTTAGAGGCAGCTAGTTGAAAATTGCTAGCTAACCCGCTTTGTTTTATAGTATAGTTTAAATACATTTGGAAACCACCAAATATAGGCTGTACAAGTATACCATTCATATTTAAACTAACCCTAGGCTCCCAAGTAGCTACCTCTTGGTATATACTCATTCGGAGTATATTTATAGTTGCTGAATCCTCTGGTGCTTGAAGCAGAGATAAAAATCTAGAACCGTACTCTGGAACAAAGGCGCGTGAACCTATAGGCGTTGTGAATAAATTGTATAGACTGTTTCTAATAGCGTCTACATCGTAAAGTAATTCAGAAAATACGTTAATACCTACATTAAAATTTAAATCAATGTAGGTAGGTTTAAAAGTTACTTGTGCCATAATGTCACCTACATGATAATTACAGGAGAACCTGTTACAGTAACAGCACCCGTACCATTTAATGTTATCGTTGCAGCCGTTACATCAACTGCACCCGTACTTGTTAATGTTATCGTTGCAGCCGTTACATCAACTGCACCCGTACTATTTAAAGTAGTATTTGTTGAATTTATAATAGAATTTGTTGTGGTTACTGTAGCGTTTGTTGTGGTTACTGTAATACCGGATGGAGCAATCTTTATAACACTTCCACTAACATCTGTGAAAGTTGTTGTTTTGGCATTAGTATCTATAACAAAATTATTTCCAGCTAAATCTGTAAAACCATACTGGTTAGGATTTAATGCAGCTAGTTTAGGTGGTCTTGCAGAACCTAAGTAAAATGGAGAGTATTTATTTCCACCATCAAATTGAATAAAAACATCTGTACCGATAGCTGGTATATCAGTGTCGTTAGATGAATTAGAAGTGCCTTGAACACGATGCCTTATAGGTATAGCCCAAGGTAAATCATTATCAGCTACACCATTATATAATTCAGGGATTCTTACCTTAACACGTTCCGCATTCATAGGGTCTATATTTATTACAACTTTACCTATTAAAATCCTACCCAATAAACTTAGGTTAGTCATTTCTTTAAGATTTTGCATGATTTAACTACCTTGTGAATTAGGTAAACTATTATTACCTTGCCTAGCTAGGCGAAACTTCTCATAGTATGTACCACTAGCTGTTACAAATATACCCTTATCTATTATAAGATAACCACCTGACACTGATTTATTGATAATTCTTTCAGAACCTTGTTTATCATAAAAACTTAATTCTACTGTGTCTAATATCTGAAGGCTAGTTGTATATACCGTACTTAATTCAAAAATTACACCGTATAGGCTGCGTAGTCTGCGGTTTTGGTGTAAAGCAGATTCATAGTTATTATGTACATTACCGCAATTTATTGGAGCAAAATATACCTTACCACCTTTAATAGCTTTTGCTATATTTGTATTGTATGCAATTGTACTTGTAGGTGAAGTAGCTGAAACGCTTGTGTGAATTGAATACGCACTAGAATTATATACAAGTGGTGTCTGCGCTACAGTTGCTGCTTTATAACCAGACAGAGCATTATTATAACCTGACCTTGTTATTAAATTAACTTTACCGACGATAGGGTAAACTATATTACTGCTATGAGTTACATTGGAAAAACTGTATTTAACTGACGTATAATTTAATTTAGAAACATCTATGTATTTCATAGTACCTGTCTCAGTAACACCAAGCATCATACAGGATTTAGAATCCACATAACCTGCATCACATATACTATTAGCTGAAATACAATACCTATCAAAATTACCTAACCACACCTGTGAGTCAGATGTTGACACATTACTACTAAAAGTCAAACCACAAGCCGCGCTTATATTTCCTAAAGCTGTAGCTGATGTTCCTTTTCCTAATGAACTACTAGAGCTTTCATGTAAATACCTAGGCGCATCATAAGTAAGCAAAAACCTATACATTGATGTACCTGCCTGTTTTACAACATCTGGCTTAAACACGCGCATCTTGTATAATACAGTATTTGATTTATTATTATCATCTTTTGTAGTAAGAATTATTTTTATAGTCTGGTTATCACCAACAGGATTGTTCTGAAAATAACCTGTTAA
>JAEHJW020008050.1_pt1 | contig 11315 bp, 26 predicted proteins | sample 9271431 | NCBI WGS metagenome assembly JAEHJW02
TTGGTTCTGCCACCGAAGTGAGGAACACGAACGACGGCCCCGCGCAGTCTCCCGCGTGCGTGTGCCATCCATAGCACACCCCACATTGATAAGCCGACCCGCTCATTCCCCACTTCCTTTCAGCCCTCGGCCGAGGACCTTGACAGTCGCGCACGGCCACCTCACGGCCTCAGGCAGCGGCTCATCGCGGTCCATGTCGTTGTCCCACACGTCAATGCACTCACTACAGACTTCGACCAGTGGTGAGTGTGCCAGACACTCGTCTCCGTCGTTGTGGTCGCACTCTTCCCGGTAGCACGCCACGGCAAGAACGGTAATCTTCGTCGGCTTGTGGAGCGCCCGCGCTTCCTCTACGATAGCCCGGAGCGCCATGAGTTCTGCCTTCCTCGGCTGCACCGCATCTTCGAGGCGCGAGGTCAGGTACTCCGCGTAGGGGTCGTCGGGATAACGGCGGTGGATGGCGGCCACTGCGTCATCGAGCGAGCCCATGTCCTTCTGCGTGTCTCTCATCTGCGCCACGTCGAGCAACGCCGCTTCCCTCTCGGCGGTGAGCGAATCTACGAGATCGAGCAGGTAGGGCAGGTCTTGGCGAGATGCAGCGACGAAGGCGGCGTCAGCGAGAGTCGTGTGAAGAGTCTTGGTAGTCCACGGCCCCGGTGTCGCCGCTTCCACTCGTGCGCGAATCTCGGCTATGCGCTCAGCGTCCATTGGCTTGGTCTGGTCAGTCATGCTTGTACCCACTTCCCGTTTCGGATGAACCCGTGGTCTCCGCACTTGCAGAGAAGGCTCGGACTGATGTCCAAAGGCTCCCATGAGTGGACAGCCCACATCGGGTGATTGTCCCCATGACCATCTCGCAAGGCTCGCGTCGTGGCCGTGTCGAAGGTGATACCGCCTCCGCACCACCCTGTCCCGCCAGCCGTGCGGTGGTTCACGATGGCGCTGTGATGCTCGCCGTCGCCCAGGTCGGGAACGTCGGCGTATTGCGGATTCAACACGCGATCAGGCGACCATCCGGCAAACCGCAAGTAGTGGTCATGCCCGAGATCGAGGTCTGGCTCGCCGTCAAACGGCCAATCAGGATTGCTCTGGTCAGTCATGGGCGGGCTCCCACTCGCTCGTAGGGACTTTCCCCTTGACGAACTCCCTGGCGCGGTCGAGTTCGTCCCACGATATGAGACGCCCCTCGATGCCAACGATGTGGTCGTACCAGCCAAAGATTTCTACGCCAGCGCGGAGCACCGTAATTTTGATTCCTGATGACGCGCCTCCAACCCCCAGTTCGATTTCTCGCCTCACGCTCATCCCTTCGCCGCTTCGCTCCACGTCGCCAGGTGCGCCTCGCACAGATCGGCCAGCGCCAGCAGTGACGGACGCCAGCGGTCGCGGTAGTCCGCATCACCCTCTGAGGGCCAGGAGTCCGAATCCGCTAGGGCGCGCAGTTCACCGATCGTCCCCGCCCAGCACCCCAGTCTCACCGTCTCGGTGCCATCACTGTTCATCCACAGATCACCGCTTGCGATAGATGGGGTGACACCGTTCCCGAAGTGAAGATACGCCTTGCCGTAGACCCGCGCCTCGCCGGAGACCCGCGCGTTGCCGTAGACCTGCGCGTTGCCGGAGACCTGCGCGTTGTCGTAGACCCGCGCCTCGCCGGAGACCCGCGCGTTGTCGTAGACCAACGCGTTGCCGTAGACCAACGCGTTGCCGTAGACCTGCGCGTTGCTGGAGACCCGCGCGTTGCTGGAGACCCGCGCGTTGCCGTAGACCTGCGCGTTGCCGGAGACCTGCGCGTTGTCGTAGACCCGCGCCTCGCCGGAGACCCGCGCGTTCGGACCGACGTATGCGCTGTCATCCACCGCTGCTGAATCTGCCACCCAGCCACCACCGTTCGGGTGCTGGTGGGCCGGGACGGGGCCGTAGCCAAAGTCGAATGTCGTTGTCATCCCTCATCCTCCACTTCTACGCCCTCGGCGTACCACTCAGTCATCGACTCGCCCACGGACTGCCAGGGCATCCGAAGTTCGTATCCCTCGGTGAAGGCCAACTTCTCGGCCTCTTGCAACGACGCTGCGCGACCGAGGGTAACGCCGTCGTCGTTGATATCGTCGTCTACGAAGCGGTCAACGTATCGCGTGTGGGCGTCGTAGGTGACGGTGACGTGCCTCATCATCGCCTGCCCCTTCGTGAGCGCCGTGACTGCAATGCCTCGTCAACACTCATGACCATCAGGATTACCAGGGTCGGCCCCATGATGATCCCGGTCCCCTCAAGGGCGAGAATTAGGCGACTCACGACGCCACCTCGTCAGCCTCGCGCAGCGCGTCGAGAATCCGGTTGGCGATGATTCGGGCTTGCTCTGGCGACATGAAGAGCGTCAGACCTTCCCAGTATCCACCGATGGTCAGGGTTAGTTGACCCGTGCTGATAATCTCAACCATTCGGGTGTAGTCGGCGTCAACGTCGCCTTCTTTTACGAAGACATCCAGTCGCATTACAACACCTCCAAGCACGCCATCTCAACAGCAATGCGGAACTCTCGGGTCGTGCACTCGGAGTAGTCAATCATCCCCTCGTCGTCAATGTAGTCCCTGATGACCTGCGCCGTTGGTGCGTCCACGCTCGCTATTCGCATGATGTCTGCGATGACTCCGTTCATTTCACTCCCTTCGTTTCACTGTGGCCCCCTGCCACATAGACCAAGATACACACGCCATGTGGCGGATACAAGTCTATCTTTCACAACAATTCAACAATTCCTGAGAATCAGACGCAGCCGTCGCCGTGCCACGGGGCGAATCCGTCTACGCGCCAAATCTTGACAGCCACGAGTTCCTGCTGGTACGGAGTAGCTCGCCAGACAGGGGCGTTCACCCCGACAGTCGGAGCCCAGCGGTTCCAGGTGATCGGGGCTATCTGAAAAATCCCCGACTGTCCGTAGCGGTTGTTGTCGCGGAGGTTCAGATGGGCGAAGGTCGAGCGGGACTCGGCCCACATGATGCAGGCGAACGTGGTGCGCACCTTGATCGGTAACAGTGCGATGGGGTTGCGCAACACCGCAGCCGCCGCCGTTCCTATACAGATTGTCAGGGCCAGTATGACCCCGACGACCCTACGCACCAGCCTCTTCCGACGCAGCCCAGACAACGGCCTTTCGGCCCGAGGTCGTCAGTGACTCACCCACGGGAATGATTCTACCGGCCTTCGCCAACTCGATTCTCCGAGGCCGCTCGGTGGACGGGTTCATCCCCAGCCGCTCCGCGATCTGCTCGTCCGTGAGCTGGAATCGACGGAGAAGGCCGTAGATTGCCTCACGCGGGCCGCTGGTTCGTCCGACGACTGATCGGGCAGCCTCGATGCTGGTGCGGCTGTGGGGCTGATATGGCGGGGTCTCATCGAACAGCGTGGCGACGCTCATATCAGCCATCCAGTCACGGAACTCGTTAATCTTTGTCATCATTCCTCCCAGTTGTGCTTCATTAGCCCGAGACGGTGTGCCTCGGTCGGAAATGCCTCTACCCAATCGTTGTGACGCGAGCAAAGCAGGATGATGTTCGATGGGTCAGTGATGCTTCCCCCCTGAGATCGCTTGACGATCTCGTGCCCGTTGACCGGTCCGTAGCATGGCCCCATGATGCCGCGCTCGAGGAATGTTCCTGCAATCGAGCACCGCCAACCATCCCGAGGACCGAACGCCTCTTCCATCATCGCTCGCCTCTCTCTATTCTTGGCGCGCCTCTTTGCCGACACCGGATTGAGCGCGGATCGCTTCATCGGCTCGTCGCCGCGCTTTAGTTGTGTTCTCTTCACGGCATCATCCGGTGATAGCCCACAATTGAGACCCGGCTGTGGGGATGGAACATCTTGGCGATACGCCGGTAGCCCCTCGCACGCTTCAGGGAGTCGGTCCGGTAGGCGATATCGCCGTTCACCGTTACGATGAACTCGCGGGCAACCGGATCAATGGCACTCGTCATTGCTTCCTCACTTTCTTGATGATGATTCGGTCCGGGACGAAGTGCCGGAACATCCGATGGTTCATCGTTCCCCCGATGACGCAGACGCTCGATGCTTCGCCAGCGTTGTCCAGGTAGACCGCGTGGAACTCGAACGATCCCCGTTCGCCCCTCACCTTGACGGGGTGGCCTTTCTCCATCCCCCGGTACTGCGTCGCAACGTTCATTGATGGCATGATAGGCCCTGCTTTCTGCTCAGCGCAAGAATCCGAGCGACTCCTTGAACCCCGCTGGCATCGGAATTGAAGAAGCGCCGTTTGTTTCAATTGATGGTTCTTTATGGTTAGGCTGCGACAGTTGCAGGTCTGGGCGTCGTGAGTTGCAGGTCTGGCGCGTCATTTGCAGGTCTGGATTCTTGACCTGCGACAGCTGCGGGTCTGGAATTGTGGCGAATCCTTCGGGGATGAGAACGCGGTAAACATTGGGGCTATGCTGTCCCGATTGGCGCTCGAGGGACAAAACCCCTAGATTCACCAGTGACGCCAGCGTCGAGCTCACGGTTCGCACGCTGAGGCCCGTTTTACGGCAAAGGAGCGCCTGGCTCGGCCTTGCCTCGGAACCGTCGTCGTGGCAGTGGTCGGCTAGGGCTATTGCCACCAATTTCTGCGTTGGCGTCAGGCGAAGTTGCCAGACGTAGGTTTGGACTTTGACGCTCATCTCCCCCCGATCACACCTTCGGGAGAAGATACTCCCCGTCTTGGTAGTACGCGATGCCCTCGACGCTCTGGACCTCGATGCCGAGTTTCTTCCTCAGCCTGATCCTTTGTCCTCGCGTCGTCCCGGCCCAAAATCCGTACCACTCGTACTTGAGGGCGTGATCGTAGCACGAGGGGCGCACGGGGCAATCTAGGCACGTCTGACGCGCTTCTGGTGGCACCCGGCGTAGTTGATCGCCCTCGTAGTCGAAGAATGTCTCCTTCGGCATCTCCTTGCAGGCCGCGAATCGCTGCCAGTTGTAGAGCGTCATGCGGCGTGACGTGTCTTATCACGGTTCATTATCACTTTCTACCGCACTCGCAGTTACTCGACGGGGATAGACAGATGGGTGATGTCGAGGGCTACGTGGTCCGCGACGATCTCGGTGATCTTCTCTTTTGAGCCGTCATCGAAGTTGCTGCGGGTATTCAACCTGCCGACTACCACCACGGAATCCCCCTTGCGACACGATTCCATGACGTGCGTTGCCAACTCTCGGTAGCAGACGACCTCGTGGTGGTGGGTGTATTCCTTCCTCTCGCCCGAGCGCCGGTCGTTCCAGCTTCGGGTCACGCCAATGGTGAAACGGCACATTGGCACCTTGTCGTCGCCCGTGGGCTTTGCTACCGGGTCGTACGAAAGCGTCCCCGCTAAGGTCACGGTGTTATCCATGCTGTGTCTCTTTCTGTTGTTGGATGATCTTGACGTGTGAAAGCGGGTAGCGAGAGTTTATGTGAGACCGATAGCGCCGGTCGCGAGCGCATTGACGACAACGCCTTCCACCCGTCTTTCCAACGTAGAGATTCTCCCCGACATATGGATGACCAGCGGGACAATGCGTTTTTCTTGACATACCGTTGTCCCTCGCATTTTCTAAATTCGTAAGAAGGCGAAGATGTGCCGGATTTATGCACTTTCGGTTCCTACACAGATGGTCAACCGTCATGCCCTCTGGGATTTTTCCTTGTGATGCCTCCCACGCGACTCGGTGCGCTGTGGTTGCGCCCCTGTCAGAACCTTTAGACCCCCACCCAATCTGTCCGTAGCCGTGGCTTCCCAGGCTCATGGTCCACTCCCAACACCCCGAATCCTCGTTCACGGAGAAGTGCTGGAACACCCGAGCGAGAACGCGACCCGGAATCTGTCGCGCTACCATCTCGGTTCCTCGTCAGGCCACGGGGCCGACTCGAACGACGACGCTGGCGGAACTGTTGGGGCGCTACGCGGGCTCGTGATGATCTTCGCGGCCTTCGCCACGCCCGATGAAATCTGATTGTCGCTCAGGCGACCGCGCTCACGGAACTGCTTGGCGATAGAGACCAGGAACCCGTCGCCGGACTTGTCGGCTGCCTGCAAGATCATCTGAATGTCCTCGCTAGCGCTGGCCTCGAAGTCCTGTGCTCCGGCTGGTGCGCGGCGAGGTTCGTCTCCGGTGCGGTTGGAGACGTCCTCGGCGGACGCTATGCCGTTTTTGGTGCTGGCCCCGATTGCGATCAGCGCCCGACCCCACGCGGAAGTCTCGGCGTTCTGAACCTCGGAGTCCTTCGTGTAGGGCGTCGGGCCAGGAATCGGCTCCCAGGCTGTTCCCATGCCAGGGCGCGGGTCATCGGGAGTCCGATAGGCCGCCGCAACGTAGACCACCCACGTCTTGCCATTCACCTCGCGGAACTCCATGCTGACCTGCTGCATCGACAGTTCCGGATACTTCTCGCGCATCTCGGACAGTCGTTGGGCTACGTCGATGTAGTCAAGAGGTCGTTGGTAACTCATTTCTTCCCTTTCGTCAGTTTTTCCATTGTCTTGATACTGCGATACAACACCAGTGCGCTAGTGAACGCGTCGAACGCATCGTCCAGCGCTATCGTCTCGAACGGGTCTACCACCTCGTAGGTGCCGTTCTCAGTGAGATAGATGATCCGAGCGCCGTCCAACTCGGGCAGTTTCGAGAAGTGGCCGATGTTACCGGCGGCGTCGTAGTGCGCGAGGCTGGCCCGCATGTAGGCGCTGGCCTGCATCGCCACGTCGACGGGGTAGTGGCCGCCGGTCTTGTAGTCAATGAGAAACCGACCGCCGTCCATCTCCACGATGGCATCGAACCGTCCCCCGTAGCGCATCAGCGGATGGATGATGACGCGCTCGGCCAGCACGGTTACGGGCGAGTGGTCAGAGTAGAACGCGGCGAGTGCGTCAACGAATCCCTGGTCGGCGTGGGCCACTTCCACCGTCTCGCCCCGCGCCCATCGCTCAGCTACGTCGTGGACTCGGTTGCCGCGCTTGGCCTTCTCGCGCCACAGCCGGTCGAACTCCCCTCGGCAGCGATGCACGTACTCGTCAACGTCGGTCATCTCGTGGATGTTCTCAACGGCTGTCTGCGCTGCGATCTTCGCAGCCGCCCACTTGAGCGCCGGTTTGTCGATGATTCCAATGACCGACGTGACGCCGGGCACGAACTCACCATCGGAGTAGACCCTGTACTTGTGATTCAATGCGTTCTCTAAATCAGTCTTTGCCACTACCCTCCAATCATTGAGCGCATCCTAGCGCCGGGGTACTACGGGTTTCAAGCCTCTCCGTGCGATTTCTGCTCCGACGCCCATACGAACAACCGTTCGCTTCCACTTGGGCGAATGGAGTTGGTTCGGGCACATCAGGTGCGCGATCTCGTGAATGAGAATGTCGCTCGGCTTGCCGTTTCGCGTCAACGTGTCATCCCACTTCACGATGCAGACCCAGCCGAACCACGGGTCTCTCGTGTAGTTGTGGGCGTGAGCACGAGACGACTCCCATATGCTCGACGAGAGGCGTTCGTCCACACAGCCGCCGACGAACACACCCCAAATGACGTGATCGGGATCGTCTATTCCGAGTTGGCTCGCGTGGTACGGGCGGTTCGACCTACTCAATTTCGCCGCACCAATCGCACGGCATCGAGAGATCGGGGCGCGGTTCATGGCACGTCGGGCAGAGACGCACTGGCTCGGGCCGCTCCACCAGCGGCGCGATGCCGTCCTGGTAGTCGGTCAGTCCACCCATACCTGATACGCACACGTTACGCGCCCCTTGTCGGGATCAACGAAGTGAAGTCGCTGCGAAGGGACGCCGGACGCCGCCATCGAATCCCTGGCGTAGCGGTTGTCGGACTCAATCGAGCCCGTCCAGTAGATCGCCCCGAGTCCGTCCGATAGCGGTTCCTGCGCGTGCTTGTGGAAGTGCCCAACGTAGAGGTCTTGGAACGGCCAGTCATACGCACCGGCCTTCCAGCGGTTGCCCGCCGCCTGCCATGCTGACGGGCTGGCGAATCCCTGCCTGCCAACCTCGTCGCCGTGCATCAACAGTGCCCGGTAGTTCCCGATCTCGACCTTCTGGATGTCCTCGGGGCAGTCCTGCCACTCAAGTCGCGTCTCGTCCGCGAGCAGCCTACGGGCGAGTTCGTAGGCCATGCGGTCGATGTTGTCCGACTTGGGAATGGCGTCACGCTTCGAGCCCATGCGCCCGTGATTGCCCCATTCGGCCACCACCACGACTTTCTCGTAGATGGTCAGCGCGAACTTCGCCACGTCCACCAGGAGCAGCGCGACCGTGACGTACTGCTCGAAGATCGTGGCATCTACCTCGAACGGCTGTGTCGGGAAGTTGAATAGCCCCTCAACCATGTCGCCCCCGAGCATGATGACGCATCGCTTGACTGGGTGGTCGCTGCGCTGAATCTCCGTGATCGTCGCAGCCTTCTCGCAAAACCGCATGACACGAGCCTTCATGACCTCGGTGTTGTAGGTCGTGGTGAGCTTTGATCCCTGCCAGTCAGTGAGGTGCCAGAGCGCCACCTCTTCGCCGTGGGAGCGCTTGTCGGGCTTGGGTGGCTTGGCCCTGTCCATCCCCGCCAGGACCATCGCTTCGTATGCCGCCTGGTAGACCGCATCGGCTAACTTGGCCGATCGGTTCTTGGCTTCGGCCAACTGGCGAGAGAGGTTGGCCGCCGTCTCGCGCAACTGCGCCAACTGCGTAGCGTCGCGGAACTCGTTGAGGTCGTCGGTCACGGACATACGCAGACGCCCCTACGGTGCTTGCGGACAGCCTCTTGAGAGATGGAGTAGCCGCGCTTCTTCATCCACTCGTGGATACCGGCAGACGAGATTTCCTCTTCTTGCATCGCCGCCTTCAGCACTTCGACGTGTTCGGGCTTCAACTTGATATTGGCGAATCCGCATCCCGGCTTCTTGATCCGTCGGAACTCGCTCAAGTCAATCTCCGGTGTCGGCGGTACTGGCTTCTTTGCTGCGGTCACTACTTCCCCTTTCGGTAGGTTACGTCAGGAACAAGAAGATTTCAGCGGGCGTTACCTCGTAGATATCCACAACGCTACGCAAGTATCCGCCGAAACGCAAGGACTCAAAGACGAGGGCCGAGCAAATCCACGACGGCTTTCTCGCGGCGCGAAACGACGGAAACCAGTTCCACGTCAGGATGTCAATGGCGATTGCGAGGATTGTGAGCAGTCCGTACTCGATCCCCACCTGGGCTTTGGCGAAAGTGAGAACCTTCTCGGGGTCTACGCCGTCCGGCGTCGGCAAGATAAGAAAATCCCCAGGAAGTTGATCCAGCGGCATCGTGGACGTGACGCCTCGTATCTGCGCCTGAATCAGCAGCGGAATCCCCCGAGAGTCCGTCTCGTCGGAGACGATGAATGCGTGGTTCCAGCGGCTACCGGAGCGGAATCGTATCCACTCCCCGAGTCGGATTAGCCAGCCCATCACGTCGGGGGTGTGGGCCACCCCGACCGATCCGGGGCTAGGCCACTTGGTTGGCTGATCCACTCGCGTCCAGTGTCGCCGTTCCGGTCGCCGCCTTTGCGCTCTTCCACGCGTCAAGTTCAGCCTGAAGGTTCGCCACCTGCTGCTCGAGGACTGTCTTGGCCGATGGTGCGTAGGCCGGTGCTCCAATCCAGCCGAGGAACACGCCTACCCACGGGAAGTGACCCTCAAGCCAGTGGAGGACACCGGAGAGCCCGAGCCCACCAACGCCGAGGATGAACTCAGACGCATTGGTCGAGACGTGGCCGAAGTGCCGAGCGATGAATGCCGCCGCCGCTGACTCCACGAACGGGAACACGGAGCGGATGAAAGCCTTGAGACGATTAGGCATCTTTCCCCCTTGTGGGTATCTGTCCTGATTGTACTAGATGGCTTTGGGGCTGACGACCACTTCTCCATCATCAATGATAGAAGTTTTTGTGGTGTCCAGTCCCGAGATTCCTGGCTGGCCGCTCCACTGCCACGTCCACGTCCCCGCGAGCCCGAGCGTCTGAATGTCGGCCTGGAAGTTGCCGGTCGAGGTGTTGACGATGGTGTTGGTCGGGTCGGGTGGCACTTGGCCGTTCGTCCAGGTGAAGGTGACTGCCGCGCTTCCCTGGACCTGGTAGGAGAACGTCACCACATCGGGGTTCACCGTCGTACCAGCGAGGGACGTGAACGGCTTAGCCGTGTAGAACCGGATCACCGAACCTTCGACCACGTTGTAGCTCACAGGAAATCTCCTTCCACCGTCGGGTCTTTGTGGCTACCCGTAACGCTACCCGTCTCCTGGCCCGTCGTCACCGAGGCCGACGTGTGATAGCCGGTGAGCGATGCTGAGACGGTCGAGCCGATAATCGCGGCGGTGCTGAAATAGCCTGTTACGCCTGGAGTCTGACCACCAATGAGCGTCCCGGCACCGACTGCCGAGATGCCGAATGAGGCGGTACCGGTAGCGAAGATGTGAACGCTTGCCGTCCCTGATGCGGACAGGCTGAATGCCGCCGCGCCGGTCGCGGCGAGATTCGCGCCTCCAGTGGCCGAAATCCCGAACGATGCTGACCCAGTGGCGATGTAGACGGTGATTCCCGCGCCGGACGCGCTGAACGTGAAACCTGCTGCGCCGGTTGCTGCGACTGAGGCCGTCGATGAGCCATTCAGCGCGAAGGACGTAGCGCCCGTTCCTGCTACAGCGCCCGTAGAGGCCCCTGTGAGGGCAAATGAGGCGTTTCCCGTGCCGACGTAGACCTGGACACCCGTCCCGGTTCCCGAGAGGCTGAAATTGGCCGATCCCGTCCCGTTGACCGCGCCGGCGCTAGTGCCCGTGAAGGCGAAGGCTGTCGAACCCGTCGCCGCAATCCCCCCGGTCCCCGAACCGGTGAAAGAAAATGAGGCCGTCCCGCTGGCCGACAGCGACGACGAACTGGACGCCGAGAGGGCAAATCCCGCCGTGCCCGTGGCGACGACTGACGCAGTGGACGACGCGCTAAAGCCGAATGACGTTGCGCCGGTCCCGGCGATGCCCCCCGTGGCCGCCGCATCAAGCGCGAAGGCCGCAGTTCCCGAACCTTCTATCGCCCCGACTGCCGTCGCTGAGATTCCGAACGCCGCAGAGCCAGTCGCGGCAACTGTGGCTGTTCCCGCTGCTGAGAATGAAAGGGTGGCCAATCCCGTTGCCGGAGTTGCCCCGCTGTCGAGCCCCCACTCGCTGCCCCACTGAAGCGAACCCCAACCGGCGAGTGTCATGGGCTAGGCGATCTTGACGGCGACGATACCACCGTTACCGGCTGGGCTCGCAGTCCCCGCCTCGTTA
>JAEHJW020003334.1_pt1 | contig 11311 bp, 8 predicted proteins | sample 9271431 | NCBI WGS metagenome assembly JAEHJW02
CTCATAGGCTAGATTTTGAGCTGCTGCAATAGTCTGCTGATCTAGAACGTTATACTGAACGAGATACACCAGAGCATTCTTAGAAGTTATCCAATTAGCGATTTGAGCTGTTAGTGTGTTGATAGCTACAGGTACAGTAGGTACTATACCACGCTGTATATATGCAATACTACCTGCTGCTAGTATTTCTACGGCACTAGCGAATTCTGCATTATTCCAGCCACAATTACTCATCTGGTTGAAAGTGAACATCCTGGCTGGATTAGTTTCAGCTTTCGTTATAAACTCATTAGCTAGTACCGTAGCCATGTACGGTACTAGCTCCTGAACTTGTGGTGGTAGTCCTCCTATAAAAGGTACAAATAATGGCTGATTTTGATTCCACAGTAATAGTGGAGCATTTGGCTGTTGAAAGCTATGCATGAAAAACTACTCCTTACCAGTAATCATGTTTTGGATATGCTCTATGAATGCTTTAGTTTGTTCATTTGGCACAATAGTATTAGAAACATCCAAAACTACATATGGATTTATGCGACCAGTTCCTACTGGATTTGGTTTTGTTATATTCAAATAACCTCCTCCTTCAGCAATACTGGCATGTAACTTATTAGTGGGATCACTCTCAGATACCCGTTTCTTTTTCTTCTGACCATCTCCTCCAGCTACATTGTTTTCTTGTGGTATGATAATACTCGTAATTCTAAAGAACTTATTATCACCACAGTAGCTGATATTCGTCTTAGGTGCTTCTGCTCTTCTGAGCTTAAAGATTAAGCCAGGCTTTAGAGATCTATTCATGATCTCGATTATCTCTTTTAACGATAGAGGTTTCTTCAGAAAGGCTTTATTTAGTTTAAATGCTAGACTAAACAATTCCTTTGTAATAGGATAGAATACTGGATACAATACACTCAGCTCTTTACCATACATCGTATTGACGTTTTGATTAGAAGCTATCAGCCAATAACTAAACTCTCTGATAGTGAGTGCTAGTAGATCATAGAAGTCAGAGCATGGATATCCTGACTCAATGAGCTTTTTGACAATGATGGAATCGACATATTGATCCAAAGAGTTATAGTGCTCTTTTACATTGTCTAAAATCTTTCCAGTACTATAGCTGTTACTGAAGATTATACTACCTAACATAGCTCTCCATATTCTAGGATCATCGAAATACTCTACTCTCGCTGATTCCGGAAAGTGATCTATTACATAGAAGATACCAGCAATTACATCACGTACATACTGGCCATGCATAGCTACAGGTATCTTAATGAATATATCGGTAGGTATATAGTTTCTATCGATGTTGGTCTTAGGCTTTAGACCCGTACTTCTGAATACTACGAAATCTGGATCAGGATGAACGATATTACCTTTCAGATATCCAATCTCTGGAACAAATCCAAAGTACTTCTGAAAGAATACACTAAAGCCATATTTACCGAGTAAATAATGAGCTGCAGTACTAACAGCTTTTGTTACCTTATCTATTACACGACCATTACTCGCATTCCTATAAAGAGATGCCCAAACTACATTCATCGTAGTTTTTGTATTATCTACAAAGATAGTATAATACAATCTCTTGAAGATAATCTTATCTCTCATCAGTCTGACAAAGATAGTCTCATTACTTGGAGATATTACCTTATCGGTAAGAACAGGATGTATAAAGAACTTATTACCACCGATAGTAGCACCACCAGCTTCTCCAACAAACGGAAGATATAGATACCTTGTGATTGTCTCACTTTTACTAACAAGACGACCACCTTCCATTTCCTGATAATCGTACTGGAAGAAATACTTCATGCTGTAGATATCTGATCTTACAATATCAACAACACGTCGTTTACCACTAGCTCTACCGTCATCAGACCCATAGGCTCTCGTACTGTTTCTGAATTCCTCAGTTGGAGTACATCTTTCACATCCAAGATATGTGAGACCTGTAGGAAAGCTACTAGATACAGTTCGCATGACTTCATCGATATATTGCTCTGCAAACGGCATCATCTTAATAGCTAACCCATTTACGATATCACTATTAACCTTAGGTGTATTTTCTTCAACCAACCGAGCAAAGAGATCTTCCATGGCATTCTCCTCATGATCCAATTAATAGCCGGAGTCTCTAATATTTTAATTATTTAAACTGCTGCAACGTGTGATTTTACCTCTATATAGAGCTTATAAGCACCAAAGATAACAGCCGCCACAGTCGCAACTTCCTTAGCTACTTGACCAAAAGTTTTAAGCCATGCAATTCTAGCCTCTTTTCTAATAGACGTATCTTTAAACTCATATTCACGATCTTTGAACCTCCTCTCTTGTTCTCTAACATTTTCATTCCATAATCTCTCCTTCTCTTTAAACACATACTCCTGTTCTTTAAATTCTCTATCCACACGTTTAGTTTCAGCTTCCCAGGCCCTCTCTTTCTCTTTGAACTCTCTATCAATACGCTTCATTTCAGCTTCCCATAATCTTTCCTTCTCTTTAAACTCATGCTCACGTTGTTTAGACTCGAACTCCATCTGCTTTAATATAGATTGTCGTATAGCCTCCTCATTCTGAACTAATTTAAATTCAGATGCAGCCTCACGATTACTATAAATACCACTATTCGATAATTCTTCTATTGGAATAAAGATAGGATCTCGAGTATATGTTTTCCCATTCATAACAATTAATCCGTCGGTGTCAGCTAAGGAATAATACAATCCATTCTTTAGTAATGGATCCTTAATCCCTCGGATATTCCACAGCTTTCCAAAGATGGTGAAGAACACACTCCCTTTCTCATCATTGTTATCTATGAATCTAACATCTAGATTTAATTCCTTATGATTTACTATTGTCCTATCAATCTCATCATTGCTAGGCTGATAGTCGAATGGGGTATTCACTGATATGTTAGTGGCTTTACTACTAAAAGAGAAACCAACACATAAGTCAGGAACATAAAGATAGTTACCTTCAAACAAAACATCAAGTCGTATTGAAAAGTTTATCACAATACGTACTTCAGGTACAGCGGAAATACGCCCTCCGAGTCTCTTCGACATACTTTCATATGCTGCCTTCAAAGCGCCTAGCTCAGAATTTACAGCAGGATTTACAGACTGAAAGTACTCAGTTAATTCAGAAGTAATTGCTGATGGAAATGTATACGATCTACGAATATGAAGATCACCATTATTACCGTTACATTCAGATATAATAGGGAGTATTACACCTGTATTAGTATACATATAAAGAGTACGACCAGACTTATTAGTATACTCTGATTCAATCTTAAAACTGTTTTTTGAATGGCTTAGACTAGCTGTAGTTTCAGCAGTATATGCTCCGTTACCGACGCGACATTCCATGACATTAATCCTCAAATTTGTTAGGCGGTTGCCTTATCAATCTAGTAATATATGATCTTAAAAAAGTAGATTTCATCTAAATATAGTACTATAGTAGGCTAAACTATCTATTATAGGTATATGTGATTAAAGTAGACTAAAACATACACTATATTCCTCTAGGCCTAAGTAGCCTAGAGGAATATATTAAACTTATGTATTTGAATGGTTTGTGCGGAGACTTTCTAAATAATTTTTATGATGAAATCTATATACCTCAGAGGCTTCTTCTGGTGTACTAAATATCCCTAGATGTGTTTCTTGATCCTTGGTCACTAGTCTAGCTCTATAATGTACTGTGCCGTCTTTTAATACGGGACCAGTATATACACCTCTAGGTAACTTCTCTTTTCTTACACGCTTATCCTGACTCGTTAATCGTCTTTCACCAGAAGTAATAGTAGATAAATTACTCCGTCTAAAATCAAATCTATCACCGTTAATATGAATAGCAAATAGTGATCTATCCTTCTTCTTCAGATCTAACATATATCTACTCAACGTCATTCTAGATGTACTACCATCTAGTAGAGCTTCTCTAATATATACATAGGGTATACCTTTCGTATATACTACACCTACAAATAAACCATCGAGTAAGATTAGATCATGTCTATTGATCTTAATCGTAATATATTTATCCGTACCTTTAAGTTTAGTACCTGTCTCTATTACTACTGTAGTATTTTTACAATCACGCATTCTAGATCTCCAATGAGTAGTCTATAATAAAATCTCATATAATCTTTATATAAAATTATCAAGACATTAAAAACAAACACAACATAAAACCTCAGGCACCCGAAGGTACCTGAGGCTATATGCTTGGAGGTTCTTAGATAGCAGGACCTGCCTATTTATTTAAGCTAAAACTTTATAAAGAGCATAAGGATCCATAACACTATACAGATATCCAGTTTCCAATATAATATACGAACCTAATGAATCTAAATAGTCATAAAGCTCGTGCTGAGAAGACGAAATTATTAATTTAGTCGTTGAGTCAGCTACCATAGCAGTCCTTATTGAAGCTATAGTTACTTCTGTGGAAGTAGAGTTGTCATATCCTTCGTGAATTTCTTTGGCTGCGTTCTTATATGCTTCAGAAGCTTCTTCCTTAGTTCCAAAATATCCTAAGTGTCTTAAATGTCTATTACTTCTAATCTGAGCTCTCCATTTATTAGTTTGCGTAATATAATACACACCCTTATGGCCAGAAATGTTATTAGAGGGTATTCTCCTATTACAACTATTTTGACCTCTTGTTGCTAATCTTAAATTATGTCTTTGATTATTCAGACCATTAAGGTCCTTATGGTCTACTTCCATATTCGTAGGAGCATTCATTATAATTCGGTGCATCTGTGCCGTAACTCGTTTGTTTACAGCTGTTCTTAATGATGTTGTTGCATAATAACCATTTGTGGTCGGATCGTAGTGAGCACTCCACTTATATTTTTTAACTAAATCCCAATCCTCATCATCTATTATTGTTTCTTGTCCTTGTGTTAGCGGTATAATTATAGCCACTGAAGTAACTCCTTAGTTCCAGATATTACATTATAAATACATTTTTTAAGATTCTAATTATAGCGGCATAAGACCTCAAGCACCATAAGGCACTTGAGGTCTTGTTTATCTAAGTGCTTAATTTCGTTAGATAGTTGGGCCAGATACTGGAAGATCACCAATACCACCACTGTTAACAACGATTCCGGTGGTCGTATTATTGCCGGTGAGCATAGGCACACCAACACTGTTAAGACTGTCAGGAATGTTGAGAACGTCGAACACTGCTAGAACTGGGCAGTTTACAATGTGCAGGAAAGACGGCTGTACAGTCAATTCCTTACTGACCTGACCACCGCGAGAAATAGGCAGTGTGATGGTCAACTCAGGCTTCCACGCCATACAACCGAAGTGCAGTGGATTAGGAGCAGCGTTGATATCGGCACTAAACTGACCGAAAGTAACGAAGATCTTACCACGAACACGACTATCCAAAGTGGATACGATGCGAACATCGAAGCCATTACCCAAAGTACGCGTATCACCAGTTACCATCAAGTAACGAGCAATAACTGGATCAGTACCGATAATGACTGTTGGAGGAGGAGCCATACCACCAGCCATAGCAGCAGCCGCAGCAATGTACTGACTATCACGATACATGCGATATACTACGTCACGAATGCGGTTCACCAGAACAGACTGGATATCGGCAATACGATCAGCAGAACGGATGGAGTTGATATCCGCAGCCATATCAATCAAACCAGACTCATAGTACGGATACACAAGGTACCGACCAACACCTAACAACTCAGGTCCTTCACTGTTAGGACCAATAGCGTTAACATTAGCATACTGAGCCAGAATCTGCTGAGCTTCCAACAGATTGGTAACAGCATAGTTGCTGGTACGGATATGTGTAGCAGTAATCAACGCATCCAAACTCGTCGTATCATTGACCAGATCCACAGTTACAGGATGTAGTGCGGTGATAGGACTACGTAAAGGAATGTTGTACAGCTGAGTGTAGTACGTGATGTTCAGAATCTGACCACGCGTACGACGGTTCATGTTGGTTCTCCACGCAGTTAGCGTGTAGCCCAAGAAGGTTGCAGAGTTAAGAGCAGTTGCAATAGCCTGACCAGGAGCAGTAGTGGTTCCAAGAGTGACACCAGTATCTGTCTGAACGGAATAGATGCTAATGTTGTTACCATATACAGCGGTCTGACCTGTTTCAATGTTGCACTCGCCAGATAAAGTCATGTTCAGACGAACCAGCAAGTTGTTCTGTACAATTCCAGCTAAAGCTACAAGTGGCGAACCATCAGCCTGAGTCGTGTTAGCGGTCAGGAGGATAGAAGAAGAAGAGAACGCCAGCTGCATTTTACGGAAGTTGTGTTGTGGGCTGTAGGTGAAGTTATTAGTGGTAAGATGCATTAACGGAATCTTCAAGATATCGGTAACAGCAGCACCAGTAGAATCTACACCAGCTACAGACACATACACATTCTCAACACTGATACGTGGATCAATCGAATCCGTCTCATCTTCGACGCCATTGCGTAGCAGAGCATCCGTCTGAGAAAGACCTAAGAGATCGTATACAGCATTGAACAGAACTGGAGAAGTGGTGATAGTCTCACCAGCTACTACAACACTGTAAGGAGCTACTAGAGTAGCATCAACGAACATATTGGTGTTCGCATTAGCACCGGTAGAACGATATACAGGGAAGAGCTGCGTGGTTTCATTACGCAGAATTTCATGGTTCGCAACAGCACGGATGATGTTGATACGATTGAAGTCGTTCATTGCACCATTGACGTTACGGACAATACCGTTGTATACTTCAGTTAGACGAACAGTAACACCGAAGCCTACATTGTCAGGAGATACAACGATGGTCGGGTAGAAAGTCTCACCAAACTCATCCTGACGAGCTGCAGACATGTTGTAAGCCATAGAGTACATCTGAGCCTTACGATCCTGACGGTTGTCGTACGCTTCCATAGAGAAGGCACGCTCATAGAAACCATCTTCAACAGAAGGCATGTTTACAGCTACAGTCTTATCCCACTGTGATCCCTTGAAACCTTCAGTACTTACACTGAGTTCGCGGGGAATAGAACGATCCATAAAGGCAGTTACGTTACCAGCCAAGATGGCAGCAGCAATACCGGCATCACGCTGGGCACTGGTCATCGTCTTGTCAATACCAAGCTGTACAGAAATAGACTGAATTACAGTGCTGAGCTCTTCAGTAGCAATCTGTAGAGTACGAGTTTGATCTTCATTTAAACTCTCTAAAGCCATAGCAGCAGTAGTGGCTTTAGCAGTACCAGCAGAAGAGAAACCATTAAAATGGGTAGAGAGTCCTTCCATAAGCTTGTCCGACATAGTAGTAGTCGAACGGATGCCCAACTTCTTTTCAAATATTGACATGGGTTTACTCCATTGAAAACAAAAATGAATAAGATTTTATCGTAATAATTCTAAGTAGGAACGGAATATCATCGGTCCTGGGTGTGGTATATCCATCAAAGTAGTAGATTTATGATCTACACAAATATCGCATAAAGGAGCTCTAGTATAAAGTTCTTTCAGTAAGTCACGCATAAAAGATAATAAACCTTCAGGTTTTGATGTTTCATGAAAGAAGTGTGGATACATCACTACGAATATCCCACCTTCGGTATTAACAAGTTCATAACCCTTTATATGTTTTGGTTCTTGTATATCTTTACTCAGGCGTGAAATAACTACAGTTTTAAATCCGTCAGCTAGCTTTAAATATACATTTAGATCCAGAGGAATTGATCCCTTGGTCTCATTCCATTTATGTGTAAGAAAGCCGTTCTTAATTACCATATTAGTAGTTATAATCAAATTGTCTAATACGAGCATAGACAATATCTGATCTTCATTTAGTAATTTACGTGCTTCCGCGTAATTTAGTAATTTCATATAATCATACTGTACAGAATCCAAACTATCAGCAATCCAATACGGAACCATAACTATATTATCATTAACTCTTGGAGTTCTCATCTGCTCATATGATCTATCCATATCGGAATCATAGTGTATATAGTTAGTAGCTCCTTGAATATCTTTCAGTGGCTCGATGATGCTAAATAACTTTGTTCGCTGCATGATATATTTCCTCATGTCAAAAAAGTTTTCACTATTGTGTATGTTATAGTCAGAGTTCTTACTTAACAATTCACTAACTATTTTGGAGAAGGTTTTTCTCTCATGAATAATAAAATTCTGCTAGTAAAAAGTATTACACTCTTGTACAAAGAGAGTCTCTTGAAAGATACTTTGGATAATAGTAAAAGTCTAGTTAGAACTATACTCAATGAAATCCAAGTACCACCTGTGAACCTAGGTGTGAACACTGAGAATCAAATTATTAGCGAACTTAAAGAGCTCGCTATGGAGATGATAGAAGAAACTACTCCTTTTGATATAGATCCAAACCTACTCATACAGCGAATAACTCTGATTCCGTCTATAGATGATAAAACATTAAAGTCTTTAGAAGAAGGATTTAAAGACGGAGATAATGAGGCTAACATAAAGCGCAGTATCACCATACTCCGTAAGAATCTCAATAACTTCTTTAGAGAGCAAGCTATAGAAGGAATACTAAACAGAGAAGCGTATCGGTTTAGACACCAAAGAGATAGAATACGAGATGTGAATCAATTTATCTCTGAGCTAGTAGCTCAATTAGAACCTCTACAGATGATCACGACTTCTAAAGATCCTGCAGTAGTAAATGAGATAGATTTGAGTGATGAGAATAGCACTACGATACTCTTTGATGAGATCAAAGAGGTCGATAATGGACATGGAATATTAAAGACAGGATGGCAAGCCTTAAATAGAATGTTTCAAGGTGGATTACGTCGTGGTGAGCTCACTTGTGTATCAGCTTTACCACATATGTATAAAACAGGATTTACACTCAGTATCTTTAAACAGATAGCTCTTTATAATACTCCATACATGATAGATAAAACAAAACGACCACTATTACTACGAATTTCATTTGAGGATGATCTAACCAATAACTTAAAGTTTCTCTATTCTAACTTAATGTATAATGAGAATCCTAACGTTAGATTAGATCTGAGTAGTATCAGTAGCGATGTGATGAGTAGGTATATTAAAGATAGACTACAGGTTAATGGATACTCTACTAAGATGCTGAGAGTAGATCCTAGTCAATGGACGTATAAGAATATCTGTAATAAGGTAATAGAATTAGAAGCTGCTGGATATGAAGTACATATGTTGATGTTAGATTACCTGAGTATGATACCTACTACTGGATGTACTAATAGTGGGACTACAGGAACAGATATAAGAGATATGTTCAGAAGGCTAAGAAACTTCTGTGCTCCTAAGAAGATAGCATTATTTACACCGCATCAGCTCTCTACTGAAGCTAAGAGTCTATCTAGGACAGGTATACCACCAGAAAACTTTGTAAAGGAAATAGCTGAGAAAGGATATTACTCTGGTAGTAGACAATTAGATCAGGAGCTAGATCTTGATCTATATATACATCTTGTAAAACATAAAGGAGATGTATATCTAGCAGTACAAAGAGGTAAGCATCGAATACCCACTATTATACCAGAAGAAGATAAATACTTTTTATTAAAGTTTCCAAAGGGATTTCCTATTCCTGACGATATAAATGGAGAAGATACGAGTTATAAGAAACCTGGTCAGATAGAATCCTCATCAGAGTTATTTGACATTTAACAACATATACCCCTAGGCTCTAAGGCCTAGGGGTATTATGTCTATCTACTCAGATTACAGATATTACGCAGACCAAATGATCTTCTTAACCATGCGATTACCATTACTAATTTGAAGATTAGCCTTCTGCCAAAAACCTACAGCACAGTTAATAATCTCAGAACGCATATGGTTATTAATAGCTAGACTAGCATTATAGACATTACGTAATTCTCTAATAAGATTAATCATGCTTTCATTATCATTTTCACTTTTAGGCATTGATTCAGCCCATTGTGCGGTCATTACTGCAAGATCATTACCGTGTTTAGATTGATTAGACCAGAATTCAATAAAAGTATCTAATAGTCTATGGACTTCAGCTTTACTGATATGATCAAGGTGAACAATATGTTTCTTAGATTCACCCTCAAAAACTTTAACTTTAGTAGTGAGAGTGGTTCTACTAACAGCAGACCGAATCTTACTTAAATTGTCTTCATCGCTTAATGAGATGTTATTTAAACCTGTGCGATACTCGATATATATTCCACCAATGAATGTTTGAGAAGCGAACACTTCCCAATATCGATCAGACCCTGGAGAAGGTACTTTATGCATTGTTGGAAATTTAAGTACTGATTTATTAAAATCTACTACCATATCAGCAATAAGTCTCTCATCCTCTTTCTTAGAACTAGATTTGAAGAAGATTTTCATACTCTCTTTAAACTTATCATTTAGCTCTTCATTGTAGGCAATAAAGTCTCTAGTAATTTTGTTAGTAAAGTCTACAAATAAGCTAAATTGTTTACTATACTCTTCTATGCTTTTACACTCGTTATGATCACCATATTTAAGTTCATTAGTAATCTTAAGATCAATAGAAATACCTTCTGATGGAAAATCAGCTTTATCTAAATCTTTTTTCAGAGATAAAAGTTTATTTCTTTGAAACTTAAAGTAATAAGAAATACGACGTAAACGTTTCTGTATGGAGGCATTAACATTTTTGATATGCTCATAAATACTCTCAAGTGCTACAGCATTACGAGCACCAATAGCTTCTAGGGCCATTTTGTTACTACCATAATTCTCAGTAACTGGCATAAAGCCTACTTCTACTGGATCATTACCACCGACAGCCATCTCAGCCATACTTTGATAATTATTCATATCGCCATCACTGACCTCATCTTTCTCCATGAGGTTTTCACGATAATCTTCTAATTGATCCAAAGACGTAGCAGCAGCGACCAAGTCATGACTATCACGAAGATCACTCTGTAAGCCAGCTATATTACTGACTAAATCAAAACCATCAAAGGTATCATTAGGATCTGATTCGAGATCAGCGTCATCAAATTCTGGTAAGTCTTCAGATACATCAATCTGTTGATCCTCTAGACCCATCATTAACGGAGTGCGTTTCATTATTAAGTTTCCTTATGCTAAAGTAGAGATAATAGATTCCATAGCGTTTACTGCCTTTGCTGATTTACATAATACAGCTAATCCAAAACAATGCATAAACTCATAGCACTGAAACGAACTATTCTCTTTAATTTCATCCCAGAGTTTCCATACACCGAATTCAGGATTCCAGGGCACATTGATAT
>JAEHJW020004152.1_pt1 | contig 11307 bp, 15 predicted proteins | sample 9271431 | NCBI WGS metagenome assembly JAEHJW02
CGATTGTGTTGGGTCCTTCCCCGCAGTGTCAAGTTTGGGGGTAACGCGCCAGCGCCCAGCCGCCCTAGGGCCAGTAAGTTTAGCCACTGTTTCCGTTTCCGTGTGATGGTGAGTGCTGACGCCTATGAATCTTGACGCTCTCTCTGCCGTGGAAGTTGGAAAATTGTTCGGCGTCAGCGAGAAGACTGTCCGCAACTGGATGAATAAGAACGGGTTACCGTTCGACGCGTCCGGGAGGGCTCGGACGATTGAATGGGCGAAAGCCTTCCGGTGGTATCTCGATACGCAGGTTGATTCGGACGGAAACGGCGGAAATCAGGCCTCTCCGTTGACGCTCGTGGAAGACCCCGGAGTGTCTGAATCGTACGAGATGGCTCTGGCCCGCAAAACGCGCGCAGAAGCCAACCTCAAAGAGCTACAGTTGGCGAAAGAGCGCGGGCAGGTGGCGTCCATCCCCGACGTTGAGCGCGTGCTGGCGGGAGCGACCAAGGCGACGCAGACACAGATACTTGCGCTTCCATCGCGCCTTGCTCCCCGGATGTTGGGTATTGAGGATCATGGGCGTGCGGTTGCCATTATCCAGGCGGAGACACACCAACTACTCTCCAACCTTGCCACCATTGACGCCGTGCGCGAGGCGTCCGGGCTCGCTCAATCCGGGGAGGATGAGTGATTTCTTACGCTACCTCCAACGAGGGCAGCGCGGCGCTCGCTCTCGCCTTCAGCCGCACGCAGGCGATGTACGCTCCTCCGGCTGTTCTGACACTCTCCGAGTGGGCCGACTTATACGCCTACGTCCCGCCGGAGGCTGGGGCTTTTCCGGGGAAGTTCCTAACCGAGAGCGCGGAGTATCAGCGCGGTATTCAGGACGCTATCACCGACCCCGCGATTGAGACCATCGTGCAGATGATGTGCTCGCAATCCGGTAAGACGCAGATACAGTTGAACACGGTTGGCTACTACTCGCACCACGAACCTTCGCCCATGTTATTCGTTCAGGCGTCTGAGGGGGAGGCTGAAAAATTTTCTAAAAACCGCGTTGCCAAGATGATTCGCTCGACGCCGGTCCTGCGTAAACTCTTTCCATCGCCCCGCGCCCGAGACTCTGGCAATACACTACTGAACAAAGAATTTCCCGGCGGCGTGCTGGTGCTCGCGGGCGCGAACGCCCCGGCTGGGCTGGCGTCGATGCCTGTCCGCATCCTTGAGATGGACGAGGTAGACCGCTACCCTGAGAGCGCTGGAACAGAGGGTGATCCGGTTGATTTGGCGATGCGCCGCACCTCCACGTTCTGGAACAAAAAACACATCCTCGCCTCCACTCCGGGAATCAAGAACCTCAGCCGTATTGAGAAGGCGGAAGAGGAGAGCGACCGGCGGCGCTACTTCGTGCCATGCCCGCACTGCGGGACGATGCAGCAGTTGGCCTGGAGCCGTCTGGTGTATGTGCAGGAGAAGGGCGTCGAGAATGGGCGCGTCACGGATATCTTCTACGCGTGCGTTGAGGGCTGTGAGATACGGGAGCGGTCAAAGCATGAGATGATCCGGCGCGGGGAGTGGCGCGCCACCGCAGAGAGCCGCGACGGTAAGACGGCGGGGTTCCACCTCAACGCGCTCTATCCTCCGTGGCTGCGCTGGTCCGATTTGGTCAACGAGTGGCTGGCGGCCAAGACTTCGCTGGAGCGCCGCAAGACGTTCATCAACACGCGGCTGGCGGAGACGTGGGAGATTCGCGGCAAGGGTGCCAACCTGCACGACCTGGAGAAGCGCAAGGCGGCTGAAGATTTCGCCGAGTTGCTTCCGGCTGGCGTTCTCTTCCTGACCGCTGGCGTCGATGTGCAGGATGACCGGCTGGAAGCGTCTATCTGGGGATGGGGCGTGGATGAGCAGCGCTGGGTGATTGACCACCAGATATTTCGCGGCGATCCGGCGCTTCCCGAGGTGCTGGAAGGCAAGCTGAACCCGCTCAGCCCGTGGGCGTCGCTGGAGTCGTATCTGCGGCGCTCGTGGGAACACGCGTTGGGTGCGCGCATGACCATCTCCTGCGCGCTCGTGGATTCGGGTGGCCATCACACGCAGCGAGTGTATGCGTTCACGAAAAAACACCAGGCGCGGCGATGGTTCGCCATTGTGGGGCGCTCGGGAATCGGTAAAACCCTTGTCAGCCGTGGCAGCGAACAGGGGCCGTCTCACGCGATGCTCTACACGGTCGGAACAGACACGGCGAAAGAGGATATCTATACCAGCTTCAACGTTGCGTCGCCGGGAGCCGGTTATACGCACTTCTCATCCAATCTTGAGGCTGAATACTTCCGGCAGGTGACCAGCGAGCAGCTCGTCAAGGTCAAGCGGGATTTCATCACTACGCTGCGATGGATCAAAAAAGGTGAGCGTAACGAGGCGTTGGATTGCGCCGTCTACGCCCGCGCCGCCGTCGCGGTGCTCCGTCCCGCGTACAAGTCGATTGAGCGCAACCTGCATCGCGGCGCGGAGCGTGCGGCAAAGCTCAAGGCGGAGGCCGATGCGGAGGCGGCAACGATACGAGAAAATCGTATGGTTGAAACAGCGACCGACGCCCTACCTTCCACCATCAAGCCCATCGCTAAAGCGGCTTCGCGTGCGGAAAAACTTGCGAAAGCCTTTGGAGGCCGCGTTGCACCCCGCTAATTGTCTCTAATTTGCACTGCTCTGGCATGATCCGGCCTGGAGGGTGAATCTCATGAGCGATGGAATTGTTCCGCTGACGCCGCAACAGGTCGTGAAACAGGAGGCTCAGGCGGCGAAAGAGGGGTATCTTACGCGCACGCTGGTCGCTGTTGACGACCTTGGCAATGTGCTGACCGGCGGCTTGCCGGACGAGACGATTTCCAGCCGCGCCGCGCGCGCCGCTGAAAAACATGAAGTGGTTGGGGAGGTTGTGTCGAAGTTCCTCGACGTGTTTCAGAAGGATCACGGCGCAAAGGCTCAGGCCGGGGATTTGGAGCGCGCGTCCACGGCGGAGGATGTGGAGCTTCACTCGGGAGGGTTGTAGGCGGCGCGCGTAGATTTGCGCGTTTTCCCCTTGCGCCTACATTGTGGGCTACGTGAGCCTCACGCCCAACACGCCCAACCTGATTACGCAGTCCGATTTTGTCCCGGCTGAGCCGCCCATCCTTCGCGCTGGCGACTCGTGGCAGTGGAAGCGCGAGTTTGCCGGGTTCCCGTCGGGGCAGGGATGGACGCTGCAATACGCGCTCAACTGTCCAGGCGTCGCTCTCTTCCAGTTTCCCGCTGGTGTTGCCACTGCGGACGCGGATGGGGTGTCGTTCGATGTGGCGCTCTCGGCGGCGCAGACGGCGGCTGTTGTTCCGGGCACCTATGACCTGTACGCGGTGCTCTCGAACACCACGCTAAATCCGCCGTCGCAACAGACGTTTGAGTTGGTGTCGGTTGAAATCAAGCCCGCAATCTTTGGCGCTCTTGCAAACATTGATACGCGCTCATTTGCCAAGAAGACGGTAGACGCGCTCAAGGCGGCTATCGCGGGCGATACGAGCGCCACCGTGCAGGAGTACGAGATTCATGGCCGTAAGGTGCAGTACATGCCTCGCCTTCAGTTGGAGCAGTTGCTTGCGGTCTACGAGTTGCGCTATCGGCAAGAGCAGATAGCCTCCGGGGAGTATGTCCCAAAACGTTCCGCCCGCATTGAGTTTGGGTGTGGTTCCTAAGGAGTTGGAATGCCTTTGATTGAACTCGGCATCAGCCGCGACATACAAGATCAGCGCGGACAAGGGGTTGCGTCTGGAAAGCGGACGATGAACCCGCAGAACTCTCCGGCACTGCTCGGGGGCTCGGCGGGCGGCTTTCAGTCAGCGCGAATCGACCGCCTCACGAAGGATTGGAGCACGACGCGGCGCTCTCCTGATCAGGAGCTATTCAATGGCCTGGTGCGGCTGCGCGCCCGCGCCCGCGAACGCGCGCTGAACTCCCCCGTCGCGGCGAAGTTCCTGCAAATGATGCGCACAAATATCGTCGGCGCGCACGGCGTCAAGCTGGAATTTAAGATTGAAAAGCAGCGTGTCCACGATGCGGCGGAGGTCTATGACGAGCCCACCAACGACAAGCTCCGCACTGCATGGCGGAAGTGGTGCAAGCGGAAGTATTGCACGATGCAGGGCAATCTGAGCTTTCAGGACGTGCTGAACATGTGGTGCGACAGTATTGGCCGCGACGGAGAGTTCCTGCTTCGCCGCGTCTATGTCGATAAGAAGGTGAACCCTTTCGGCTTCGCGCTCCAGCTTATCGATGCGGACCAGCTCAACGAGTCCATCAATATTGCGGGCAGCCCGAAGGTCAATCAGGTGCGCATGGGCGTCGAGGTGGACAAGTACCAGCGCCCGGTCAACTATTACATCTACGACGGCAACCCTGTTGAGTTTGGATTCGGCTCGTCGAACTGCAAGGTCGTCCCGGCGGAGCAGATTTATCACTCCTACATCCCACGGCGCATCGGGCAGAGTCGCGGCTATCCTTTGCTGGCTCCCGTACTGTGGGACATCAATATGTTGGATCGCTATTTTGATGCTGAGTTGACCGCCGCGCGCACCGGCGCGTCGCTTATGGCGACGATTGAGACGACCACGGCAGACGGGGAGTTTGAGGGAGACGGCGAACTGTCGGACGGTTCCGCAAAGATCGAACTGGCGAACGGCACTATCCCGATTCTCGGCCCCGGCCAGAAGCTCAACAACCAGACCCCCCAGCATCCCACGGCGGCCTTCAATCCGTTTGTGGAGCGCAGCCTGCGTTTGATTTCCAGCGGGCTCGGCGTGCCGTATCACGAACTCGGCAACGACCTTGCCGGAGTGAATTTTTCCAGCGGTCGTCTCGGGGTGCAGGAATCTCGGGATTATTGGATGGAACTGCAGCGCATGATGATCGAATCAATCGTGCAGCCGGTGTACGAGGATTGGCTGAAATCGTCGCTGCTTTGCGGAGCTATCGATCTGCCGTATGACCCTGAGCGCTATTCTGACGATGAATCGGTTCACTACATGCCGCGCCGCTGGGATTGGGTTGATCCGCTCAAGGACACGCAGGCGACGATCCTGCAAATCTCTGAAGGCCTGGAGACGCGCGAGGGCGCTTTACGTAAGAAGGGTACGGATTGGCGCAAGGTGATGGAGCAGACGGCCATTGAGCGCGATTACGCTCTCGCCCTTGGCATCGACGTAGGCACCGACATTCGCGGGCAGGACACGTCGGAGGTAGACGACGGTCCTCCCGGCGATAGCGGCCCTGTGAACGCCAGCGGCAATGAGGATGTGAAGCCCGATGATTCAACCCCGGCGAAGCCAGCGGCCAAGCCGAGTGTGAAGCCGCCGGGGAAGAAGGCACCGAAGAAGCCGAAGGGAAAGGCGATGATGGCCTTGACGGATAAGCACCTGGCGCAGATGCTTCTGATGGCCAGCGCAGACTGAAGCGAGACGAGCGAATGATGAACCCGGCGAAATTTGCCGGGTTTTTCTTTTGTCGTGCATAACCGTGCTGTGAGTAACGCTAAAAACATTCCCGAGAAGTTGGCGCGGCAGTTTCGCGCGATGCCGGTGGTGCGTGAGCAGGCGGAGGGGGACGATCCGAATCGTTTTTCCTTCGCGCTATCGAGCGAGGAACCCGCTGAACAGTGGTTCGGAACGGAAGTGCTCAAGCACGACAGCAAGTCGATACGGCAAGGGCGACTGAAGAACGGCGTTCCGCTGTTGTTCAACCACGACCCCAATCAGCATCTTGGCGTTGTCGATAGCTACCAGATTAAAGACAGCAAGCTGCGCGTGCAGGGGAAGTGGTCCAGTTCAGAGTTGGCGCGCGAGAAGCAGCAGGACTACAACGACGGCATTCTCAAGGATGCCAGCGTCGGCTATCTCATCCACAAGATTTCGCGGGATCAGGAAGGGGAGCAGCCGTCAAGCGACGACACGCTCAACGTCACGGATTGGGAGCCTTTGGAGGCTTCGCTTGTGACGATCCCCGCCGACCCTACGGTTGGCGCGGGGCGCGCCGTGGGAGATCAAGAGTTTCCGGTGGTGGTGGAAGTGCACCATCGCCAAGTTGCAGTAGAACCAACCGCCGCACCAGCGGCTATCCCAGTAGTAATCGAGGTAAGGAAAATGGCCGAAGAGGTGAAGGTGCCCGATGCAGGGCAGTTGGAGATTGCCCGTCGCGACCGCATTATGGCGCTCGCTTCTGACAAGGATTTCAGCCGACATGTGACCAGCGCAGAAGTGCGTGAGGCGTTCGAGAAAGGCACGACGGTTGAGGCGTTCTCGGAGTCGCTGTCGCGCAAGATCATTGCCGCCAACGACGCCAATAAGGTTGGCACTGTGGGCGGAAACGTGATGGTGGATGCTGGCCGCGATGCTCGGCGCTACAGCTTTGGCCGCATGGTGCGCTCGCTGGTCAATGACGCCAAGCCGGGCACCTATGCTGCTGAGGATGGCACGTTTGAGCGCGAAGTCTCGAAGGAGATTGGCAAGCGCCTGGGTGTCTCTGGAACCTATGTCCCGAATGCTGCGTCTCGTACGCTGAGCGCTGGCGCGAGTGGCACCGGCCAGACCCCGCAGCCCGGAACCATTGAGACGTTTACGGAGTCGTCGTACATCGAGATGTACCGCAACCGTCCTCGTGTTCTGTCGCTCGGCGCGCAGCGCATGGGCGGACTGAGTGGCCTGGTGCGCATCCCGCGTCAGAACGGTGCGAGCAACTGGCAGTGGCTGGCGGAAGGCTCGGCGGTAGTTGAGTCGGATATCACCACCGACTTCATCTCGCTGTCGCCGAAGCGCATATCGGCGCAGAATGCCTACTACGTCGAATTGCTGGCGCAGTCGGCGGTCGATGTGGAAGCGCTGCTGGCGACGGACCGCGCCAAGACCTACGCGCTGGCGATTGACTCTGCCACGCTGCTGGCGGCGGTAGGCGGCGCTCCGAACGGCCTGTTTGGGCAGTCGGGCCTCGCGCTCATCACCACCACCGGAACGGCGCTCACCACCGGCAACGCCCCCAGCTATAAGGATATCCTCAACTTTGAGGCGGTCGTGGCTGAGGCGAACGCGGACGTGGCAACAATGGGCTGGCTCTGCACTCCGCAGACTCGCGCTCTGCTCAAGGGGACGCCGATGTTCCCCGCCGGGTACGCGATGCCGATTTGGGCTGGAAACCAGCGCGATCCTTCCGGGCTCGAAGAGGGGCCGCTTGGCTACAAGGCTGGCGTCACCAACCAGGTGCCGAAGAACTTCGGCACTGGACTTGATCTGCACGCGCTGGTGTTGGGCGACTGGTCGCAGGTGGTGGTTGCCGATTGGGGCGCAAGCGAGTTGATCGTTGACCCGTACACGCAGGCGGCCTCGGGTGCCTTTGTTGTCACCGAGCGCACCTTGGCAGACGTTGAGTTCCGCCATATCGCAGCCTTCGCAGTGTCCGAGACGGTCGCAGTTGTCTAGTCGATAACCCAACACTGAGCCGCCGGATAGCTCTGGCGGCTCAGGAAAGGACATGGTGGAGTATGGCTTTTGTGAGTTCTGAGCAGTTCGCCCGTTCCGGCAAAACTGTTCGCGTAAAGTTGCTTGCCGACCAGAAGATTCGCAACGTCGCCCTGAGTAAGGGTGATACCTGCGATCTGACGGTGCAGGAAGCGGTGTACCTCAAGAGTATTGGGCGCGTGGAAGATGCACCGCCTGAAGAGAAAGCGCGGCCCGTCAAGGAGCAGCGCTAAAGGTTTCCATCGGCGGTGCCTGGAGCGTGGCTACCGTGGCAGCGGTGCTCCCCACCGCGTAAGTGCCGTCATGCGTCCATCTGAGGGGACGCAGGGGCTGGGCTTCCGTGCAGGCCGCGTGCGCCGCCGATGGGAATAGTTTGTGCGTCTGGGAGACGTGATGCCGGAAGAGGTCGCCTGTCCTGAGTGCGCGCAGCAGCCGCACGAGGAATGCCGGTGGGGAAGTATCGCGTCTCATCCACGCTTCCACGCCGCGCGCATTGAGGCCGCCAGCTTCATCGCTGGCGTAGAGAGCGGCGCTGGGGATGACGATGGCTCCGCGCCGACGGATGAAGAGATGAAGGTGGCCATTGATGCCGCCGCAGATGGACTGGTTTAGGAGAGAGTATGGCGAAGGGTGTCAATCGCGTAACGTTGCTCGGCCATATTGGACGAGACCCTGAGGTTCGCACCACCAACGGCGGGACGGTGGTCGCAACGTTCTCACTTGCCACCAGTGACCGCCGCAAGGATGCGCGCGGCGAGTGGCAGGACGCTACCGAGTGGCATAGCCTCGTAGCCTTTGGGCGTACGGCGGAGATTGTCCGCGACTACATCCACAAGGGCTCGCAGCTCTACGTCGAAGGCAAGCTCCAGACGCGCTCGTGGGATGACAAGGAGAGCGGCCAGAAGCGCTACAAGACAGAGATTCTGATCAACGAACTGACGCTGCTCGGTGGAAAGCCTGGAGCCCGTTCTGTTGATCCTGCGGAAACGGTGGAGGACGAAACGATTCAGCGCGGGCGCTCTTACGACTACGGAGTGGACCCCGACGTCCCTTTCTAGAAAGGTTGAAAAATGCCGAATAATTTCGCGTATGACACGGTTGGAACCGCTCTGACGGAGAGGTTTGAGGGGTTGAGGCTGGAGTCCTATCAGGACGCGGCTGGCAATTGGACGATTGGGTACGGACACAAAGGGCTCGGCGTCAGGGCGGGGCAGACGATCACCCCGGCGGCGGCTCTGGCGCTCCTGGAGGCGGATATTCGGAGCGCCGCGCTGGTCGTGAATAAGTGCGTGACGTACCCGCTCGATCAGGATGAGTTCGACGCGCTTGTAGACCTCGCCTACAACATCGGCGTCGGCGCGTTCGCCTGCTCCGAGTTGGTGCGATATCTCAACGACGGAAAGGTAGCGCTGGCCGCCGGAGAGTTCGCGGAGTGGTGCCACGCTGGGGGGCGCTGTGTCTCTGGGCTGTTGGTGCGCCGCAAGGCGGAGCTTGCGCTGTTTGAGACGGCGACAGCGCCCGCGAAGGCTTGAAATTGGCGCGATTTCGCGGTGTGACTGTATCCAGTGAGTATGCCCCTGGGTGATGCAGAGATTGCAAACGGTGCGTTCTTCAAGGACTTCGGCTCGCCCGTCGCCTTCAATGGCGTCACCGTGCTCGGGAACTTTGATGCTCCCGGCAAAGACGCGATGTTCGATCGCAGCAATGTGCTCGACGTGGATTACACCGTGTTAATTGCGGGGAACGCGTTCTCTCCCATGCCGACGACCGGGAGCCGCATTACGGTGGCGGGCGTGCGATATGAAGTGCGAGAGCCCACCCCCGTCGATGACGGCGCGCTGGTGGAACTGAAGTTGAGGAAGTTATGATGGGTGCGGTATCAATCCGAGAGTTGGCACTGCGGGCGGTGAAGGACGCGCTCAGTGGGTACGGCTCGCCAGCCGCGAACGTCTTCCGCTCGAAGTTGAACACGATCACGCAGGCTGACCTGCCTTGCTACGACATCACCCCCGACGAAGAGAAGCTGAAGGTTGGCGGGGAGTGGGGTGATCGGCTCACGGATACGCGCACGCTGACGGTAATCGTGCGCTCCATCATTGACGCCGCTACGCAGGAGGGAGAAGACACGTCGCAATCCTCCTCTGCGCCCGTAGACGACTCCGGGCTTGACCCGTTCTACGTGTTTGCGGTAAACGCACTCACCGGCGATGACGCGAACCTCAATGGTGCGGTGTTGGACGTGGTGGAGGTGAGCAGCAAAACAGTCTTCCAGCCCGGAGGCCGAGATTTCATCGGACTCGAAACGACTTTTGAAATTGAATTCGCAACAAAGCGTGGCGATCCCACGCAGAAGGGATAACACCGATGCCGGTTACTGTAACGAAGATGCGAGGGTATGAGGGCCAGCTATATTACACGGTGCCCTCTGGCGTAGAGACGTTGTTCGCCAACGTCACGGACATTGAATTGGACGTGAAGGCCGACGAAATCGACTTCTCCGACCATTCCACGCAGGGATGGAAGGACAAGGCGGGCGGTCTGAAAGAGTGGTCGGGCACTGTGAAGGCCATGGCGATTCAGGGCGGCGTGGATGAGCAGGCGTTCCTGAACGCACTCATCGGCGAGACGAATCTCGCTCTGAGCTTCCGGCCTCAGGATGTGACGGGCGGCGTGGCCTTTACCGGGACGTGCGCGGTCGTCGGATATAAGCACAACATGCCGAATTCTGGCGCGCAGACGATTGACCTTACCCTGTCTGGTCGCGGTGCGCTGGTTCCGGGTACGGTTGCGGTGGCTGGTAGCTAAGTTGTGGCGCTCTGAGCAAGCCTACGGCTGGCAACCTCAGACAGAAGCGTGGCAGACACCATCGCCATAAGCAGCCAAGGAGGGTGCGGACATACCAGTCCGCACCCTTTGCGGCTAAGAGACGAGAGGAAGAATGAACATCCATCCCATCAAAGGAACCGCGACGCTGGTGATTGCGGGTGAGACGCGCACGCTGGCGTGTGACATGAATTGCGCCGCCGTGCTCTCGGAAGCGAAGGGCGATCGCTGGAACGAGTGGCTGGTGGAGCGATTCCTTGGCCGACAGGTCGAGACGAAGGACGGCTCCCCGGCGCGCAGCGTCACGTCGCTTACCCCCGCTGACTCTATCACGGTGCTCTATGCGCTGCTTGCGTCTGACCGCGAGGACTCTGGGCGCATTGAATCGGAGAGGTCGCTGCGCCGGGTGATTGGCCTGGCGGATTTACCCGACCTTCAACTCGCCACCATCCGCGCTGTGCTGGCGGGCTTTGGGCTGCCGGGGGAATTCATCGAGGCCGTCGTAAACGCGGCGGACGAGCCTCGCGCAGAAGCCGCAAAGGGTGGAACTGGCACGACGTTCTAAGCCTCGCCTTCGGCCCTATGGGGATTCCGGCGGCGGCGTTCTGGCGGCTCACGCTGGCGGAATGGCGCGCGTCGCTGGCAGGCTACGACCAGCGCGAGTCGGACGCACGGTATCGCGCCGCCTGGTCGCTGAGTTACATGCTGGTGGCGGCGGGCTGCGACTCTGACAAGGTATCCCCGGAAAAACTGCTGGGGCTGCCAGAGCCGAAGGTGCGCAAGAGCCGCGCGAAGGCGAAGTTGAGTCCGCAGGAATTGCTCCAGCGAATGCGGCGCGTCGATGGGAGCGGAAAGCCGGTGGAGACGCCGGGGGAGGCTGGAGACGATGGCCGGACGGTCTAGAGGCGTAGTAATTCCCATCTCGGCGGAGGACAACTCCGCGCGGGCATTTGAGAGCGTCAATGCGCAG
>JAEHJW020007926.1_pt1 | contig 11307 bp, 21 predicted proteins | sample 9271431 | NCBI WGS metagenome assembly JAEHJW02
CAGTTAGAAGAAACTGGAAAACAGATCAATGAATTTATTGCTTCGTCGTCTGCATTGCTGAATAAATTGGCCGCAGATGTTGAGAGTTTGCGCGCGCAGTTTGGAGAACACTCAGCGGCAATGTCACCGCTGATTGAACAGGTTTCGCGAATCGAAGCGGCGCACGAATCGCTTATGGGCTGGCTCGCAGAGGCAGATGAAGATGCGATATCCGATGCCATACATGAAACACAAACGGCGGCAGAGGATGCTGCGGCGTCTGCGCGCGTTGCGGCGGAAGCAGCGCATGCGGCGGCTGATGCAGTTTCGATTGAAACGCCAGCCGAAACCGAAACCGAAACTTTGGTAAGCGAAACTGAATCGCCGCCCGCAGAAGTGAAAGATGAAACGAGTGCGACGGTTGAACTTCCTGAGGTAGAAGTGACGCAGGAAACGCCGCGCAAAACTCGCCATTTTATTTGATCGACAACGACACGAAGGAGAATGACTTATGACAATTTTCGATGTGGATAAAGAGATGCCAGCGAAGCCGGTCGAAGCTGCGTCGCCGGTTGTAGATTCGCCCCCGGAAGTTTCGCCAAAGCGGCGCGGACGACCGCCAAAGAGTGCGAACGGTTCGGCGGACGGATTGCCCGAAACGCCGATAGGTACAACCGATTCGCCGCCGAAAGTGAAACGCAAACGCAAAGCGAAACCAATCGACGCAGGACTACTCGCTAAGCAAATTGTCGGGTTGCATAAAGTAGCGGCAACCATGACCGGACTGCGCGAACTGGAAGTATCCGAGTTCGAAGCGGTAATGCTGGCAGAATCGCTTGCTGCGGTCTCGCGAGAATACGACGTTGCGATTGACGGCAAACTTGCCGCAACGTTGCAGCTAGCCGCCTCGCTTGGCGTAATTTATGTACCGCGAATTGTGATGATCAAAAAGCGCGCGATACAAGCGAAAGAATCGCAAGCGGCAAGCGAATCCGCACCAACTCCGACGCCAACGCCGACGCCGCCGCCGATTGTTGTTCCGAGTGAATCCGGCAATGTCGCTGCCAGTCATTGACGCGGGAAAGCGTGTGATTGTTGCCGGTCGAACAGGATCGGGCAAAAGTACGCTTGCATGTTGGTTGCTTGAACACAATCCGCAGCATTGGATTATCTTAAATCCGAAACATACGAATGCGTACAAAAATCTATCAGACGTGATTGTGTTTACGAAGTTTGATGAACCGGCAATCCGCAAAGAAATTCAGCGCACGAAATTCGTGTTATTGAATTTTTCCGGTGACGAAGCAAGCGCGGATTTTATGGACGACGTGATCTTATGGGCACACGGAACGTTAAAGAATATCGGCTTGTGTGCTGATGAATTGTACACACTACACAGCGCATCGGGACGCGCGGGAGATGGCTTGATTGGATGGCTCACGCGTGGGCGTGAATTGAAACAATCATTCATCGGTTTAACGCAACGTCCCGCATGGATTAGTCGCTTTGTTGTTTCGGAAGCCGATGCGATATGTGCTATGGATTTAGTGTTAGCAGACGATCGAATGCGTATGAGAGAATCTACAGGACAGGATCACTTCCTCAATCGTATTCGTGATCATCGTTGGCTGTGGTATTCTGTAGCAGAGGATAAACTTACCTTGTACGGTCCCGTTCCAGTGTGAACGATAAACACACACACAAACACAGGTGAACTATGGGCAATGTTAGAATTGATGTAGCAAACGTGATCACGATTGGTCTCGTTGCGTTTGTTGGGGTTTGGTTGATCAATCGCGGACTTCGCGCTGCCGGCAAGTCGCAGTGGGGTGCTTGAAAAATGAATAACGTTGCAGACTATCTCAAGATTGCGGTGATTGCGTTTGTCGCAATCTGGATCATCAATCGCGGATTGCGTGCTGCCGGTCTGGCGCAGTACACGACCTCCGGCGCCTAACAAACAAACACACAAGGAATCACAATGGTTACTCAGACTGTTAACCCCGTCGTTGCGAACATGCAGGCGCGCGCCAATCTGATCGGCACGGGTCTTTCGTTCACTAAGAGACTGCCGTCGAACACCGTCGGCAATGCAATCCTCGGGCAGACCGTGCGCGTCCCGCTCGACCGCACTGGCATCGTTACTGGCGTCACGCTGATCATTACCGCGCCGGTTGATGTTACGGTCGCCGCGACTGTCGGTCAGTTTGGTCCGTATTCGTTGGTTCAGCGGATTCAATACCTCGATTTTGCTGGCGTCAAGCACGTTGACACGACTGGCGCGCAGCTTCACATGCTGAACTGTTTTCGCGGCGGGCGATTGCTCAATAACGCGCACACGATGTTCGGATATATTCCGAGTGAAACCGGAATTGACACCAACATTCTGGCCGCGCCGACTGGCGTCGCTAATGCGAACATGGTTTTCGCGTTGTACGTTCCGCTCGCCTATGATCCGTCGTCCGACCTTCGCGGGTCGATTCTCGCGCAGACGGATCGCGGTGAGCATTACATCAACCTCACTTTCGCGAACTCGCTTGTCAACGCCGATCCATTCGTTGCGCCTTACACGGCGGGAACGGTTGCGCTCCAAGCGGCGGCAACGATCAACGTTGACGCGTATCAGCATTATCTGATGCCGCAGGCGGGCGTGTCACCGTCGAATCTGCCGATGATTGACCTTGGCACGATTTACGAGGTGCAGGGGGGTTTGATTGATTCGTCGAACATCGTTGCCGGTCAGTCAAAATACATCAATTGGCCGAACAACCGCGCGGTACTTTCGGCGTTGCATTTTTTCGATCAGGCGGCGGCGGGCGGCACGTTGAACGGTGCAGACCTGAATCTGATCGTCCTGATGATCAACGGCAACACGAATGTCCGCGAAATGAGCCCGCAGTTTCTCAGACAGCAGCAGCGGTATGCGCTCGGCGTTGATATGGCTAGCGGAACGTACTACATCAGCGCGCGACGCCAGCCGATTACCACGCAGCTATATGGCAACGTGCAGACGCGGTTTGATGTTGCGACTGGCGCGGCAAATTCGTACTTCGCCAACCAATACGAATCGTTCTATCTGTCGGGCACTCCGCTTCCCGGCGTGATTCAGGCGTGAGGGTAGTACGATGGAAATGCCCGCATTTACTCAATCGCCGTATTTTTGGGAAGGGGCGTTTATTTTCGCGTTGCTACTACTGATTGCGTCTCACAAAATCAGCATAGAGGGTTTGATCAAATGAACACTTTCGCGATCATCTTGCTCGCGTTTCCGTTCTATCTTGCCGTGAACGGAAAACTCACGAACTACACGAGCCTAGCGTGATTTATGGCGTTCGGCTTAATTGGTTTGTATGGCGTTTATTTCGTGCTGGTAGGCATGAAAGGAAACGCGGGCAAGATGATTGCGAACGTGCAAGCGGACGGCAAAGGATTTATGCCGTGGTTGCTTGCGATCATCATATTGCGAGCACTCTACAACGTGGATTCTTTGCGTCCGATGGTCAAACCATTTATCGCGCTTGCGGTACTGACTTTCACGCTCAAAAACTTCAACACGGTAGCAGCTCAGGTGAATACGCTTTTACCTGCCAACGCACAAATTCCGATCAAATAGGTGGAACATGAACGAGATTTTTAAAGACATCACTGGCGTCGCAATGGCGATTGTCGGTGTCGCAATCATCGCGGTACTTGTCTCGCAACGCTCGCAGACTTCGAACGTGATTCGGAGCGCAAGCGGCGGATTCGCGAACGTTCTCGGCGTCGCAATGGGCGGCGCGGGCGGCGCATCGTCCGGCATCATTCCTTAACGTGTCATCATGATTACCCGATACACTCCGCAACCGTATCCTTGGGTCTCGGGTCGCAATCTTGTGAACCTCGGCGAACCTGGACCGCGCACAAATATTGAATCGCAGGGATCAATGCTGCGCGTATGGCCTAGCGCCTATCAGATTCCTGCGCGCGGGATCGGTGCAATGCCGCTCTTTCAATTGGGTTTGACGGTTCCCGTGTTCAACAATTCGCTGGCGCAGTTTGCGCCTGGACGCAACGTGTTGATGCCTGGAATCGCAAAGAAACCTTTCGGCGGATAACACAATGTCAAGCACACCAACATCGCCAATCGGCGGAACTAGCGGCAATCCCGCGACAAGTTCCAACGTTCTATCTATGAATCTTGGAGGTGTTTCCGTCAATTATGATCTAGGTCCAAACGTCTCAGCGGTTACGTCTCAAGCCGATCAATTTGTGTCGTCGTCCTTCAACGCGGATGCCGCATTGCTTAACGGTGCGATCATCGGCGGGCAGAATTTTTTAGGCAATGTTGCGAACCCGATAATTGCGATGGCGCAGAATCAACAAATTTTCAATACGACGCAATTGCCGCAGATGTTTACGGCTCTCAATAATCAGAATTATCAATTGGGAATGAGTGCGGTAAATGCAGAGGCAAGTGTGGCGGCGGCTGACGCTGCGGCGTCAAATGCGACCGCGCAATCCGCAGGCGGCGGCGGTTGTTTCATCACGACGGCTGTGTGCGAAACGTTGAACCTTCCAGACGATTGCGCCGCGCTTCAAACCTTGCGAACGTATCGTGATCGCTATATGCGAACGTCGCCGGATCGCGCCGCACTCGTTCGCGAGTATTACGCAACCGCGCCAGCGATTGCGGCGCGCATCAAAGCGAAACCGAACGCGCGTGAAATTGGATTGCGATTGTATGAAACGTTCATCATTCCCGCGTTGCTCGCAATCAAACGCGGACACTATGCGCGTGCGCTCGAAATTTACCGTGAACTGATCAACGAGGCGCGCCATGTCTGAAAACATCTTACACAATCCTGAAGTGCGAAAGTACGCACCCTGGATCATTGGCGGTCTGATTGGTTTGTATCTGATCTACAAGTACATGAGCGGCGGATCAACCGCATCGGCGTCGAACAGCACTGCATCACAGTACGCCGCAGAATTGAACGCGCAGAATGCAGCGAGCGCACAAGCCGCGCAAATTGGTTTAGCTCAGACGGCGCAGCAGACGCAAGCCGATCAGGCAGCGGCTACTTTGAATGCACAGATTGCAGCGACGCAGGGGCAGCAAACGGTTGAGGCAATGACTGCGGCAGGATCGACAATCGCGCAGGTTGTTGCAGCACAGGACGCGTTGCCAGCGATGGCAATTAACACTGTCGGGCAGACGAATCAAGCCGCGTTGCAGGCGGCGGCGGGCGTTGCCGCGACCGCGCTTGCTGCGGAACCTGGAACACTCTCGGGCGCGGCGCATGTTCTCGGTGCATCTTACGCGCCGCTCGATGCATATGGCGTCGCGGTGGCAAACTCGGGAAGTGTGCAGGCGTTGAACTCGTTCGGTTCGAATCTTGCCAGCATGACGCAGGCGAGTGCATCGACCGCGACCGCCGCAGTAAACGCGGCAGCACAGTCGAACAACAATCTAATGTCCACAATCGGCACAGTCGCGACTGTCGCGGCATTGGCGGCATGATGAACGACAAAACCGCAAATTATATTGCGTTCGCTGCAATCATAATTGCAATCATCTGGGCGTTGATGAAACGCAAAACAGCAACGACAACCGCAACCCCTGAGGCGGCAGATTTGCCGGTTAGTTGGGACGCTCCGATGACTGGCGTTTATGACGCGAATCCGTTCGCGTACCAGCCGCCAAACGCGTCAGCATTGACGGTGAATATCGGCAATCAAATGGCATCGCAATTGTCCGATCAGTATATGCCGATGTTCGGCTTCGTTGGCATCGCGCAAGGGTCGCTGTATCAATGAACGCAACCGATACAACCGCGGGATCTAGCGCACCTTCGCCAGTCCCGATGTTGAATCTTTCGACGGGCGTGCCGTTTCCTGCGGGTACCACAACCGCACAGGCAGTCGCCGCAAACACTGCGGCGGGCAGCGGTCCAAGCATTGGATCGAAACTGTTCGGCGCGTTTGATCCAACAAACGCATTAACGATTATTGTCGGGCTTGTATTGGCGATTGCGGCGTTGATAGGATCGACGCGCGGAACTCCGCTTGATGTTGTTGCTGCTGCTAAGAGGATTGTGCCGTGAGTAAATTTAAACGGTTTGTTGAAAAGTTAAAAAGCGAAGGATACAGCAAAGAATCCGCGCGAAAGATTGCGGCGGTTGAGGGTGCGAAAAAGTACGGCTGGCGCGGAATGGAACAACGCGCGCAGGAAGCGCGGAGCAATAAAGAATGAACGTCAACGCACACATGACGATAGACGCGATCATGCTTTTCATCAATCTGCTAGTGTTGGCGATGGGTTTGAAAGTGAATGCAGCAATAGCAGAATTGAAAGCACATATGTATGAGCATTTCATGACGAAAAAAGATTACAGGACGATCAACGATTTATCTAAACACACTCACGGGTGACGTATGACTCTGCAACAATTTCTAGCGTTTTTGAAATTCGAAATTTTTCTCACCGTGCTGCCGCTCGCTGGCAAACTCGCAACCGCTCTCGCGTCACATACGGGAAACCCGCTCGCGCTTGCTGCTGATCTGACATCGTTCCAGGTTCAGGTTGTCGCGGCGTTGCCCAATCTTGAATCAACGGTTGCCGCCGCGCTTGCGAATACCGTCAACGCTGAGATTCAAAAATTGCTGACTTCCGCCGCGTCCGCTGCGGATGAAAAACTGCCGCCTGGGAGCGCCTAATATGCGCTCCCGAGTTTCGGGACCGATAGCGGCGGCGGCGGCATTTTGTGCCGCCGTCGTCATCGTCGTTTGCAGTGTTGTCATTCTCGCGCCGATGCCTGCATCCGCGCAGACTGCAAGCGTGTCAAAAACTGTCGGTGACACGGCGGTTTTATCGTGGACCGCGCCAACACAGTACACGAACGGAACGAACATCGCGGCGGGCGTCGTCGTCACGTTCAACGTTTACGAATCGAACGCGTCAACGTGCGCGACGTTTGCACCAAGCGCAGCTTCTCTTTCCGCGTCCAATCTCAGCGCGACGACCTGGACGACGCCAGCCTTTAGCGCGGCTGGCTCGTACTGCTACGAAACAACCGCACTCGTTGCTGGCGTTGAATCCGCGCCATCAAACGCGGTTAGCGTTACAGTGACCAACGCAATCCCAAAAGCACCCGCGAACCTCATGGCAAAGTAGCCGTTTGGTTCGCAGTCGTTGCGCTCGTCGTGCTAGTTGTTGGGGTCGCAGTATGATCAATGGAATCACAATCGGTTGCGTGCGCGGTCGCGGTCCAATCTCGCGCGCAATCGGTTGGTTCGGCGGCGGATATTATTCGCATATTACGTCGCTATGGTGCGAGAAAACCAACACGGTATTAGACTCGCGCAAAGACCGCATTTTCGGAATCCCGCCCGGAGTGCAGACGCGACCCCTCGAATATCTGCGGAAAGATAAAATTGACTGGCTGCGCGTCCCGATGAACTCTAAACAAGCGGCGAACTATCGCGAGTGTCTGTACTCACAAATCGGCAAACCATATGACACTCTCGGCGTTTGGAACTTCGTCACCGGCAAGCTTAAAGATCGAAACTTTCGCGACCGTTCGCAATGGTTTTGCGACGACCTCGTAGTGTGGGCGCTTGAAGATTGTGGAGCGTGTCCGCGATTGATACTGCCACCGCCACGCGTCACACCTGGCGGCGCGGCTCTCATTGCTTGCGCACTCGGCGCGGTGCTGGATTCCGTGCCGATGCCTGTACGCTGATCGGACCAACGCGAAGCAATCCATCACGTTTGACGAAATCGTTCACAGCCAGCGAACGATTGACTGACTCCTTTAGCCGGTTTGCGTGTGTGTAAGTGTAGCGGCGTCGTCCGCTTGCGATCATCTTTTCCAAGTCATTAACTGTTCCCTGGAAGCCGTGCAGCGCGTACTTCGCAATGCGTTTGCCCGCGAACGCGCGCGACTGAATTTTGCCGTCGTCCGCATAGATGATATAGCATTTGTTTCGCACTAGCAGTAAGTCACCAGTCACCTCATGTTCAAGCGATCCCAAACCATTACCGCCAACGCGCAGATCGGGATCTTTCGTGCGTCGCGCTTTAGCGGCGTCAGCCATTGTAAATACTGAATCTGTCGCTGTGTGCAGCGCCTTGTAATGATGTTCTAACCGATGAATCCGCGCGCGTGTGTGTGCCGTGATAGCGCTCGCAATAAACGGATGAAACATGCCGCCCGCGACTAGTTCGTTAGCCGTCGTCACTCGGTCAGAATCAATGTCAATATATGCGGACAGTGTGCGTTTGCGCGTCTGAATGAATTTGCCGCTGAGACTGTTTAGAATGAACTTGTAGCCGGTGCGTTTCACTTTGTTTTTCTCATTCTGTTTACGATGATAGAAGTCAGCACAGAACGTCCGCAATGCTGGCACCTGAATGTCTTTTTCCGCATCGTAATAGAACCCGCGAATCGACAACGGTGCAAACTCTTTAGACCGCAATGCTTCGTTCAATTCATAACCTTGAACCCATACTTCAGACACTTCGCCGCGCATCGGTTTAAATGAGTGATCGAACAGGACGGGCCACGGACAGCTATCAACGTTTCCGTTCACTAAGTACACCCCGCAATCGGGAACTCGTGCGACTTTCACACCTCGTTTCGCTTTGAACTCTTTGTACAAATCCGCGTCTGAAAATGCTGGTAGCTCAGACATAGCGCGCGGATACGCGCTGCTAATATCGAACGACGATACCCCCTGATACCAGCCGGGCGTTGCGTTCAAATTATTCTTTCCGCCGTGGTACGACTTCAATGCCGCGTGAACTATATCGTTTGTCGGTTGCGGTATTGTGTACGTTAAAAAGCGATGCCTAAACACACGCTCGGCAAGATTCGCAATGCTTACACACTGGCGCAAGTCGAATTCTTTGTGGAGTTCATCAATCGCTTTGCCGATGTGATAGCTCACAACCGCATCGCGCATCGCGTAGTCAACAAACGTTTTGTCTTTCGCTGTGTATCGCTTGTCGCCTAGATCGACGGGGCGACGCAGTTTCGGCAGATCGGGACAGTACAGTTCCGCGCCGTTCGCAAGCGATCCACGAAAGAATGAGAACGAATCTATCATCGAAATTTGTGTTTTTTCATCACGCTGCAACCGGCAAAACGTCGGCGTGCCATAGCATCCTGATACGCGCCATTTGCCTATCTTGAAATCAAATTCCCCAGATGCAAACTTATGATGATGTCCATAGAAAAATTCAACTAGATCGAATGATAGATTATGAATGTATACGACATGTTCGCATCGCTTCCGCAAACTCTCTGCCCATTTTAAAAACGTCTCGCACGCGTTCGATTTGTTGACGAATCGAATCACGTCAACGGGTGTATCCTCTGAATAGAATTGCAGCGAATTAGGTTCGCCGCGAACCGTTTCAGTATCCGCACCGTAGATCAATCTGTCCATGCGTCCGCCTCTATGGTTAGGCTTTATTCCACGCGCTAAGTAGGCGGGAAGGGATAGACTTGTGTAAAGCATAGCCGATGACCGCCTGCAAATGAAAAATCCCATTTGACCGGACATTAGTGCCCGGAATGATTGCGCCAGCTAGTACACCTAATCGGCGCGCGGGATCATCGGAATTTTTGTTGGTTCCCTTCAACACTTTTCGCACGAAATACTCATGCCATTCATCGTCGTTTTGACTGCGCTTTTTTTCGAACAGGGATGCGTGGACGCTTGCCCGGTTTTCGTCCCTTAGCAGGACGAACAACGTTGCGAATCGTGCGCTTTTTGGCGATTCCGCGTTTCGCAATCTTAGACCGTTTTTTCGCGGATACATTTTTCTTAATTGGTCCAGCTCGTCCCGCACGGTTCGTCCGCTTTTTGGCGGCGCGTTTTTTCGCGGCTTTACGCTTTTTTCTCTTTGGTTTGGCATACGGATTTTCATAACCTCTCGTGCCGTAACTGTCGCCGGAATGATCGGATATCTGATCTAGTCCAGGCTCGTCTAGTAGCTCGTTCCAGGTTTGCGGAACTTTGCGCGAGGCGCGTTTAAGGCGCTTTCGCTTTGTGTGTTTGTTTGTTTGTTTGTTTGCCATTATCGCGGCGATACGGTTAGCAGAGTTTCAGGATAGAACGCGCCGCACGCCGCGACAATGGGCAAATTATCGCCAATAACCATCAGGCAAATACTTTGCAATGACGGCACCGCGCCGCGATCCGCAACGATGCACGGCGGCAGTCATAGCCGCTTTCCGAGTTCGATACCAGAATATCCGGCAAACGTTCACCGCTCCATCCTGAATCGCCAAGCCCCACCTATAAGTCAGACTTGGCAAGTCTTTGCCGTCGTCACTTTGGGTCGCGGTTTGCATGGTCGATACCCTCTAACTTGTGATCCCGATGGTTGAGTTTACAGTGATTGCAAACCCGTTTGATTCCGCTCGCTGTGTTGATCGGTTTCAGATTGTGAAAGAGCGCATAAAGAGAATGCTCGCCCGATCCAATCAGAGAATGCGAAACGTGACTGCACGCGCACGGTTTAGACTTCATTGGCGTTCGCCTCCAACAATCGCGCCGTGTCCTGTTTGTAAACGTCATCAGGATGCGGTTGAATCCTCACGACCTGGATACACGTTGCCGCTAGATTGATCGCGGCAACTTTGCGTAGCGCGAACTGCAACGTCTCAGCGGTTCCGAAATAACAGAGCGCATCGTCAGTCTCACCGATGAAAATTTGATAGCGCATTACGGCTCACTCCGATCATAGTTAGGATTGCGTTCTACTAAAACTAGCTTGTTGGTTTCCGAAACATAAATTTCCGCGTGTGTGACTTGGTTGGCGCGCCAACTAAACTCAAAAAATTCTTTGACCTTCTCGCGTGCGTTCGCCAATCCATAGACTTCAGTGTGCTTGATGCAATCGCCATCGCAGTCGATCATTCGAACGTAGTAGTACATGATGCCTCCGGTTCGTCCCATCGTCAGGCAACGCGATACGTTGCGACGTGCGGCATGTCCGCACGTTTCGGGATTAATAACGTTCAAGTACTATCCATTGCTCCTCAATATACGAGAGAATGGCGACGCCAATCCGCTTCGCGGATTGCGAGCCGCTGAACACCAATCGCGCAAGCCGATCAGCATCAACTAAAGTGTTAGCGTAAGCGCAATAAGAACGTGTGGTGCCGTCGTCGGTCAATTCAGTGTAAATAATTTGATAGTTCATTGTCGTGTCCTCGTTGTTAATCTGTTTGTCGTTCCGTTGTGTATATGCCGCCAATTTGGCGACTGCGCCTAGTCTCTCGTTCGTCCCATCATCAGGCAACGCGATACGTTGCGACGCGCGGCATGTGTAGATCG
>JAEHJW020001666.1_pt1 | contig 11305 bp, 23 predicted proteins | sample 9271431 | NCBI WGS metagenome assembly JAEHJW02
CGTCGTATAGACATCCGCTCCCCGCTCATCAGTTTTGTTGATCGAGTACCCTCCACTCATAAAAAACTTCAATTAGCATTACTTCGGGTGATGAGCTAAGATTAAAGCGTGGAAGATGTTCAACGAGTGAGAAAAGGAGAAGTGTGATGATATACGATAGCGATGCATCAATGCGTGATAGATTAAAAAACAACAAGAACAGGATTTATAAAGAACTCTCTAATATTGCATTAGAGATTAAACAAAAAGACCATGACATTTTGAAGCTATTAAAAGATGTTCAAGATGGTACTGAATTACATGAAATTAACACGATGCGCCATTTCATATCGGGAATTTCGGTCGAAATGGATAAACTTATTGCAACAAACAGTAGATATAATTAATCAGTAAACCCCGACAATAATGTTGGGGTTCATTTTTTCAGGAGAAAATTATGACTACAGAAATTACCACATTTAAGATCATATCCAAAATTGAAAGCAGTGACAATATTGCTTCAGTTAGATATGAACCCACTTACCCTTTCTATACATCACAAACGCTTATGAACTTTAAAAAATTCAATAATGCGGATGTTACTACAGCAGAAATGATGTGCAAATCGAGTTTCGGACTTGTACAAATAATGGGCGCTCATCTTTATGATCGTCTTAATTATAAAAAATCAATTCTCGATTTTTGGAGTTCCCCCACTGATCAAGAAGAATGTTTTTATAACTTATTACATGAAATGGGGATTTCAACAAACCCAAATCCTGTATATTTACTTGATCAAACTGCGCGTGATGACTTTGCGCACAGATATAACGGCAATATTGGCGCATATTCAGCGTCAATACTTGCAACACTTGAGTTTTATGATGTTAAATAAAGAAGAAATTTTGTTAATAAAAAAAGCCGCTCAGACAACTGAGCGGCGGTTTATTAATGACGATATACATAAAGTTTTCGCTTTACATCATACGACTGTTTTTAAAAGCGGATTTTTTTCTGTTATACCTTTTAATTTATATTGTAGAGATATTCTACCACTTTTCCCTAGAGATATATTGCCATTTTCTTTTAGTCTCTGGTTTGCTTATGCTTATAAAGACCCTTCTTTTTCTTTTAAAATTTATTGTAAAGAAGTTTTAGAAGTTATTCCAAAAGTTTTCACTAAAGACCAAATAAATTTCGGAACTTTATTTGCTGAAGCAGGAAGCATAAAAGGAGAACGAATTCTCTCTAAACGCTTCCTTTTTTATAAAAAGTCAAGATCTAATCGACTTGTATACTATACACCCTTAAAAAAATATATTGGTGATTTACTTAGCATTGTCGAAAGCTAAGATTTCCTTTTTAATCGTGTTGCTCATTAAAGTCCAAGAAGTTTGTGAAACAACTCCGGCAGACCTCGCATTACTCAATTCAATAAGCGACTGAACAAGATCACTTAAAGCATAAGTAATTACCGCAATTTCCGGCTGACCAGTTGCAGCGCCAGCAATTACTCCAGCAGTATCAACTGTTGCAGCAACTTCAGAAACTGTTCCCGATGTGTTATTTGGCTGATTTAGCATTTGCAAGTGCTCCTTCGATTTGTTTTTCAAGAGTAACCACGGATTTAGTGACAGCATTTAAGACTCCTACAGAATTTGCGGGTGGAGTCGCTGTAGTACAAAAAGCGGCAAAAGTGTTTAAAGCAAGTTTAGACTGCGCAACTTGACTTGTAGACATGAAGGGTTTTACAGCAGTTAAAGCTGGGATACTTTTTTCAAGAATTTTACAATCTGCATACGCTGTTGAAGCCGTAGAAGATGTAGAACCTGTTAAACTAGCTGTCCCCGCACACCCCGTCATTAACAATATTGAGACTGTCAGCAGCGCGTAATTCAATTTTGATTTCATTTTTCATCCTTTCTTTTTCAAGTACGTGATTAAAGGCTTCTTCAACTTGTTGATACTTCAATATCTTACTAGCTTGTAAACTATAAACAATGTAAAGACAAATAATACCTGCACATAAATACATTATTATCATGTCTTTTTTATCCATTTTAACCTCCACCACTTATTGCACTTCCTACTCTACCCGTTGCATGACCTGCAACTGCAACACTTAATGTTGTTAAAAAAGTCGATATTTGTGTCGTATCGTGCCCTGTCACTTGTAAAACAACAAGTGAGATCATCGATATAGAAAAAACTGTTAGTTCAACTACAGCACTAGTTGTGAGATTCATTACTTTTCCTCTTTGCGGATAAAATCACGATAAATTTCAACATGCATATGTGATAACTTTTCAGTCATCTCATTTTTTACTTGTTGTATAGCAAGTTTTATTGATATCATTATCCAAGCATTACCTGCAAAAAGTAGCATAGAAACAATAGATATGACATCTGAAAGTGTTAAGTTCATACCATCATTCCTTTAACTAAAGTGGAGGCCGTTGATTGTATAGATTTATTTCCCATTATTAATAAAACTATTGTAACTGATACAACTAACAAACCTAGAAAAATAAAAATACCATCAGATCCATATTTTTCAAAAAAGTCTTTAATTGCTGTCAACCAAGAATTTGGTATTGAAACTTTAGAAAAAGTTTTTTTATTTGAAGCATTAACTTGAGCCATTGCTACAGATGCCGGTAAAGGGTGTGTAACTTTACATACGAGATCACTCAAAAAGTTCCCCGAATTACAGGGGGTAACTTTCATATTTGAAGGAACTTGAGATGCTAAAGCCAAAATATTACTCCCGTAACTGTTTGTTTGTCCATTTTCAACATTCCCCGGCCCCATATTATATGCTTGTAAAGCGGTATTCAAATTACCAAATTTTTTAACAAGCGAAGCATCATATGCGGCTTGACCTGCAATTTGTGATTCTACAGCTTTCGTTGATGTTCCTTGTGCAACACCATACATTTTTGCAGTTGCAGGTTCAAATTGTGAAATTCCAAAAGCTCCAGTTGGTGAAATAGCTGAAGGCTTAAAAGAACTTTCATAGTAATCTTGTGCAATTAAAACGTTTTCAGGAATTCCTGAACTTTGCGATGCGTTCGCAAAATCATTTAGATAAGGAATTGCACCTGAAAAGTTCGCTGACATTAATATGTCCCATATGCACTATAACCTACCATTCCAAATAAAGGCATGTAAGAACTGTTAATCGTAGTAAATCCGTATTGTCCGGGTTGAGACATATTCACATTAATTTTCGGTGAAAATTTATTTATTATTTCACTATTAAGACCGGGAATACTAGAAAAAACAGGATTTCCACCAGTTCCAAAATATAAAGCAGGGTCGTTAGGTTGACCTTGAAAACCTGGAGTTCCACCTAAATTAACTCCCAGATTTAGTCCGGGAGTTACTCCTGTGGTTTTCTTTGTATAATAAAAGAAAAGAGCAATCGCTGCACCGATTATTAGTACAACGGCGATTTTTCCTTCTGTTTTCATATTTTATCCTAAAACCAAAGGTAAAGCGGCAAGAGCTAAAGATCCTGTATTTTTAGCGGCTTGCACATTACTTGCAGAATTCGCCGCAGTAGTTTGTGAAGTAGCTTTTGCAGCAGAAGAAGCTTGACCTGCAATTGAACTTCCAAATGCTCCAACAGCTTGACCATAACTTCCCAAACCTGCAATTTCTTGAGCAGCGGCGGATTGAATTGCAGTATCCGCAGTTGCAGAAGAAGCATTAAAATATCCCGCTTCTAAATTTGATAATCCTGAAATTGCAGCATTATTTTGTGAAGCATTAATCGCAGCATATTGATTTGCAGCACCTGCAAGATTTGTTAAACCGGAATATTGAGCACCGATTGCTGCAACTGCATTTTGTTCTTGTGCAGATTGATAAGCTAGTTGCTGAGCTTGTGCTTGCTGTTGTAAAGTTTGCTGTTGCAAACTAAACTGTTGATTAGCAGCAGTTTGTTGTTGATTTATAGCAGCTTGCTGCATTTGAGCTTGTAAAGCTGCTTGCTGTTCTTGCATATAAACTTGCTGATACTGTCCGAGATTTGAACCCAAACCTGTTTGACCAGTTAAAGTATTTGAAGAACCCGCAGCCGCCGCTGGTGCAGATTTTTTAGAATAAAAATACCAAGCGCCACCCAAAATAATACCGCCTCCTAAAATGTAGGGCCAATATTTTTTTATTGCGCTAGTATCGATCATAAAAGTTTACCACCGCCGCCGGAATTATTTGCAGCAGTTTGTTGAGCATTAGCATATGCCATCCCTACTTGAGTGATGTTGTTTTGTAAATTTTGATCAAGCGGGATGAAAGTGCTATTAGCTTGCTGTTGAGCTTGACTTGAAAAGCCATAAGCTGCTTTTGTATTTTGAGCAAAACTTTGTAACAAACTATTAGAAACTTGACTAAAAAGTTGTAAAGCAGGTGAAGTTCCAGATTGACCATTCTGAACAATATCATTAATCATTTGGGTGGGGTTATACCCAATTTGATATAAAGGGTTTGAAGATAAACTACTAAAAGCCCCCGAAGAGGCCCCCGAATTCAAATTAACTACCGTGGCTGTTGTCATTATTTAAGTCCCGCCATTCATCATTTGAGTAAAGGGCTTTCTTTGGATTCCCTGAATCATCATGTTCGGATTAACCATTAATCCCAGCATTATTTCACCGGAAACAGAACCGAAATTTGTTATCAACGGATCTATAGACCAAGATCCAAAATCAAGAACAGGAAAATTTGTTCTTTGACATGCTTGATATCCGAATCTTTTTGAAGTGGACCCACGGTTACCGACATTTGTTCCAAAAACGAATGCTGTTTGATCAATTGGCGCAAAAACATTTGCAGGTCCAAGATTCATTTTAGTTCCCCATATATCCTGAAGAATATGACCCGCCACCACCGCCTATTGGCCCCCCCATTGATGCCGTTATATCTTTTGCAACAGCACCAGCACCTGCACTTATTACAGTCGCAGTTCTACTGCCATATCTGATAACTAAAGCAATCATAGCTAGCCCAATTAATGCCATTACTATCGAAGTCAAATCTTTGCCAAATTCGCCCATTTTATTTCCCCGTTATGTTACTATTTGTTGAACAAAAGGATTTGCCTTGGCTTAATCCATAAAAATCATTAAATGTTCCCATAATATTGTTGAAAGCTTCTTTATTTCTCACAACCATTGCTATTATCATTAAAGTGACTAAAGCACCAACAATTGGTCGAAATCTTGGTTGAGAATAAGCTGCGCTCAAAATTAAAATAGCAACAATCCATACGGCAAAAGGTTTTATTTCTGTTTCTAAAACATCTAAAACTTTTAAAGCGTTCCCTTTTGATCCAACAACAATCATCCAAATTCCTATAAAAATAAGTATTATTTTACTCATGACAGTGAAGCACAAATCAACTTAGTTAATTTACCGTTAACTATTAAATAAAAAATAAAGGCCAGAAAAAGTAAATTGACTGAGAAGTCCATTAACTTTCAACCAAGTAAGACCATCCTAAAATTATTATTAGGAGTGCAACAACGATAGTCGCTTCATGTAAAACTTCTGTATTCATATTTCCTCCTTAATTTTTTATTAGTGGGAGAGAAAGACGCTGTCTAACTCTCCACTTTATTATAACAACTTACCTTTACGCAGTGATGATGCCCGGTAATGCAGCGCCATAATCGTAAACCATTTCAAAACCATATGCTATATATGAACCAGCATTTGCTGAAGAAGGTTTAAATCTGGCCTGCATGTTCGCGTACATAGTTGTATCAACTGGTTTACGTCTGCTACCAAAATAATACATACCATCAGGGCTATCCGCGCCTAAATTATCACGCTGTCTCTGTAAGAAATACATCGCGTTCATTTGTGCGGGATATAAAGTGCCGCCATTCACGATACCAAATTCCGAAATGTCTGAACCAGGATTTAATGCAGCAGCGCCATTATCATAAGCGAAAACAAAACTTAAGATCTGACGAGATATCGGATAATCGATGTATTTATAAGTATTTGCAACCAAGTTGTTACCGTCAGTTGCATTACCTTCAATCGCATATACTTTCATCAAGTCAAGTAAAGGCAACACATTGATATTTGCAGGCTGTATATATTCCTGATAAACTGTTACGTTTATTGAAGAAACAGTAATGCCAGCAGGTAAAGCACCAACATACGGATATAACCATGGATCTGTACCAACTAATCCTGGAGCAGAGTTTAAAACTAAACTGTGCTGGTTGTTAGAAGTCTGCGCTAAAACCGCACCTTCCATATTCCCATTACCATATTCGAGCGGAATTTCCTGCTCATATGTTAAAGTAGCAGTGCCGGTTGCAGGAATTGAGGTTGGAACATTATAAAGAAGAGGACTAATACCGGAACTTGAAAGCGAAGAAGGTATACGATTAGAGGGGCGTCCTCTTTTCATATTATTAACCATTTCAATTATCGCAGGGTGCGAATTAGTACGCAAAGCACCCGAAAAATCTTTATATGAAATGGTATTAAAAACATTGTATGGAGCAACAGGTGAAGGTACTAAATCAATTGCAGCAGCGGTAGAGTTTGCAATTACAACTTCAACCTGCATACGCAATTTTCTGAAAATACCGGCACGATCTAATGTTATACTTGTTTGGCCGGAATTTAAAGAGATTCCTGAAACAGGGGCTAAAGGCACAATCATATCTGTGCCAGTTGAAAGCAAATAGGCTTTCGCCATAGCATTTTGCTGTTGCGGGGTCATGTTCTGAGTATTCGCGGCCATTTTAGCTCCTTACGCTTTATACTTGGAAAGGCCGACAGTTGCTAGACCTTTATTGATCAACCAAACACTCACAAAAGCAATGAGTGCAATCATCAAAACATTTTTATAGTCAATATTCATTTTTTATCCTTAAGCTTTATAGTGAGAAAGGCCAGCATATGTTAAGCCTTTATTGATTGCATAAACACTCACAAACGCAATGAGCGCAATTGTTATGAAATTAGTCAAATCAATTTTTATCATCGTTCGCGTCCGTTAGCAATTTTTCGATTAGACATCACAGTATCACGGCTTTGCAGGACTGTCAACAGGTACGGGGCCGAATTCTTTCAAAGTGTCTCTCGAAACGTCATAAAATCTCCAACAAAAATCTTCAGGGTTTTCAATGACTTGCGGATTGCCGACAAACTCAAAGATGCGTTTACGATCATCTGGCAATGTCAACTGCATCGAAACAATGTAATCAGCTTCAGAAAAAGTGAATAAACTCAATCTTTTAGGTCTCTGAGTGATGCCAATAAAGCTTTGCTTACGAGAGCGCCCACGAGTCAACCAACCCTCCAAACCCTTTCCAGTTTGCCCGTTTTTTTGAAGGTACATCAACTCATCAACAAAAAGTCCGATATTTTTCACATTTTCAGAAAGATTAAAAATTATCTCATCAATTGCATCCGCATCTGTAGTTTTTGGTCTAAATATTAAAAATTTTGATTTGGGGTTTTTTAACCACTTATAAATATCTTTTTCATTATAAACTTTTATACCGAGTTTAGCCAAGCTTTCATCATGCTTTTGATCAAGAATAATCCAAAATCCCGGCGAACGTCTTACAAACCATTCACCGAGTTGTGTTTTACCTGATCCTGTTCGCCCGGCAATTGTTAATCTTTTGCCGGGGTTTATTATGGGATAATTATCCATTTTGTGATTCTTGTCTCTTTTTGCTTAGAGCTTCTTTTACCAGTGAAGCTTTCGGACCATAAACTATACCTGTAGCGACAGCTAAACCTAAAATTGCACCGACTTTCCCCCCCAAAAAATCAATTCCAAATTCTTTTTCAACATCTGCAATGGATGAAGAAAGTAATGCTGCTTCAAAATCCGAAATATCGAGTTCTGGAAGTTTAGACATGACAGCCATAGCGTGATGCATGCCTTTAATTTTTTGAGCACGTTCAACAATGTCACTTTCTGAAACAACTTTTTTCTTTTTTAAAATAGGTTTTTTATCTGTTTTTTCAGAGTCAGTTGTTTTTGTTTTAGACCCCGGAGGTCTACCCATTTTTTTCTTTTCGGTTTTCTCAACCTCTTTAGTATCAACTAAAGGTTTTACAAGATCTTCAAGTTGCGCATTTTCTGAAAAGTCTGTTTCAGCATATGTATCCATTATTTTCTGCTCCAAATATTAACAAACTTTTTCCGCTCTTTTTCATCTTCCTTTTTTAGTGATGGAGCAGCTTCAGTAACAGGGATAGTTTCACCAACAACATCCGTGGTTGTTTCATCTTTTTTCGCTTCATCAACAACTTCATCAACAACTTCATCAACTTTTGCCGCTGTTTCAAGAGCAACATCAATAGCGACTTCTGAAGTGTTTGCCACCTCTTGCGCTTTATACTTCAACTCTTCAAGTTCATCTCTTAAACGAGACAATTCAACTTTTATTAAAGCAAGATCTTCAGCGATCTTCATCATGATCGCTGTATCTGTAGCAACCTCCGCTCTAACTTCCGAATTTTCTTTATTTTCCATTTCATCTTCTTGATGAGTCTCAACCGCTTCTTCGGAAGCGGCATTTTCATTTTCAGCAGTGGCATTGGATTCTCCTGACATTTTAGGCTCCCAAGTCGGTATTTGCTTCAGTAGTGTACTTTTCTTCACCAGTTAAATTGGGTTCATGATCAATTGTTGCATAATAAATCAGACGCTCAATAAGAAGTGATTGGCTATCAATTTTTTTCTCAAGTTCAACAATTTTTTCGGGAATTGCCAAAAGTTTTTCCATGACTATAGGCATTTGAGTCATAATATCTCCCATACCAATTTCACCATCTTCTGACTTTCCACCGCTCATTGCACCGATTATATCAAAAAGCCCCATTGTAGTCTCCTTTATCCAATGTAGAAGTTATAGTTTAATTGCCCGGTTGCTAAAGCTGTACTTAAAGTGATGATTACATCATCTGTTAAAGTGTTGATTTCTCCAGCAGTGAAGTCCAAATCGACCTCCCATAAAAGTCCCGTAGTATCTAAAGCAGTACCGGGAACAAAAACTCCCTCACTGAATATATTTACTCCGCCCACATTTACAGTGATTGTATTAATGCCAGCAGCAGCAAGTGTCGCATTGTCTGAAAGTGATAAACGTAACTTTTTAAAAGACACGTTATTTGTGACAACAATGCTGTCAGAGGTTTCAGTTCCTGAAACAGTGCCATTATATGCTGTGATTGCTCCCGCTGTTTTTCGAGTATATAAAGGTGATGTTGGGGAAGTGGGCAAATTTACATCAAAGATAACCCCTGCTGCTATACTATCAATTTCAACAGGTAAAACACCACCCGTACTTGTCAAATCTAAAGTGGATACAGTCGAAGTGGGCAGTAAAGGAAAATCCGCCCAGAAAAGATTAACATTGCCGCTTCCTGTAACTGAATATTTAAGATTTTCAGTAGAGGGAAAGTTTGCAGCCATATTTGCACCAGCAGGGACTTTTATTGAAAAACCTATTGGTTGAATTGTGACTATTGCTTCACCTGTACCATTCGTATTATCTATCCATACCCCTTGCGGTCTAAAAGGGACTCCATCAAATTGCAATGATGCAAAATTACCTGTGGCCGGAGAAGCGCTTGCAGATAAAGAAGTTAAATAAACGTGAGTAGTTCCATTTGATGGAACTAGATAGTTGAAAGTACGAAAAGATGTGTTGGGGTTCATGCTAAAAATCCTCGTGAAAAGTTTCTGACGTAAACGGGTAAAGCATAACTAAAACCCACTTCTAAAAAAACAGTATATCCGTTATTGACTGAAAGCGCATTACTGTCAATACCGACAGCTCTAAAAATTCCTGAATCGCTTACATAACGCATAAATATATTTACAGAATCTCCACGGAAAGAATCATAAGCAGTATTCAATAAATATGTCGTACCCGCTGGGGTTTTTAAATCATTAATTATACCTGTATCATAAAATTCTATAAAATTTGTGTGATCATTTTTTTCAATAGCCCAACCGCCATAATATGCTAATTTACCCCATAAGTCGCAAAATGATTTAATTTCTGCTTCTGTTGAAACATTGTTCATTAATGAGTACGGTGATTGCCCTGCATCATAAGCGATGCCAACACCCATTAAAGAATTTTTAGTAATACTTAAAATTACACGAGGGTAAACTGTTTGACCTGTAGGTAGATTCATTTTGTTCGCAGGGTAAGCATAATTATTTAATTTCATATATCTCGGTGATGTTGAAAAAAATGGAACATCATTTGGTGTATCACCTAAAACAACAGCGCCCACATAAGGAAAAAAGATCAACCTGTTGCTAACAAGTGGAGCGCAACTACTTGTATTGTTCCAATTCAAAAAATTATTTAAAGAAGTTTGTGTATTAAAAAAAATCCTGTCTAAAGAATTTGTTTCTAATAAAATTAATCTATTTAATTTGCCTTCAACGATAGGTGATAGACTTGCTGCACCGTAAGGTATAGGTCCCATTTCTTTTATTGTTGAGTTCCATTTTCTAATATTTAAATTATGATATGTAAAAAAACTTGAAACATCATCTGATGCGAAATATATTGCGAATGAATTATACGAATTGTTTAGGATATTTCCAGAGTAATCAAACATATCCATAGTTGAAAAATACAAATTGTAAGGTATAAAACTATCAATACCCCCGTACTCATTTATATTATAATTTATGGGTTGTATATTCGCGTTATATGAGCCCACTTCTGAAATTATTTGGGGTAAATTATACAGTGGTCCAAAAAGATTATAATATCCGTAAGTTGGAGCAACAGAATATCCCAAATTTCTGAAATTTATATAACTATTATTTTTTAATATTTTAGGTAAAATGCTCCAAGATAAAGGGCTCTGTCCCCTCCCTTGAGTAATAAGTTGATTATATTCTACAGCTTTAGATAAGTATTCAGGAAAAGTATTTGTAATTGTAGAGGTTTTAAAATTAAAACCGAAATTGTTATTGTATAAATTATACACACTTTCAGAATCACGACGCCAATTTTGTACAATATTACTCAAAGTTGAATTTGTATAACCTTGTAATAATAAATTTAATTTAGAAACCATAATCGTTACCTCCAATTATGAATAATATATCCCAAGGTGTAACAATTGTCAACACCTACGTAGCCGCTCATTGAGTAAGTCGATCTCTGTCACCGGGAAGTGCAAGACTTTCCCCGACTTTCCCCGACTTTCCTTGGACTTTCCTGACTTTCCCCGACTTTCCACATTGACTTTATACCGCTTCAGAAACTCTAAGCTCTTGATTACGTTCGACATTTTGCATACTCCT
>JAEHJW020002526.1_pt1 | contig 11293 bp, 13 predicted proteins | sample 9271431 | NCBI WGS metagenome assembly JAEHJW02
GAGCTCGTCGGAGAGGAGGTGATCGCCAAGAGCTGATCTACACTCCAACCAGCTCGCGCCGCCCCGGGGCCAACTGGGGAATTTCGGTGATCGACTCTGGGGAAGTTCCGCGATCCGCGACAAGGCTGCCCTTGGTCGGCTGGGACTGCCGGTCGATTTCATCGCCTCGTCGGCCCGTTGGGGTGTCGATAAGCCCTCGCCGGCGTTCTTCGACCGCGTCAGCACCGAGGTGGGACTGCGCCCGGAGCAGGTTGCCTACGTTGGGGACCGCCTCGATAATGACGTGCTCCCCGCCAAGGCGGCGGGCATGTTCGCCGTGTTCATACGTCGGGGACCCTTGGAACTGCCTGGGTCTTGCGGAGACTCTTCCGCTTTGATCCTCACGCCACCGCGGCGTGAGAACGACGATCGTAGTAGGTGGTCTCGACTTCACCCGGAGTGCGGTATGTGAGCTCACCGTGGAGCCGTTGCTCGTTGAACCAGTCGACCCATGCGCAGATCGCGACCTCGAGGTCTGTGAGGCTCTTCCACGGTCCGCCGTTGCTCTCGAGTGCGGCAGGGTTGCGCAAGAGCTCGGTCTTGAAGAGGCCGTTCATGGTTTCTGCTAGTGCATTGTCATAACTTGTCGCCACGGTGCCGATGGAAGGTGCGGCGCCGATCTGTGTGAGTCGGTCGGTGTAGGCGACCGACGTGTACTGGGATCCAGCATCGGAGTTCAGCCGAATTCGGCTGAACTCCGATTATGCCGAGCCTTGCGTTAAGCCGAGGAATCGCGTCCTGACCTGCTTGGGAGCGGTCGCCTGACCGATTCCTCGGTTTAACGATCCGGTGGCTCGTCGCTACCGTCCGCCGTATCCAGATGCCCTTGAGGAGAGGAGACGGCCATGGATACGACGGTCACGAGAATCGGGTCGGTTGTTGTCGCCGAGTTGCGCGCTGCTGGCTACATGGACTCGACGATCGCTCAGTACGAGAAGACGATCAGGGCGTTGACGCGCTTCGCTGAGGAGAGTGACGGCGTGTACACGCCCGAACTCGGTGCACAGTTCGCCGGGATGACGGTCAGCCCGCGCACTGGCAGGTTCAGTGCGCAGCGCAGGTTCGACTACGGCCGGCTGGTGAGCGTGTTCGACGCCTACCTGAGGAGTGGCCGCGTGGATCTGTCGTGCTCCAAGCGCGGGGGCGGGGGCGTGAGGCCGGCCTCGAGCGAGCTGAGCGCGCTGGCCAGCGCGTGGGAGGCCGAGATGGATGGTCGTGTGCTGGCGCCGGCCACCCGTGACGCCTATGGCCGGATCTCCCGGGCCTACCTGGTGTTCTTGGAGTCACGCGGGGTCCGCTGTCTCGATGACGCCGATGGGGCCAGCGTGCTGGCGTTCCTCGAGTCACTGTCCACCAGGTGGGCGAAGTCCTCGTTGTTCTGGGTGGTGTCGAACTTCCGCCCGTTCTTGAGGTTCACTTCCCGCACCGACCTTCTCGACGCGTGTGGGCTGGCCGGTGTGAAACGCTCCCACAAGATCCTGCCAGTTCTTTGCGACGACGATGAACGCCTGGTCGTGCAGGCATGCGCGTCGGGAGCGGTCAGCTCCCGAGACGCGTCCATCACCTTGCTCGCGTTGACGACGGGGCTTCGCGCGTGCGACATCGTCCACCTGCGCCTGGCGGACATCGATTGGCGCGTACAAACCGCCGAGATCGTCCAGCAGAAGACGCACAACCCGCTGACCGTGCCGTTGACCAATCTGGTGACGAGCAGGCTCGCCGACTATGTCCTCGACGACAGGCCCGACTCACCCGATGACCACGTGTTCTTGCGATCCGTAGCCCCCCACCGCGCGCTTCGAGATCACGCGTCGATCTACTGGTTGATCGCGCAGGTCTTCTCTGCGGCTGGGGTTGTGAACGTGAAGGCAGGTACTCGCCTGTTGCGCCACAATGCCGCGTCGCGCCTGCTGCGCGCTGGGGTCCCGTTGCCGACGGTCTCGGCGGTCCTTGGGCACGCGAGCCCCGAATCGACGGACCTCTACATGAGCGTCGACCGGGACCGTCTGCTCGAGTGCGTGCTCGATGTCCCGATGCCCAAGGACACGCGGCCATGAGTGCCCACGGCTTCACCAGCGCGTTTGGCCCAGAGCTCGACGCCTATCTCGTGTTCAAAGAGAAGATGGGCTTCTACGGCAGCTCCCGGATCTCGTATCTGAAGAGGTTCGACGCGTACTGCAGTGCGCACGGCCGGACCTCCTTTGACCGCGACACTGTCGAAGGATGGGTCATCGACCAGCTGACCCGATCGGGCCGCTACCGGTCATGGATGTCCTACATCCGCGACGTCGGCCGGTGGCTCCGGGTCCACGGGCACGAAGACGCCTACGTCCTCTCGGACCGCTGGAAGGCCGAGTGCGTGCCGGCCCACCCCTACCTGCTGAGCAGTCACGAGATCGAGGCGTTCTTCGCTGCCGCGGCAACACTGCACGCTGAGTCCCCGTGGCAGTGGCAGGCGATGGCGTTCTTCACCCTGATGCACTCCTGTGGGCTGCGGACCGGGGAAGCCCGCCTGCTGACGCCTGGACATGTGCACCTTCGTGACCAGATCCTCGACGTCGTGTCCTCCAAGGGCAACCGTTCGCGCCGGCTGCCGATGACCGCCGAGGTGACCGAAGTCCTGGCCGGCTGCGACCGGGCATCGAGGGCACGGTTCGGCCCGTCGCGGCGCACGTTCTTCGTCGGCGCAACCGGCAACCAGGTCACCGCAGCGGCGGTCGGGATCATCTTTCGCCGCATCTGGGACGCGGCTGGTCTCTTGCGCCCGCTGGGTGGCCAGGATCCGAGACCCTATGACTTCCGGCACCACTTCGCCTACGCGAACGTCGAACGCTGGGCGAGAGGGGGCAAAGACGTTACCGCGATGCTGCCCTACCTGGCGCGCTACATGGGGCACGCAAGCATCGAGTCGAGCTACTACTACATCCACACCTCGCCGGACTTTCTGGATGCCTACGCCGACATCACCGCCGAGAGCCAATCGCTGCTGCCCGAGGTCGGGTTCGCATGACGCGCGACCGACCCACCGCCGCCTCGGACTTCTACGCCTTGGCCAGAAGCTACCTGCACACCTACCTGCCCACGGTGCAGCGACGCTCACCCAAGACGATCGAGGCCTACCGGATCAGCCTGGAGTGCTTCCTCGCCTATCTCGCCGAGACCGAGGGCATCGAACGCTCCCACGTGACCTTCGAGCACCTGGGGCGTGACCACCTCAAAGGTTGGCTGACCTGGATGATCGACCAGCGGCACTACGCTCCGGCGACTGTCGCGCTGCGACTCAGCACCATGAGAGCGTTCCTCACGTACTGCAGCGCCGAAGACATCACTCTCGTCGCGCTCAGCCAGGCAGCCAACGCCCTACGAGCACCAGCGAGCCCGAGGAAGCCGATCGAGTACCTCACCGGACCCGAGACCCGAGCCGTGCTCGCCGCCTTCAGCGGTCGAACTCCGAAGTCACGTAGGAACCGGATGCTGCTGATCCTGCTCTACGACACGGCGGCCCGCGTCGGCGAGGTCACCACCCTGACGCTTGGTGACCTCTGTCTGAGCACGCCTGGCCACGTGAGGCTCACCGGCAAGCGCGACAAGACCCGCGTCGTCCCACTGACCGAAAAGACGATCGCGCACCTTCGTGTCTACCTCGGCGAGTTCCACCCGGACACTCCCACGCTGCCGGTGACGCGGCCGCTGTTCTACAGCCCGCACCATGGCACGCCGACCCGTCTATCGACCGACACCGTCGCAGCCGTGCTCACACGTGCCGCCACCGCTGCGCGCCGAACCTGCCCCTCGGTGCCCGAGAACATCCACTGTCACACGTTGCGCAAGACCAAGGCCATGGATCTCTACCAGCAAGGCGTCCCCTTGCCGATCATCATGCGCCTGCTCGGCCACGACAACATGTCGACCACGGCGGCGTTCTACGCGTTCGCGACTCTCGACATGATGCGCCAAGCCGTCAACGCAGCTACCCCAGCGATCGGCTCTCCAGCTGCGCCACCAATCAGCGACGACAAGCTCCAGGCCCTCTACAGCCTCCGATAGCGTCCCGTCGTTAAGCCGAGGAATCGGTCAGGCGACCGCTCCCAAGCAGGTCAGGACGCGATTCCTCGGCTTAACGCAAGGCTCGGCATAATCGGAGTGGCACACGAGGCCGGTGAGGTCGACGTTGCGCCTGACCCACGCCGCCATGTTGAGTGCATCGAGCACGAGCGCCTGGCTCATCGAACGCGAGGCCTTCCAGCCGACGATCCGGCGGCTGAAGCAGTCGATCACGAAGGCGACGTAGACGACGCCGGACCACGTGGCGCAGTAGGTGAAGTCGCAGACCCACTTCATATTTGGTGCGGTCGCGCTGAAGTCGCGCTTCAAGCGGTCGGGAGCGCGCAGAGCTGCCTTGTCAGCGTGGGTCGTGAAGCGCTTCACATCCCTTCTGGCGCCACGGATCCCAAGCTGGCGCATGAGACGGGCCACCTGGTCCCGCCCGACGTCGTGGCCGGCCCTGCGGACCGCCTCGGTGAGCTTGTGACGCCCGTAGATCGAGTAGTTGGCCACCCACAGTGCCAGGAGGATCGGCAGGAGCAGCGCGTCGCTGAGCGCCCGGGCAGACGGTGGCCGGGACTTGTGCGAGTAGTAGGTGGAGGGGGCGACCTCGAGCACGTCGAGGATCGGCTCGACCCCCCATCGACGCCCACCGGTTGTTGTGTCCCGGTGGGCGTCGACGAAGGTGACTACCTCTTCGACTGGCGGTCGAGCTCCGCCCCGAAGAAACTTGCTATGCGGAATTCGACATAGCAAGTTTTATGTGGACCGCGCGGTTATGCCGACTGCCGGCGTGAGCGGCCACGTCCGTCCTGGTCCGGGCGACGGCAAGTGAGAAGCGAATCGGCATAATCGCGGTCCTTCGGCCGATGCTCCTCCCCTCGATCCGAGAGGGAGGAGGCATCCCATGCCGAAAGTCGAAGAAGGTCCGACCGGGCTGGCGGAGCATGTTCGTGGCTATCACGCCCATCTGCTCGGGCTCGGCTATTCCCGGTCGGCCGCCAAGAAGCACCGCCAGCTCGTCGTCCACCTGAGCGAGTGGATGGAACGCTACGACGTCGCCGTCCAGGACTTGACGGCGGCAGCGACCGAAGGCTTCTTCCGTGCGCGCCGGGCACACGGCACGCCCAACCTGCGGACCCCACGCTCGCTCGACCCGCTGCTCGCGTACCTGCGGGATCGTGGGATCGTCGCCAGTCCGGTTCCGGCGGTGCCGTCCGACCCGGTCGGATGGTTCCTCGCCCGCTACCGGCGCTATCTCCTCGAAGAACGCGGCGTCGTCGAGGGGACGGCCCACTTCTACGTGTACATTGCCCGGCTGTTCGCAGAGGGGCAGCGCAGTGACGACGGCCTGGACTGGTCGACGCTTCGTGCCGGTGAGGTCACCAGCTTCGCCGCACGCACGTGTGCCGGTCGCAGCCTGTCGTCCGCTCGCCAGGTGGTCTCCGCCCTGCGCAGCGTCCTGCGGTTCTTGGCGATGGAGGGCCTCTGTGCGGTGCGCCTCGACCAGGCGGTCCTGTCGGTCGCCGGCAGCGCCTCCTCGCTTCCCCGGGGGATCGGTTCGGCCGACGTCGAGAAACTGGTGGCGGCGTGTGCAGGCAGGAGGGCCATCGAACTGCGCGACCGGGCGATCGTGTTGCTCTTGTGCCGGCTGGGACTTCGTGGCGGGGAGGTGGTCGGCCTGCGCCTCGACGACATCGACTGGCGCTCCGGGGTGCTCGTCGTGCGGGGCAAGGGTGGCCGGCGAGACCGGCTCCCGGTGTCCGAGGAGGTGGGCGGTGCCCTGGCCGACTATCTGGCGGTCCGGCCGAGCGTCGAGGACCGGGCGGTCTTCCTCCGCCAGAGCGCCCCCAGGAGGGCACTGGCCGAGACGGGATCGCTGCGCGCCGTCATGGCGCGCGCCTGTGCCAGGGCGGGGATCGCCTACGTCAACCCACACCGCCTCCGCCACACGGTGGCCACGTCCATGCTTCGCCAGGGGGTCTCCCTCAACGACATCGGCCAGGTGCTCGGCCATCAGGCGACGGCGGTCACGGCCACCTACGCCAGCGTCGACCTCGTCACCCTCCGGGCCATCGCCCGACCCTGGCCGGCGGTGCGGCCATGAGCGGACTGCGCACAGGGCTCTGCGACTACCTGGCCCTCCGACGGTCGCTCGGCTACAAGCTGGAGCGCTCGGGCAGCGAACTCGAGCACTTCGTCACCTACTCAGAGGAGGCCGGATCGACCCACGTGACGACCGAGGTGGCGCTCTCGTGGGCACTTCGCGCTGCCAACCACGAGTCGAGCTGGCGAGCAGACCGTCTGGCGATGGTCCGACGGTTCGCCCGCTACCTGCATGCCGTCGACCCGGCGCACGAGATCCCGCCGGCCGGGCTCATCCCCGGGCGCCGCCGTCGGCCGGAGCCGTTCTTGTACTCGGGCGGCGAGGTCTTGTCCCTGATGGAGGCGTCGCGTCGGCTGCGCTCGCCCATCCAGGCGGCCACGGTGGAGACGATCGTCGGTCTGCTCTGGTCGACGGGGCTTCGAGTGGCCGAGGCCATCCGGCTCGACGACGCCGACCTCGACGCAGACGACCGGACGCTGCTCGTGGGTGACTCCAAGGGCGGGCGGTCGAGATGGGTGCCGCTCGACGACAGTGTTGTGGCCGCGCTGATCGCCTACATGGCACGGCGCGACGAGGTGTTCCCTCGGCGGCGAGCACCGAGCCTGTTCGTCTCGACCGTCGGCCACCGACTGGACGGTGGCAACCTCGGCGTCGCCTTCCGTGCGGCCCTGGCCATGACCGACATCGGGACCACGGCCACCGGCAGGCTCCCTCGCCTCGCTGACCTGCGGCACAGCTTCGCCGTGACGACGCTTGTCGGGTGGCATGCCGAGCACCGGGACGTGCGGGCGCTGTTGCCCGTGCTCTCCACCTATCTCGGCCACGTGAGCCCGGCGTCCACGTATTGGTACTTGAGCGCGTCCCCCGGGCTGCTCGCAGCCGCAGCCGGGCGACTCGGTGTCGAGATGGACGATCCCCGGTGACGGCGCTCGCCCCCAGCCTCCAGGCCTTCTTCGTGGAGCGCCTCGGCGCCCAACGCAACGCCAGCGCACATACGGTCGCCGGCTATCGCGACACCTTCCGGCTGCTGTTGCGGTTCGTGTCCGAGACGAAGGGGGTCGCGCCGGCCAAGCTCATGATGGAAGACCTCGACGCACCGCTCGTCGGGGCCTTCCTCGACCACCTCGAGGAGCACCGAGGCGTGAGTGCCAAGACCCGCAACGCCCGGCTGGCCGCCATCCACTCCTTCTTCAGGTTCGCTGCCCTCCGGCATCCCGACCAGGCCGAGCTCATCCGCCGGGTGCTCGCCATCCCTCCCAAGCGAGTGGCGCGCCCGCTCGTCTCCTACCTCAACGCCGCAGAGATCGCTGCCCTGCTCGATGCGCCCGACTCCACCACCCGCCTCGGCCGGCGAGACCGGGCACTGTTGCTGGTGGCGGTGCGGACCGGTCTTCGGGTCTCCGAGCTCGCCGGGTTGCGCCGGGCCGACGTGGCCCTGGGCCCCAGTGCCGCCGTGACCTGCATGGGCAAGGGGAGGAAACACCGAACGACGCCTCTCGACGCGGCGACGGCCAAGGCGTTGCGGGGCTGGATGGAGGAGATCCCCGCCGAGTCCAGCCGTCCGCTCTTTCCGGGCCCACGAGGAGCGCCGTTGACTCGTGACGCCATCAGCCGGGTCGTCTCGCGCCATGCCACGGCTGCCAGCGCCACCTGTCCGTCCCTCGCCACCAAGCGGGTCACGCCACATGTCTTGCGCCACAGCTGCGCCATGCAGCTCCTCGAAGCGGGCGTCGATGTGGCGGTCATCGCCTTGTGGCTCGGTCACGAGTCCATCCGCACGACCGACATCTACCAGCACGCCGACCTTGGACTGAAAGAGCGCGCCCTCGCCAAGGCCGCCAGCCCGTCAACGCCATGGAAGCGCTACCGACCAACCGACACCCTGCTCGCCTTCCTCGAAGGGTTGTGATTATGCCGATTCGCTTCTCACTTGCCGTCGCCCGGACCAGGACGGACGTGGCCGCTCACGCCGGCAGTCGGCATAACCGCGCGGTCCACATAAAACTTGCAGCTGCGCGGAGAATGTCGTTCGCCCGCTGCAGCTCCTTGTTCTCCTTCCGAAGCGTCTTGAGTTCCTCGCGCTCTTCGGAGGTGAGCCCCGGACGTGCACCGGCGTCGACGTCGGCCTGCTTCACCCACGTCCTGAGTGACTCGACGCCGATACCGAGCTGACGCGCGACACGCGAGATCACCGAGTTGTCGGCAGGATCCTCGCGTCGGAGCTGCTGCACCATGCGCACGGCACGGTCCTTCAGCTCTTGGGGGTACCGCTTCTGAGGCGGCTTCTTATCCATAGCTCCATCCTCACTTCCAAGGTATGGAGTCTCCGCGGATCCCAGGCCGATTCACCTGGGGCCATCTCCACGCCCATCGCGCCGAAGCTGCGTGCGCTGATGTCCGCATCGACTCGCTTGCCGAGCTCACGATGGCCCTTCTATCAGAGGATCGTCAACCGTGATCCCGACGACAGGACCTCATTACGCGCTCTGACGTAGCCGAGCTCCGTTGGAGTTGATGTCGACGGTGAAGTCCTCGCCGAGCGCCGCGGCGAGCCGTACCAGGGTGGACAGGGAAGGCTCATGCTCGCCCGACTCCAGTCGGGCCACGTGCGGCTGGCGCATACCGACCAGCCGGCCGAACGCGGTCTGGGTCAGGCCGTGCTCGCTGCGGTAGCGCAGAACCCGGATGGCGATGTCGTTGGCGAACCGGGTCCGCTCGTACTCCGCCCGGTAGGCCGGGTCGGCCATGTCTCGCTCGTGGAACTCCTCAGCCGTGGTCAGTTCCGACAGCTTTGCCATGATCGTCAATCCTCCAACTCACTCAATCGTCTCGTTGCTGCAGCACAGGCCCGGGCGAAGCCGGCGGGATCGTGCTGTGCCTCCGGGGCGACGGCGGCTATCACGAACCGCTGGCCGACCGGACGGTACAGCGCTCGCCATGGACTGCGGCCCGCCCGCGGGCGAAGCTCCCGCAACCCGGAAGCTCCCTGGACCGCGCTGGTGTGCGGATACCCGAGGGCGGACCCGATCGCCTGAAGCTTCAGCGTCGCGTTGTAGAGGGCCTGACGTTCCCTCGCCGAGAGCTTCTCGCGCTCCTCTACTGCATCGGGGAGGTAGACGACAGTCCACACCAACGGAGTATACCACGCTTGGTATCAGCATCGGCGCCTCCGTGCTGGCGGACGCGCTGAGCAGCCGAGCACGCCGGGCGGCCCTCGAGGCCGTGCTCGACCGCTCCGGCGTCGCCGAGCTGCTCGATGGCTGGATGCCCAAAGGTGGCCGCCACGGCCAGCTCGGTGCCAAAAGCGTGCTCATGGGCATGCTCATGGCCCTCGTCCAGGGGCGGCCCGCCCATCTGTCGGCCGGCCACGAGGCGCTGTTCGCCCTCGACGTCGCAGACCAGGTGCGGCTCGGGGCGCTTGGGACAGCAGATGGTGCGCTCCACCCGGCCACCTACCGCCAGTTCTCCCACACCCACCAGGTGATGGTGGCCGGGATCGACCCCACCCCGGTCCCCTCGTTCAAGGGCGTCTTCGAAGAGGACCGCGCCGCCCACTTGGCTGCGGCACGCGAAGGAATTAGGAATCGACGTCGACGCGATGGCCGAGCGTCTCGCCTTGGTCCTCGACACGCTCGTGGAAGCCTCGGTCCCAGAGGCCTACAAGAACGCATCGTCCTCCCTTGCGATCGACTGGACCGACCATGAGACCTGGTCGAGGCCACGGGCGAAGGACGATCCCCAGCCCGCCAACGACCCCGATGCCTCCTGGGGGCACGCCAAGCGCAACGCCCCGGGGGCGGTCGACCACCTCTTCTTCGGCTTCTACCCACAGGTGGCAACCATGGTCTGTGACGAGCGCGGCCCGGCCGTCCCCGAGCTCGTGCGCCAGATTGCCTTCGCTGCGCCTCGGAGCGATCCCGCCGAGGTGATGGCCGATGCGCTTGTGCGACGCAAGGAGCGCGGGCACCCGCTCGGCGACGTCCTGGAGGACTGCGGGTACTCCAACCGCGACCCACGCCGCGTCGCGATCGCACTGCGTCGTGCCGGCGCTCGCCTCGTCATGGACCTGCACCCGAACGACCGCGGCCAAAAGGGCACCCATCAGGGGGCGGTGGTCTGCAACGGAAACCTGTACTGCCCGTGTACGCCCATGGCGATCTTGGAGCTCGGCCCGCTCGCGCGCGACGCGACCGAAGAAGCGGTCAAGGCCCACGACGAACGCACCCAAGAGCTCGCCCGCTACAAGCTGGGACGGGTCTCCAAGACAGACGAGGACGGATCCCACCGCCGGATGTGCCCAGCGCTGCTCGCAAAGGTCCGTTGCCCGCTGCGCCCGGCCTCGATGACCCTCGACTACTCCCACACCGAGGTGCTCAGCCCGCCCGAGCACCCGCCGGTGTGCTGCACCCAGCAGACGATCACCGTGCCCGAAGAGGTCCTGGCCAAGACCGCCCAGAAGCACGACTACGCCTCTGGGGCCCACCGCCGCTCCTACAACCGACGCACCGGCTCGGAGCGGACCTTCGCTTGGCTCCAAGACCCCGCCACCATCAGCATGCGCCGGGGATGGTGCCGGCTCTTCGGGACGACCAAGAACGCGCTCATGTACGCGCTCGGCGTCGTGGTCAGGAACGTGCGCATCGTCATCTCCTTCGAGCGCCAGCAGGCCGACGAGGCCCGGCGAGCCGCGATGGGCCTCGAACCACGCCGCCGTCGCCGCACGCGCCGGCGCCATCGTGACGATGCTCCCGGTCCTGATGCCCCGGCTCCTGCCGACGCACCCGCCAAGCCCGGATAAGGAGCCCGTCGTCTCGCGCCGGCGCCGGCGCCGGTCGGATCAGCACCCGAGCTCTGGATCAGCGCGCTCGGCACCGCCCGATGGCCGGGTCACTCGATCATCGCACCGGCGCACGCTGCGCAGTCGACCGTCGCCGGCACCCTGCGGCGGCTTCTGTGAACTAGAAGTCGCAACTTCTGTGAAGATTTTTTGGTGGTCCTGCGTTGTCGCTATTCGAACCGCGCGAACTTGCTCTGCGAGTTGAGACGGCTGGCATCAGGATTCAGCAATCCTGCGTGACGTAGTTGGGACCGAGTGACCCTCGT
>JAEHJW020004227.1_pt1 | contig 11293 bp, 15 predicted proteins | sample 9271431 | NCBI WGS metagenome assembly JAEHJW02
GAAAGGTGTTGTTCGGTATGGCCCGCGCTCGGTTGCGCCACACGGCAAGCAACCTCGACGCCTCGTGGTCAATCGACGCGGGCAAAGTCGTCATCACCCCGCTCACCGGGTACCGCGCGGACCCGATTGTGGAGATCAACGTGGCGACAGGCCTGGTGGGAACGCCTGAACAGACAGACGAAGGCATCCGGTTCACCTGCCTGCTGAATAGCTCGCTCCGAATTGGTGCAAGGGTCAAGCTCAACAACGACGAGATCATTCAGCTGATGCAAGCTGACCCAAACTCAGCCGCGGTACCCTTCAACTCCTGGTCCGGCGTGCAGTACAACGCCCCGTTGTCACCTGATGGTGTGTACCGCATGTTCTCCGTGGAGCATGAAGGCGATACGCGCGGCAATCCCTGGTACTCGCACGTCATCTGCTTGGCCATGGACCCCAGCGCGCCAGCCGGCAAACAGATCGCGGATCAATGACATGGACCGTCGCGAACGAATCAACAGCTTGAACGATGCCTTACTGGTGGCGCTGAACGGCCTTCAGAGCGACATCTGGACCGCGTTGCCTGGTGAGATCCAGAGCTTCGACCCTGTGGAAATGACCTGCACAGTGCAGCCCACCATTCGCGCTCGCTTCAAGAGCCCCGTGGACGGGTCCATCAGCTGGATCCAGCTCCCACTCTTGACAGACTGCCCGGTGGTGTTTCCTGGGGGCGGTGGTCTCACCCTCACCTTCCCCATTGCGCAAGGGGATGAATGCCTCGTGGTGTTCAGCTCGCGTTGCATCGACGGATGGTGGCAGTCCGGAGGGGTGCAGAATCAGCCCGACTACCGGTTGCACGACCTGAGCGACGGGTTCGTGCTGGCTGGGGTACGCTCGCAACCCCGTACCCTCTCCAACGTCAGCACCACGTCCGCACAGCTTCGCACCGACGATCAGCAGACCTACATCGACATCAAAGGTGGCACGGTGACGGTCAATGCGGCCAACACTGTGGTCAACAGCACGGACACCACGGTGAACGCAAGTGGCACCGCAATCATCAAAGCTGGGAGCATCTTGCTTCAAAACGCCGGGACCGCGTTGCAGAAGCTGGTCAACGCGACATTTCTGGCGCTCTTTGATGGCCACACCCATGCGAGCAACGGGTCTCCGCCCAGCCAGCAATCGACTGCAAGTAACGCCACTTCGGTGGTTCAAGGGGAATAAACATGGCCCAGCCGAATATTGTTTATCGCAAGCTGGACGCGAATGGTGATTACACGTTCGGCCAAGGTAATGGAAACTTCTATTCGAATAGTCCAGCAGCGGTGGCTCAATCCGTTCGCACCCGTCTGGGTTTGATTGCCGGGGAATGGTTTCTTGACACTACCGCAGGCACTCCATACAATTCTCAAATATTAGGTGCCGGGATGGTGTCCAAGTACGATCCCGCAATCAAGGCAGTAATCTTGAACACGAAAGGGGTTCTCCGCATTACCGATTACTCGAGTTATGTGGACCCCACAACTCGGAAAGCCACTGTCGTTGTAACGATTGACACGATTTACGGTACGGCCACAATTTCCCAGCTTCTGTAGAATAGCGCAAATCGGCAATGGCAACAACCTATCCTCTGTCAACGCTGGGACCGACCGTAGACGCAACGGGGATCAGTGCGCCGTCATTCAACGACATTCTGCTCAGCCTGCAAGCAATCTTTCAATCGATCTACGGGTCGAGTGTCTATATTGCCCCGGACAGCCAGGACGGGCAGTGGCTTGCCGCCCTGGCAAAAGCGATCAACGATTCGAATCAGGCCGCCATTGCGGTGTTCCAGTCTTTCTCGCCCACCTACGCGCAGGGGGCAGGCCTGAGCAGTCTTGTGAAACTAAACGGGCTGACCCGGAACGTGTCGTCCAACAGCACAGCGATCGGAAACGTCATCGGGCAGGCTGGGACGGTGGTCACGAATGGGGTCGTCAAAGACATCAACGGGAACCTGTGGAACTTGCCCGTGTCGGTGTCCATTCCCGCAGGTGGCTCCGTGACGGTGACCGCTACTGCACAGCTCCCGGGGGCGATTAGCGCCCCTGCAGGCTCGATCAACCAGATCTACAACCCCCAGCTCGGGTGGCAGTCTTTTGTGAGCACTGCGGACGCTGTGCCGGGTGCGCCGGTGGAAAGTGATGCACAGCTGAAGTCGCGGCAGGCAGTGTCCACCGCGATCACCGCGGAAACCCCGACTGATGCAATTGCGGCCGCTGTCGCAAACGTGTCGGGCGTGCTACGCTCCACGGTATTCGACAACGACACCGACACCACCGACAGCAACGGTATCCCCGCGCACAACATCTGCGTTGTGGTAGAGGGAGGGGTCGCGCAGGACGTGGCAGCAGCCATCGCCAGCAAGAAGACCCCGGGCATCCCCACGTATGGCACGACTTCCATTATCGTGTACGACAGCCTGGGCCTGCCCCGCACGATCAATTTCTACGAGCTGCAACTCGTGAGCGTCTACTTTGACGTTACGATCAAGACGTTGCCGGGGTACTCGGCAGCCACGTCGGCTCAGATTCAAACAGCTCTGGCCAATTTTGCGAACGCCTTGGGTATCGGCGAGGATGTGTATTCCTCGCAAGCCCAGGCAGCCGCTTCGCTGCTGTCCAGCGGCCTGGGCCAGACGTTTTACATCACCGCTTTCACACTTGGCACCGCTGCCAACCCGACGGGCACGAGCACTGTAGCCATTGCCTTCAACCAGGCGGCAACCTGCGCAACCGCAAACATCTCTGTGACGGTGACGTAAGTGAGCGGAGATACCACCCCCTTCACGAGCCTGATCACTTCCGAGCATCAGGACAAGCCCAATTTCATGACGATGGTTGCGAACACAACGCAACCATTCGCAGACCTGATTGCCCTCCTGGGAAATACGACCGAGCTCTACGACCTGGACACCGCAACGGGGGCCCAGCTTGACGTCCTGGGGCAATGGGTGGGAGTCAGCCGTTACCTGCGGGTCGCCATCACCGGGGTGTTTTTCAGCCTAGACGTTGCCCCAGGTCTGGATCAGGGTATTGTGTGGGATTCGGTGAATGTGCCCGACCAACAGCTCACCGCCCTTCCGGACGATGAGTTTCGCATCCTTTTGAAGGTCCGCATTCTCAACAATTTCTGGGACGGCTCGCTGCCTTCCCTGTACAACATTCTGCAGGTCTTCTTCAACCCGAACCCGCAGTCCAATGCGACCCTGGGCGGCACGTTTATTCTTGGCACGTCAACCCTCGGTTACGGGCAACAGCTCTACCCGTTCGTCCAGGATAATAACGATCTCAGCATCTATTTTGGTTTCACCCGCGAGGCGCCCACCCCGGTCGCCCAGGCCCTCCTTACGCAGGGGGAGCTCGATATCAAACCCGCAGGCGTTTTGATTCGGAATTATGTGTACCCGACTCAGAATGGACCCATATTTGCCTTTGACGTTGACAACCAATATTTCGCAGGGTTAGACTATGGCGTCTGGGGCGCTTTCGTATAAGGAACTCAAATGGCAGGGACGAACGATTTTCAACCGGTAGCCGCCGCAGCGGGGGCAAACGTCCTCACTCAGACCGAGTATCTCGCGCTGGCTGCGACGCTGATCGCCAACGGGTTCCAATCTGGTATCGTGCCTTCGAACCAGATGAACAAGGTTCTGCGGCAGGCCACGTTTGCCGCAGCGGCACTGGGGCAGCTGATCGCCAACGCGAATATCAACGCCACGGACGACGGTAACGTCGCCAACTTCGTCACCAACCTGTTGGCGGCGATTTCCTCCCAGGGAATCACGCAGGCCGCAGGAGATAACAACAACAATCTAGCGACCACAGCCTTCGTGATGCGGGCCCTGGGCAATTTCCCAAGCCAGCAATCTTTCAACACCACGACATTCACCGTCACCCCGCAAATGGCGGGGCAGTGGTTGGAATTCTGGGGGGCGGCGAACTGCACCGCAACGCTACCTCTTACGGGGACCCTGATCAACCCCGTGAACCATTTTGTGTTCACCAACACCAGTAGCTCAAACCTGACCCTTGTGGTCAGCGGGAGCGACACGTTCGTTGGTGGCCCCGGAACGTCGGTCATCATTCCACCGGGTTGCAATGTGTCTATCGGTGCGGTGCAGTCCGGGGGTCAATGGGTGATTACCGGCGGGTCGGCTGCGTTTCAATATGAGCAGGTCTACTCGCTGACCCCTGGCCAGAACGACGTCACCAAAAAGATCGCCACAACCGAGTTCGTCAAGTACGCGCTCGGCAACATGCAATATTTCAACTCCACCAACGCGGCCAGCTCGGCGCTGACGATTGGTGAAGCTGGAACCTGCTTCAGTTACTACGGGACGGGGGCAGGGACCGTCAGTCTTCCGTCAACTGGTATCTTCAACGGGGCGACTTTCCGGTTTGACTGCACCTCAACCGGAACACTCACGATCAACGCCCCCACGGGCGTGATCTATTACAACACGGGCAACGCCTCAAGCATCACCGTGCAGACGGGCGAAAACCTGACGCTCGTGAGCGACGGGTCCAATTGGATCTGTGTGGGCGGGAGCGCGCTGCTCCGCTACACGGCGCAGGAGGGATACACTCCGGCGCAATTCGACAACAGTACGTTGTTGGCCACGACTGCTTTTGTCCAGCAGGCCTCTGGAAACTTTACGGCTTACCAGAACGTCACGGGTGCAATTCCGCAATCCTATCTGGGGGGAGCTCTCCAGATAATTGGAAATGTGACACTTCCGACCGGGAATCCCGCGCTGTTCGCAGGAAAAGCCCTCACTTTGTTCAACTCGGGTCCCGGCACCTACAGCGTCACGGTCGGAAATACGTCCACGGACTTCATCTACTGGTACGGCGGTGGAGATTCTACCTCCACCAAAACATTTACGTTGGGCCCGGGAGATACCGCAACCCTTCTTTGCCGAGGGGGCGTGGAATGGGATTTGATCGGCGGTTCGCTGGCAATGATCAACGCAGGGGTGTTCGCACTCCCCGTCTGGACAACCCCTCCGCTCGCTGACGATTCCGCCAAGTTTGCCACAAGCGCCTTCGTGCAAGCGAATGCTCTCTGCGCCGCTGCCCGCTCTGCCTCCACGGTCACCGGTTCGCGAGCCATCGGCACCGTCTACACGAACACCACCGGTCACCCGTTGCTGGTGCAGGTTGAAGTGACGCTGGCTGCTGCGGCCAACAACGGGGTGCGCCTGTATGTCAACAGTAGCGAAGTGTCCTGTTTCTACACCCCGGTGGCTGCTGCGGTCACCGGGACGCTCTTCGGGATTGTTCCGCCCGGAGGAACCTACGAAGTGACGAACGCTGCGGGGGCCAACACCCTGAGCGTGTGGACGGAGTATTGAGCATGCAGACATTCATTGACAGCAAGACCCAGAAGGTCTACGCCTTCGAGGATGATGTGGTGGCCACCCTGGCTGACGGGGTGTACAGCTTCACCACCGCCGGAGGGGACGCACTCGACAACCTCCCCACGACCCTCGCCCCGTATACGCCCCAGGGGCCGACCGCGGCGCAGATCCTCGCGCAGGTACAGGCCTCGCAGGTGTCGGCGCTTACAGCCGCTTGCGCTGCTGCAATGGTGGCAGGTTTCTCGTCGTCCGCGCTGGGCGCTGCGTACACCTACCCCAGCCAGCCCATCGACCAGGCCAACCTGACCGCTGTGGTCACTGCTTCCCAATCACCCGGACTTCCCGCGGGCTGGACGGTGTCGTTCTGGTGCGCGGACAGCGCGGGGAAATGGGCCATGCGGCCTCATACCCCCGCGCAGATCCAGCAGGTTCTAGCCGATGGGGTGAAAGCCCGCGAGGCACTTTCCCTCAAGCTCGTCTCCCTCAGCGCCAAGGTTGCAACGGCCACCACCAAAGCGGCGGTCCTGAAAGTGACGTGGTAAGAACCGAACTATAGGAGGGCGTATGCCACTCGGAGTACAAGACGGACAGGTTCTCACCGCGGAAGAGGTCAACCTCCTGCAGACGTCGTCCGACGTTTCCGCCGCAGTTGGGTCGGAGACAACGCGGGCCGAGACCGCGGAAAGCGATATCCGAACGCTTCTGGCTCAATACCAGACGCTGGCAGGGATGTCGTCGTACCAGACGGTCGCGGCGATGGCTTCCTACTTGACCACAGCAGCCGCGGCCAGCACGTACCAGACGCTGAGTGGCATGAGCGCCTACGCGACGTATGCGTCGCTGGGCAACACTTACGCGGCGCTCGCTGGAGCTACGTTCACTGGAGCGGTCGCTGCCACCACCCTCAGCGCCGGGGCAATCACCAGTACAGGGACGCTGACCGCTGCCGGAAATGCGTCTGTTGGCGGGGCGCTGCAAGTTGGCTCAAGTATTGCCCAGCAGGCCCCTGGAGCCAACTTCACCGGGAACGCTTACCTCAACTTGAGCGGTGTCGGCGGAAACTTCCTGTCGTTCGGTCAGCTGCCGACCTATGAGCAGTGGGTGCAATCGGGGTTCAGCAGTGCCACGTCCCCCACGTACTACGATTACATCCTGAACCCTCTTGGCGGGAACATCCGCATTGGCGGGGGCGCCAAACTCCCTGGGAACGGACATCTGTCTGTTGGCGGTGTGGTCGTCAACAAGACGTATACCGTGGCAACGCTTCCGACGGGGATGCCCGCAGGGGCTCGCGCTTTTGTGACTGACGCAATGGCACCGAGCTGGAATCAAGTCCTTACGGGCGGGGGAACTACGAGTTGTTCTGCTGTGTTCAACGGTTCGGCCTGGGTCGGAGGTTAAGATGTTGGATATCACACAAGCTCTTCAGAACGCAATCGACTCCGTCGGGAGCGCGGGTGGTGGCGATTGTGTATTTGCGGGGCAGGGGTTGATCAGCTCCAACGTGACGGTGCGTGCGGGAGTTACCCTCAAGGGTGTCAACCCCACGAAAGGCGGTGTCAACCGGGATTCCGCGGGTTCTGTCAACCCCGCCACCATGCCGACAGCTTTCACGGTGAGCACCGCGATCAACGGTCCCGCGTTCATCACCGAACAGAACAGCGCCATCCGCCGTGTGGCTATGGTGGCGCAGAACTTCCCGTTCCAGTACACCGCAACTCCGACATTCGCGGGGGTGGCTTGCGGGAACCTGGCCAGTAGCGCCACCCCTCTGTTTGACGTGCTGGTGGAAGACTCGCAGTTCTACGGGTTCGTCACCGCTGTGCGAACCGACTGGTTGTCGCGTGTCAACGTCAACCGCTGCAACATGGAATGTATCGAGGCGGTGGAGATTTCCAACGCCTACGACGTGTGCAAGATCAGCGAGTGCGAGGCCTGGCCGTTCATGGCGGCGGGTTCCCTTTCCGGGTCATCCATTCTGAAGAACGGAACAGCGTTCTTCCTGCACGACAACAACAGCTCCTGGCACGTCATCGAGGACTGCTTTGCCTACGGATGGGCCACCGCCTTTGGGTTGGAAAACACCGGGAACGACCGTCTGATCAACTGCGGTGCGGATGGCCCTGGGGGCGTGACCGCCACCGGGATTTCCATCTATGGGCGCAGCTACGGGGCAGCCCTGGTGACGGGCTTCCAGAGCGCGGTGAGCACCGGTATCAACTCCAACGCAACGACCGCGGACTGGGGCGTGACGGCCCAGGTGACAAACGCCCAGTTCTGGGGGAATGTGCAGAACCCGTTCAACGTGCAAGCCAACAACACGGTGAAGGGTTACAACGTGTTCTGGACCGGCGGTTCCAATGTGGTGGGAAGCGGCTCGACGCTTACCCTGGTGTGATACGATGCTAATACCTGTCATTCGTAAGTTCCTGCGCAACGAGGCCATCATTCTCGACGAAGAAGGGAACACGTTGACAGGTGGAAGCCCGGAAGAAACCATCAGCTCGCGCGCAGGGAAAGCGATGCTGGCGGGAAAGCGATGGGGGTGCATTCTTTGCAAGTTTTTGGACCTGTTTCAAAAAGACCACTGCCTCAAAGCTCTCGAGCCAGCTTCGGCCGGCGCTGACGCAATCATTCCCGACGACCAACCGCCGCAGACCTGATTTGCAATCCAGCAACCGACCGAACAAGGGTGACACATGAGCGCAGGTGACCAGCACGCAACCGCACACGCACACGCACACGACCCGGAGCTAGTCTACCGCGTCAGTGCGCTGGAGAAGGGCATGGAAGCACTTGTGGCCAACCAGGCCAAGCTGACGGAAGACGCCCACCAGATTGCTATTGGCGTGGCCAAGTTGCTGGAGGACCGCGCAGCCCTGGGCCGCTGCTTCAAGGCAGTGGAGGCCGTGGAAGAACGGCAGCGCGAAATCGAGCGCGAGATGGAAGAGAGCAAGCGGAAACGCATCGAAGACGAGAACGCAAGGCTTCTTCACGAGCTGGACGCACAGCGCCGCACGCGCGAACAACGGGTCACCGAGGTGGTCAAGGTCGTTCTGATCGTTGCGGTGTCACTCCTCGCTGCCCACTTTGGCATTAAACTAATCGGGTGACCACATGAACCTCCAACTCCCTCCGGGCTTGCACGACTTCACTCTCAGCGACCTGGACCTCTGTATGGCGGGGGCGCGCGTCAGCGCCAACGCCAGCAAGGACTTCCGCCTCATGTTCGTGGGGAAGGACGACGTCCACCGCGCGCTGCGGCATGTGCTGTCCCGCGTGCGCGTGAGCCTGTACCTCAACATGTTCGGGTACGACGATGACGAGCTCAACGACATTGTCATGGGCATCGCGCACGACCCTTCCATCACGTGCCTCATCACCCTGGACAAGAGCCAGGCGGGTGGCGTGCATGAGAAGCGGCTGCTGGACAGCGACGCAGCGAAGGACCCCGAAGGCTTCAAGACCCACTTCGTGATCGGACAATCGGCCACGCACCAGATCAGCCACACGAAAGGCTTCGTGGCGGATGGTGTGGTCGGGGCGGAAGGGTCCACGAACTGGAGCACCAGCGGAGAAGGGACGTTCGTGGTGAAAGGGCAGGCGGGCGGTAAAGGGTACAAGGCCCAGAACAACACCCAGACATTCTTCACCGACCCGGAGGCGGTGGCGCGGTTTCAAGCGGAGCTCATTGCCGAGCACGTTGCAGCACAACGGGTGACCCGCAAATGACCCCGGCCCAGCTTGCGCGCTGCACCGGTACCACCCCCGGGGCCGCTACCCGCTGGCTGGGGCCGATAACGGCGGCCATGAGCCGCTACGCCATTGACTCCCCCGCGAGGCAGGCTGCGTTCCTTGCCCAGATCGGGGTCGAGTCCGCGCACCTCACGGCAGTGGTGGAAGACCTCGATTACGCTGCCGATGTGCTGCGAAGACTGTGGCCAACCCACTTCACCCCGGAGCAAGCGGAGCTCTACGGGCGCACCGGGGCGCACCCCGCCAACCAAGAAATGATTGCCAATCTGGCTTACGGTGGTCGATTTGGCAACGGCCCCGCAAGCACCGGCGACGGCTGGAAGTACCGCGGGCGCGGGTTGATCCAGACTACCTTCAAAGCCAACTATGTCCTTGCAGGGAAGGCCCTTGGGCTGGATCTTGTGGGGAACCCGGACCAGCTTGCGGAACCCGAAGGTGCGGCGCTGTCTGCGGCCTACTATTGGGAGAGCCACGGATGCAACATGCTGGCCGACAGAGACATGTTCACGCGCATCACCAGCGTGATCAACGGGGGCTTCAACGGTCTGCAAGACCGGATGGAGTTGTGGAAAGTGGCGCGGGAGACGCTGGTATGACTTTGGATGACATGGCATCCGATCAGGAAGAACGATTCAGGAACGCTGCTCTTGCGGCACAGCGCAACCGGGCGCAGAAGCAGCACCTGAAGCCTTGCGGCTACTGCTACTCCTGCACCGGAGAGCTACCGCCCAACGAACTGTTCTGCGACGGTGGTTGTCGGGACGACTACGAGCGGCAGGAGAGTGCTCGCATTCGCAACGGAGGTTGACGTGCGCGCATGGTTGTCGAAGATGCTGTCTGACGCCCAAGGGGTGCCAGATGAAGCCCGAGTCGGGTACATTGTCGCCATGGCGGCTTACATCGGGTTCTGGGGCTGGTGGATGGCAACCGGTCACGCATGGGACCCCCTGGGATTCTGCGGGGGCGTGGCAGCAATGGGCACCAGCTACGGCGCCACGGTTCGCATCCGCAAGGACGGTTGACATGGACGCTCGACTTCTCATCCTCATATACCTCTGGCCCTGGCTATGGATCCCCTTCTAATTCTCAAGTTCGTAGGCCGCTACTGGTGGGCCCTGGCGCTGGCGGGAGCTGGTGTGGTCATCGGCTTTCAGCATGTGCATGTCCTAGAGCTACAGAAAGGCGCTGCAACCCTGAAGGCTGCCAACGTCAGTCTGCAGGCCAAGGTGACGGAACAGAACTCGGCGGTCGACCTGCTGCAATCGAAGCAGCAGGCACTCGTCAAACAGGTGCAGGCACAGCAGGCGGAGCTCGCTGCGCAGGCTTCCACCGTGCGCGTCATCTACCGCGACCGTATCAAACTCATCAAGGCGCAACCGGTGCCCCAACAGTGCGCCAGTGCTGCGCAGTGGGGCGCGCAACAGGTGCGCGACCTTCTCCGGAGCGCACCGTGAAACGACTCGTCCTGTTGTTGACCACACTGCTCGCAGCATGCGCCACGCAGCCCGAGGTGATCAAGGTTCCTGTCCCGGTGCAGACCCCATGCCCCGCGCCCCAGGTACCGCCGGAGCCCAGCTACATCGAGCCCCAGGGTACCAGCGCCGAGATCATTCGGTCGCTCGTGCTGGACTTCGGGCTTGCGCTGGGTGACTCACGTGCGCTGCGTGCTCAGCTGGGTGCGCGTCCTCCCACGCCCCCAGCCAGTACGCCAGCAGCACCAGCGCAATGACCGCCAGGTTCTTGCGCATCACGTAATCAGGTGGTTGCGCTTGAACCACTCCACGAGCGCAGCACCGTCCCCGTTGAAGCGGCGTCCGTGGTGAAGCCAGACCCCTCGGTACGGGTAGTAGACCACCGAACCCCACTCGGTGGCGATCTTGTAGACGTCCTTTCCGTGCTCGGCGGGGTTCAGACCCGCCTCACGAAGCGTCTTCAGGTTGTGCTCGACCAATTGCGAGCCACCCGCCAGCTTGCCGAAACCCATTGTGTGCTCCTCCTGGTACACCCTGCGCGGGTGGTTGCGGGCCGGCTGGGGCCGAGATCGACCCCGTGCCAGCACTACCCTACAGCGCCGACCCCCCGTCAGCGCAACTGCTTGAACCCCTTCACCGCCCCGCCCACCTGATTGTGGAGCGAAACGCTGTGGCCGTACGC
>JAEHJW020002005.1_pt1 | contig 11288 bp, 20 predicted proteins | sample 9271431 | NCBI WGS metagenome assembly JAEHJW02
GCGTGGAATCTACGGAAGCGACTGGATGATAGTGCATTGCCGACGCAGTGCGTGCGGCGCGACTGTGGGGGATGTGACACTGGATCGGGCTGTGGCCCTGTGGAACAAACGGACGCCGGAGCCACCAAAATGCGCATGAACCTAGTTACCGGCAAAATGGAGGAAGGCGAAGGCGATCCAGCTCTCGCCGGCGCGCACCATCGCAACATCGACCGGGACATAGACACGGCCCTGCGTCGGATAGCCAAGGAAGAACTGGCCAAGCGCAAGGCTGAACGGCTCAAGCTGAAAGCCGATCGCGCTACGGCAAAGGCCCTTCTCCTGGATCGCGGCGAGGACATGGTGGCTATCATGCAGGACATCATAAACCGCACGGAGCCCAAGACGACAAAGGCGCAGATTCTCAAGCGCCTCAAGTCCGAGGCCTGGTATAACCCTCCCGTGGTGATCGAACTGCATGCGCGGTTGGTGAAGGATGGGAAATTATGAGCGAGAGATCCGTTGAGGACTGGAAAAGGGAAGAGTGGAAGATTGCCCAAAACGTCGCTCGCGTCTATATCTGGCAGTATGGGGACTTCCTCATTTCGCGAGTCGCTATTTTGGAACGGATAACGCTCCCGCAGGCCGAGGAAAAGCTCACAGACTGGTCTATCAATGACCCGCTTCGCATTACCGAGATCATCTACGGGATCAGCTTAGAGAAACTGAGGGCCGAGATGGGGCCTCAACTGGACTCAAAGGGATGAGGTACAACGCAAAAATTGATGCGAATCAGCCGGCCATTGTCGAGGCCCTCCGGGCTGTTGGCTGTCAGGTGCTCTTGCTCCATCGCGTCGGGAATGGTGTGCCGGATTTGCTCGTGAAAACCCGAGGCGGAAGGCTTCGGCTTATGGAAGTTAAAGACGGCTCGCGGCCTCCGAGCGAACGTGGCCTCGAAGTGAAGCAGCGCGAGTTCCAGGAGGAATGGAAACCCTGCTGCTGCGTGGTCGAGAGCGTGGAGCAGGCGCTGCGGGAGGTGATGTTGTGAAACTCATCCTCCGCACCCCCGAGCTGCGCCGTCGCGCGATGGAGGCTATCCGAGCCATTCCGCTTAACGAGGTGTGGGAGTGCGACCTGAAGCCCTGGAAGTCCACGCGCTCACTAGAGGCCAACGCTCGCTACTGGGCCATCCTCACGGAGATCAGCGAGCAGCTACGGCCCGACGGACAGGAGTACGCCCCGGAGACCTGGCATCGGTTCTTCAAGGCCAAGTTTCTGGGCAAGGATACCGTCGTCATTGACGGGGAAGTTTTGCTGATCGAGCGATCGACGGCGAAACTCAAGACCAGGGTGTTCAGCGACTACACGATGCAGTGCGAAGTGTATGGGGTTGAGCACGGTGTAAAGTTTTCTGATTTCAGACAGGGGGCATAAAATGGCTAGCATCATGCAACACGAACTCACAGACGGGCGTCATTTCTTCATCTTCGACACGTCCACGGCCCGGCTACCAGACCACGCAGAGGCCCCGTATTTCGTCCCAGGTGGCGGGACCTATCCCCGTTGGCGGCTTGTCCGGCTCTTCCCGAAGCTCCGTGACACCAAGCGGGAGCTCCCGGGAGCCGCCACAAACGGCAAGCCGGGTGCTCGGGTAGACTTGGAGGGCAGAGCAAGAGCTATCCAGATGCACGAAGCGGGAGTGCCAGTCTTGCAGATCGCGGAACGGCTCGATCGCACGGCTAAGACGATCAGGACATGGCTAAAAAGCGCCTAACTGACAAAGCCTATCTTGGCGTCGTAGCTGAGATGGGCTGCGTCTGCTGCTCTATGCTTGGGCAGAAGCAGACCGGCCGCACAGCCGTTCACCACGTCCGAGAAGGCCAGGGAGCAAGTCAGAGAGCGTCGGACTTCCTCGCGGTCCCCCTCTGTTACGACTGCCACCAGGGGCCGATGGGGATTCACGGAGACCGGACGTACCTGAGGATTCTCAAGTGTGACGAGTTGGATCTGTTGGCCGAAACCATCAAGCGCGTTTTCGCGTAAGGAGAAGGACATGGACAAACCAGCAAAGAAAGAACACGCCGCCGAGCCTATCCGAGGCATGCCACCCGGCGCCCCCGCCACTCAGCGCGGATGGAGCGTCGGGGTAGGTTCCCAGGCGGACCAGCCTATAATTTTGGTCGCCATCGGGGAACAAGAAATCCACGTCAACGCCGCCGGCGTAGCCGATCTCGTCGTGGCCCTGGTAGCCGCCTTCGACTCCGCCTTCCCGGTCGAGTTTCGGCATCTCCAACGGCGCATGGCCCAGGTCATAGCGATGGAGGCCAAAGATGGATAACGCCACCCTCGGCAAAGCTATCACCGTCGCCGTCTGGCTCGCCTTTGCCATCATCATTTTGGGAATGGTAGCCGGGGCCTTTCTCACCGTGCGCCCGATGCCGGTTAAGTGTATCGGGCAGGGGCTCTTGCACAAGGGGCCTGTGTATCCGCAAATAGGCGGCCTCCCTCCCTTGACGAGCCCGGTGAACCCGGTAAGCTAAAAGCTTTCTGGTTGGTGTGTTTTGCCCTTAGGAGGTACCAGCATGGGTACGCGCAAAGAGAAGGAAGCCGGTCATCGTGTGAACGAGGAACTGAACAAAAAGGACAAGGACCGCATGTCCTACGACGGCCCGAAGGGTGAGAAGAAAGAACCCAAGTCCGAGGCCAAGCGGGACGAAGCCGAAGCCGGGCGCCGCGTCAACAAGGAGCTCGACCGGACCCGTCCAGACCGTGGTGGTCATCCCTGCAACGACGGCAACAAGGGCGAGCGGGTCGTCTACCACCACAAGAGGGGCTAACTATGGCGACACTCAGCAAAGGGGCACGGAAGAAGCTGCCCAAGAGGGACTTCGCCGGCCCCGATCGTTCTTATCCGGTCGAGAACCGGGCCCATGCTCAGGCTGCGGTTTTGGATGCCGGGGTCGCCCGCAAGAAGGGGCGCATGAGCAAGGGCGAAGAGAAGCGGATCGACCGGAAGGCGGATAAGGTCTTGAAGCGGGGTGACAAGCGCAAATGAGGATGATGCGCGATCTCATCTTAGTTCGACCCCTCCCCGATCCCCGCTCGGAGGTCTTACACGTCATCCACGCCGAAGAGTCAGCCTACGGGGAGGTTCTGGCAGTCGGCCCCGGCAAGACAGACGCCAAGGGTCGACTTCACCCCCTACTACTCAAGCCGGGCGATAAGGTGCGCTATGGTCGATTTTCCTTCCCCGAGCACGAGGGGTGTCTTATCATGCAAGAGGCCGATGTGGCCGGGGTGGTACCATGAGCGTGGTGCGCTTCCCGCTTGAGGTAAGCCCCCCGGTGCGCATTCTGAGCGTCGAGCTACAAAGTGTGATCGATGCGGCGATAGACCGGGGCGACCTCACCGCTATCGAGATCCTGGGTAGCTTGGAGTGGGTCAAGGCCAACTTCTTCTATGGGCTGGAGGACCGCTAAAACAGTGGGCACTAACGGCAGATTCCAACCTGGACAGCCAAAGCGTGGAGGCCGCAAGCCAGGGACTCCCAACAAGGTCACCCAGACGGTGAAGCAGGCCTTTGAGGCGGCCTTTGCCGATTTGCAGTCGGATTCAGCCAGTCCAGCGCATCTCGTCAATTGGGCCAAAGAGAACCCGACCGACTTCTACCGCATCGCGTCTAAACTGATCCCCGAGCAGGTGAGCGGGGATTTGAACTTGCAGGTGCTGGTGACGAAGTACACGCCCGAATGCAAGTAACCCTCCCCCACGCTTTCACCCCCCGGCCCTACCAGCTCCCCTTACTCCAAGCGATGGACGCCGGCACCAAGCGAGCGGTTCTGGTCTGGCATCGGCGGGCCGGCAAAGAGAAAACGTGCCTGAACTACATGACCAAGGCCATGATGGAACGCGTCGGGAGTTACTACTACGTTTTCCCTACGTACGCCCAGGGCAAGAAGGCCCTCTGGAATGGCCGCGATAAAGAAGGCTTTGCGTTCATGGACCATATCCCCGGCCGGCTCATAAAGGCCAGGAACGAAAACGACATGCGGATCGAGCTCTTAAATGGCTCGTCTATCCAGATCGTAGGCTCTGACAATACCGATGCCCTGATGGGCACTAACCCCATCGGCGCGGTGTTCAGCGAGTACAGCCTGCAAAATCCCTCTGCTTGGGACTACATCCGCCCGATCTTTGCCGAAAACGGGGGATGGGCGATCTTCGACTTCACGCCTCGCGGGAAAAACCACGCCTTCGCCCTCTACCAGATGGCCAAGAGTAACCCGGATTGGTTCTGCCAACGGCTCACCATTAGGGATACAGGCGTCTTGTCCGATCTCGATATGGACGCCGAGCGCCGGGAAGGGGTGGCTGAGGAAATGATCCAGCAGGAGTACTACTGCTCCTTTGAAGGCGTCCTGCTTGGCGCCTATTTCGGGAAGGAATTACGTGAACTGGAGGCTGAGGGGCGCAAGGTCAAGAACCTCTACGATCCAGCCCTGGCCGTGGAGACGTGGTGGGATATTGGCGTCGGAGACGCGACGGCGATCTGGTTCACACAATCGCATGCCTCCCAAGTCCGGATCGTGGACTACCTCGAAGCCTCCGGGGAATCGATGGGATTCTATGCCAAGGAGTTGCAGAAGAAGCCCTACACCTACGCCTCCCATAACGGCCCGCATGATCTCGAAGTCCGGGAGTGGGGACAGGCCGATACCCCAAAGACCCGGCTCGAAGCCGCGCGGCAGCTTGGGCTCACCTTCCGGATCGTGCCTAAGGTGCCAGTGGACGATGGGATAAATGCCGCTCGGACCTTTCTGGCCCGTTGCTGGTTCGATGTCGAGAAGTGCGCCCGAGGGCTTTCAGCCTTGGAGTCCTATCACAAAGAGTTCGACGAAAAGGCCAAGATGTTCCGCTCTTATCCCGCGCATGATTGGTCCAGCCACGGAGCCGATGCCTTCCGCTATCTGGCTGTGGGGCATAGGATGGCGGTCGAGAAACGCAGACCGCGTCTCATGGAGGCACCGATATGGCAGGCCTAGACGTCCAGGAAGTCGTGAAGTTCTTAGAGCTCGCCAATACCGCCGAGACGCAAACCCGCTCGAACGCGCTGGAGGATCTGCGGTTCCGGTATGGGGACCAGTGGCCTGCCGCTATCTCCAACTCGCGCAAGATCGAGAGCCGGCCCGAGTTCGTGATAAACGAGGTCGATGGCTATTGTCGCCAGGTCGTTAACTCTATCCGCCAGCAACGGCCCCGAGGCCGAGCAGACCCGGTCTCCGGCGGCGCGGATCAGGCGGTCGCCAAGGTCATCACTGGCTTGGGGCGCCATATCGAGGTCAGTTCGGACGCCGACAATGCCTACGATACCGCTGTCGATTTCGCGGTGACGATGGGTTTCGGCTACTGGCGCATCCTCACCGACTATGTGGGGGATAACTCGTTCGACCAGGACATTCGCGTGGCCTTGATCGACAACCCGTTCTCTGTAGCTTTTGATCCCGCCTCGGTCTTACCAGACGGCTCCGACGCCAAGCAAGCGTTGATCTCCACCATGATCTCGAAGGAGGACTTCAAGCGCGAGTTTCCCGGGGCCAAAGTCACGAGCTTTACCCACAGAGGGCTCGGCGAAACCCCGGCCAGTTGGGAGACCAAGGAAGAAATCCGGCTCGCCGAGTACTACTGGATCGAGTCACGCCGCGCCAAGCTGTGCCTGCTCTCCGACGGAACGACGGCTTGGGCCTCCGAGATGCCAGGACCTGACATACTGGGCGCCTTGGGTCTTTCCGTGGTGCGCGAGCGCGACAGCCTGCGTAAGCAGGTCCGGTGGGCCAAGGTCACCGGCTCCGAGGTGTTGGACGAGCGGGACGTGCCTGGGCGTTTTATTCCCGTCGTCCCGGTCTACGGCGTGAATGTACCGATCGATGGCAAACGCCTTCGGTGTGGCATGGTGCGCTTTGCGCGCGATCCCCAACGCCTCGTCAACTACTGGCAGACGGCGATTACGGAGTCGGTCGCTATGGCTCCGAAGGCCAAGTGGTTGATGCAAGACGGGCAGGACGAGGACTACGAGAACGAGTGGCGCGGGGCCAATATCTCGGCGATTCCCGTCCTGCACTATAAAGGGACGAATGCAGCCGGACAGCCAGCTCCGGCTCCGCAACGGCTTCAACCCGAGCCTCCGCCTGGTGGAGCGATTGAGTCGGCCATGCTGGCGAGCCAGAACCTGCAACGAGTCTTGGGGATGTTTGATCCGGTGAACGTTCAGCACACGGGCCCGAAGTCGGGTGAAGCGATCCGCCAGGAAGCCGGGCAAAGCGAGCAGGGGAACTTCCACTTCTACGACAACCTCACGCGCTCGATCAAGCATACCTGGCGCATCTTCCTCGACTACATGCCCGTCATCTACGACGCGCAGAGGACTATGCGGATCATCGGCGAGGATGGGAAATCCAGCCAGACGACTATCAACGAGGTCCGAGAAGGCACAACCGAGCTCCGCAACCCCATGAATGTCGGTCTGTACGATGTGGTCATGGAGACCGGCCCAGGCTACAACACCAAACGCCAGGAAGCGGTCGGAAACCTCATGCAGCTTCTGGAATCTCCGCTGGGCCCCCGCATTGCCGCCGTGGCCGACGATGTGATTGTGAGGAGCATGGATTTCCACGGCGCGCAGACTGTCGCAGAGAGACTGGCGGCGGCGAATCCCTTGTCCAGCGTAGACGAGCAGTCCGATATTCCTCCCCACATCCAGATGGTGGTGAAGCAGCTTCAGGCCAATCTCCAAAAACTCACGCAAGAGAACGAACAGCTTAAGACCAAACAGGCCTTGGAGACTCACAACATCGCTATGCGCGAGAACGCCGAGACGGCCCGCGAGCATATGCGGCTCGCCGCTCAAGCTCATGCCGCCGAGTTGAAGCACTCCCAAGCCACCGGCGACACGCATACCCGCGCCCTCACGGCCCAGAATGTCGAAGAAATCCGGGGAATCGTGCAACTCCTGATTCACCACCTTGATGCGTCCCAATTGACCGAGGCTACCCCATGAGTACCACCGAAGAAGCCGCAAAAGCCAAGATGAACCGCCCGGTATTGACGAGCGAGAACCGCGAGGCCTATATGGCGAAGGTCCTGAACCTGGAGCCCGCGAAGCCTGCTGAGACTACGCCCGAGGTCAAGCCCGAGACGAAACCCGAGCACAAGCCCGAGAACCCCATCCAAGCCCGCATCAGCGAAGTCGTAGGCCAGCGCAACGAGCTCCGACAGCAGATGGAGTCCGAGAAGCGCGCGCGTGAAGCGGCGGAAAAGGAGCTGGCCGAGCTGCGGAGCAAGGCTGCTCCCCCGGTCGATCCAGAGGCGAAGCCTGACCAGACGAAGTTTACCGACCCCTACCAGTACGCCGAAGCGTTGGCCAACTGGAGCGCATCCCAGGCCGTGAAGAAGCATGCCGAAGCCCAGGCCAAGGCCGCGGAGGAAGCGCAGCGCACCACGTTGGTCCAGCAGTGGCAGGAGCGCCAGGCGACGTTTGCCTCCCAGACCCCGGATTACGCCGATGTAGTAGGCGCAAGTGAGATCGCGGTCTCGGATCAAGTCCGGGATGCGATTCTGGAAAGCGATATGGGCCCGCAGATCCTCTATCACCTCGCGGCGCACCCGGAGGAAGGCCGCAAGATTGCGGCGATGGATAATCGCGCAGCCCTTCGCGCCCTCGGCCGCATGGAAGTGACGCTGGCCAAGAGCGAGCCGAAGGTCGAAACCAAGCCCGAGACGAAGCCGGAGACAAAGCTTGCCGCTATGGCCTCGAAGGCCCCGGCCCCGATCACACCGATCGCGACCGGCACGGCGACAAACGTAGTCCCGCTGGACGACAAGGGGGAGTTTCGCGGCTCCTACGCCGAGTGGAAACAGAACCGGCGCAGCGGGAAGATTTGACAAGTGCCTAAAGTCGTGTATTGTTGAGCTTACTTCGTTTACCGGAACGCTAAACCGGGCACATCCGCTAGGCCCTGCGTCAGTGAGGCACAACCGCTCATCACAGGAGCCTAGCTCATGGCCAATACACTGCTGACTATCAGTCAGATCACGCCCGAAACGCTGATGGTGCTGGAGAACAATCTCCCGTTCGCGTCTCAGGCCAACCGGGATTACGACGACCAGTTCGCCGTAACCGGCGCGAAGATCGGTAACACGGTCAACGTCCGCCGGCCCGGGCGCTTCATCGGCGCCGAAGGTCCGGCCTTGCAGGTCGAGGACTTCACGGAAACCTCTGTGCCGGTGGTCCTCACCACCCAGTTCCATGTGGACACGCAGTTCACCACCCAGGACTTGGCCCTCTCGCTCGACGACTTCTCCGATCGGATCATCCGTCCGACTGTGGCAGCGATTGCGAACCGAGTCGACCTGGACGGGCTCACGATGGCGACCAACAACGTCGGCAACATCGTCGGCACTCCGGGAACGCCGCCGTCTGCGTTGCTCACCTACCTCACGGCCGGTGCCTATCTCGATTCCGAGGCGGCTCCGCGTGACGGGCGTCGGGCGGTCATGATCTCGCCGTTCATGGCTCCCGCAATTGTCGATGATCTCAAGGGCCTCTTCGTTCCTCCGGACAAGATTGCCGAGCAGTACCGGACGGGTTTGATGGGCCAGGATTCCGGCGGCATGAACTGGAAAACCGACCCCAACGTAGTAGCGCACACGTTCGGCTCATGGGCCGGCACGGCGGGCTCCATTACCGTCAACGGGGCCAACCAGGGCCTTGCGAGTGGATGGGCACGGACCTCGACCATCAACATCACGTCCACTGAGATTGGCACCCTGAACGTCGGGGACACCATCACTTTTGCCGGCGTCTACGGCGTCAACCCGCAGAATCGCCAGAGCTACGGGCAGCTACGGAACTTCGTAGTCACCTCGGCTGTGGGCCTCACGGCTGGCAATACGGCGGTGACGATCCAGCCGGCCCTGATCTACGGGGGTCAGTTCCAGAACGTCTCGGCCACCCCGGCGAGCGGTGCGGCGGTCACCCCGTTCAATATGGCCTCCACGACTGCTGGAGCCGTTACCAGCCCCCAGGGCATCCTGTTCCATCGGAACGCCTTTACGCTGGCGATGGCTGACCTGGAGCTGCCGGAAGGCGTCCACTTCGCCGGTCGCGCTTCCGACAAGGAAGCCGGTCTCAGCATCCGCATCGTCCGTCAGTACACCATCAACAACGACTCAATCCCCTGTCGTTTCGATGTGTTGTATGGGTGGGCGCCGCTGTATCCCGAACTTGCCTGCCGCGTGTGCGGCTAAAGGAGTAGGTCATGGCTGATACCAATCCGGGACCAGCGGTTACCAGCACGGGTTCCCTCGTCGCCACCATCTCCAACGTCCGCGAGGCCGGGGTCTTTGCCCTGGTCCTCTCGCCGGCGGCGGTGGCTGCTGCTACGTCTGCCGAGCAGACCTTTGCCCTCGACGGGGTGGGCCCGACCGACTTCGTTTCGGTCAACAAGCCCACCGCGCAAGCGGGTATCGGCATCGTCGGCGCCCGTAGTGCGGGGGCGAACCTCATCGGCATCACCTTCATGAATGCGACTGCTGCGGCTGTCACTCCAACGGCCGGCGAGACGTATCTCGTGAAGGTCGAGAAGCTTGTTGGGCAGACGGCCCTTACCAGCTTCCCGTACTAACGATAGCGGGGGCTTCGGCCCCCGCCTCTTAGGAGGCTTATGTACCCGCGTACTCTCTATCTGGCAAAACGCCCTTACGCCTCGGCCACGGAGCTCGAAAAGGCCGTAGCGGCTCAGGAAGTGCATTCTGTAGTTGCCCACACCTACGAGAAGGACGTGGGCTATCAGCGGCAGGGCTACCGCCCCGCGTCGGACGTGATCGCAGCGCCGAAGCGGAAGGGCTATGCAACCGAATGACATTATCCGGCTGGCCCTGGTGGATATTGGGGCCCTGGACCAAGAAGAATCCGTTACTCCGGGAGTCGGCACCGATGCGCTGATGACGCTCAACATGCTCATCGACCAGTGGTCGCTTGAGCACCTGATGGTCTATGCCGTCCAGGAGATCATCCACGAACTCACCGCCGGGCAGTACGTCTATACCATCGGCCCTGGCGGCTCTGCCGGCGCGGCCTTTACGGGATCGCTCGCCGGGAATGTCCTGACCGTCACTACCTTGACCTCGGGGGCTGTGTCTTTGGGTCAAGTCATCGCGGGGCCTGGCGTCCCTCCGGGATGCACGATTACTGCTTTAGGGACGGCCTTCGGTGGCTCTGGCACGAACGCCCTCGGCACCTACATCGTCAACCAAGCCGGCACCGTGGCCTCTCAGGCCCTCACGTCCTCGGCTACGCGCCCGGTGCGTATCAATACGGCGATGGTGCGGATCTTCAACACCGAAGCCGGAACGCTCGATTACCCTGTAGCCCCGTTGAGCTTCGATCAGTACTCCCGCATTGGCATCAAGAGCCTGCCGGGGCCCTGGCCGCGTGGCGTCTACTACGAGCCCTCCGAGCCCGTAGGGATTCTTCATTACTGGCCCAACCCCGGCCAAGGGGAGATGCACCTCTTCTGCGATCAGGTCTTGAGCCCCTTTCAGACGCTCTTTGATACCGTCGCTCTCCCTCCTGGGTACCAACAGGCCCTCCGGTGGGGACTGGCCGAACTGCTCATGCCGTCCTACGGCAAGTCCGACCAGATGCAGATCGCTATGGTCTCCCGGTATGCCGCGCAGGCGAAGGCTTGGATCAAGCGGGCCAACCAAAAGCCCCAAGCCCCGGTGCGCTTCGACGAGGTCTTGCTCGGTGGTCACAATAAGGACGCGGGCTGGATTCTGTCCGGAGGGTTCGCCTAATGCCCGCATTCCGCTTCATCGGCGCGGCTTATCAAGCTGCGAGCATCACGCAGGACGATCAGTCCTGCATCAACTGGTATCCGGAGCAAGACCCGGAGGATATTCCACGCAACCCGTGGAATCCGCAGTATCAGGGCGACCGAGGCGTGATTACCCTTTACCCGACTCCCGGCTTGACCTCGAAGCTCCAACTCCCGACCTCGGGACCGGTGCGCGGTATGCACGTCTTGCCCGGTGGCACAATCCTAGTCGTCGCTGTAGGCGCTTGGCTCTACCAAGTCAACCTAAGCTACACCGTCACACTGATCGGCCAGCTCAAGACCTCCACGGGCCCGGTGAGCATCACGGATAACGGAGTCTCGGTCTACCTGGCCGATGGACCGAACCGCTACTACTGGACCTGGGGCACCAACACCTTTGCGCTCGTCACGGACGGAGCCTTTACCGGAGCCAAT
>JAEHJW020006884.1_pt1 | contig 11284 bp, 18 predicted proteins | sample 9271431 | NCBI WGS metagenome assembly JAEHJW02
CATTGACAATTGCTTGGAGGATGAGGCCATCTGTATAGTTGAAAATATCATTCATACAGAAGGTTGCTGCTTCTTCTTGAGTATCCAAATCGTCGAGGAATTTCTGCCATTCGACAATGCGGAATGCTCCATACGGCTTGTGATCGATAGTGAGAACTTCCGCCGTTGAAGTGAAGCTCTGCACTGTATATCCGCCCGCTGCACTCAATTCACCCACCGCAAAGCGGGAAAGATATGAGCGCGAAATGGTTTGTCCTTGGTACAAACCTTGCACGATTGCTTCACGAGACAATGCTCGATATACAGGTTGGCGGAAGAGCTGTTCCTGATACTGTTTAGCAAACGTGACTTTATAGGTATATGTATTCGCCATCGTTTTTGCTACTGATATTATCAGTGTTAAAAACAAAAGACATTAAACAAATCGAATTTTACCAGTTTTTTGAGCATCTTTGATTTTCCTTTGAGTCCTTGCTTCATCCCGCTTTTGTAATTTTGCAGGAGACATATTCCCCGCGAGAAAATCTAAATCTTCATCCTCGGAATCTTCTTCGACATTCTTCTTGCCTTCTTCAAAACTTTTGTCAGTTTTGAGAGCGCCGAGAATAGTGTCAAATTTTTTCTGATTCTTCGTATAAAGGTATTCAAGTTCATATCCCTTCACAACTTCTTTGCCATCCTGTTTGATGAGAACACCACCTTCCTTTGAATGAGAAATCTCATCCATGAGGGCTTTTGCCTCAGCTTTCATTGCTGGCGTTGCTCCGGGAAACTTTTTGTCAATGATAGGAAGAAATTCGTTCCACTCACCATCAAAGGATTGAGCTTCACTCTTCTCTTCTCTTTCTTTCTGGAAGTCATCGAGAAGTTTTAATTTCTCTTTCAGATTCGCAGGAAGTGATGGAGCAAGGGATTTACCCTTTAATAGAACAGTTTTAGTAAATTCCTTGAGAAATGCTCTTTGCTCGTCGGTGATTTCTTCATCATCAATTTGCTTGAGAATGTCCTCAGTAATTTTATCCAAATCTTCTATTGCTTCTTCAGTATTCGCTGGAGTCTTTTGACTTTTTAATTCTTCGAGATCTTTCATTACCCCTTCCAATTTTCTCTCAAGTTCTTGGCGTTCCCGCTTCTCTTGTTTGAAACGTTTTAGAGGTACTGTCTTTTTGTTCGACTTCCGATCTTCGGGATCGTCGTCTTCGTCATCCTTGTCATCGTCATCATCGATGTCCTCATCGTCTTTGTCACCGTCTTCTGGTGGCTCTGGTGATTCTTTCGATTTATCTTTTGACTTTTCAGACGCATTTGATTTTTCTTCGAGGTTTTCATCCTCTACAACTTCTTCTTCGGGCGAAGCTGAAATCCCTAGGGCTTTGACGGCTTCTTGATGTCGCACATCTAAATCCCTTTCTACGTCATTAGCTGACATTGGCTCGTTTTTTACAAGGTATTCGCACCTTGTAGTCTATCCCTCGACTAAGAGGAAGCGTCGGTTATGGCCGTACACGCCAAGTTTCAATTAAGAAACCAATTGAGTCCCCATAATGCTTTAGGGAACTCTCAGGTGTCTTAATCCTCCATCACTACACCACCACATCCATGAGCGTACGAACGTGCTGCGCGCATTGGATCTTCGTGTGCTGTGCTTGGGAAATCAACAATCTTGCCATTTGGAAGTTTCACCTTAACAACTCGTCGTGCAACCTCTCCTTTTGGTTTTTCAACCACTGTTTCAGCTTCCTTGGTTGCTTCCATTTTTGGCTCGACTTCTGCTGGCTTCTCGTCCACCACTACATCTGCTTTCTTTTTTGGTGCCATTATTTTATTCTCTTATATCTTTTGCTCGACTTTTTATGTTCTGGTAATTTTTTTGTTGATGTGGAAGCGAAATCGTGTAATTGTGATTTGCTCATACTAAGAACCCCACGATTCCTTTTGTATAATTTCTCTGGGGAATGTTCAGCAATTGCCATCACTGCTTGTTGTGCTTGAGATTCTGCAGGCATATTAGATTCTCTTGTACCTCTTTTTTGGCATTGCGACTTTGTTCAATCGAGGATTTTCTCTCTTTGCTTTTGCGCTTGCATTTCTTGTTTTTGACGCAAGAATAGCTCCTGCCACCTTCTCAGAATATCCTTCACCCTCTATTTTCTTTTGTACTGCCGCGAATCCCGGATGTTTTGATGTCATACGCGTGGATACTTTTTCTTTTCGTCCTTTTTCTCCTGCTTCATATCCTCTTCGGGTTCTTTTGGTTCATCCTTTTCGTCCTCGGCATCCTCAACGCCATGCACCGCGAGAATGTCGAAACTTAATTTTCCTGTCTCACCCTTTTCATTGGTATGCTTATCGTTCTCCCAAAGTTTCACTTCGAGTTCTACATAATAGGTTGTTCCCGGCTCACACTCATCTGGTTCTGGGAAGTTTTCGCGCGGCAAAACAAGCTGTGGATATTTGCGGGGCTTATAGTCATTGGCAAGCATCGCTTCTCCGCTTTTTGGTTTTATACGCTTCATCATAATCTTAGTATGTAATAATTATTCAATCTTCTAACCTCTTGCATTCCTTATAGAATTATCAATTTCTGTCTCAAGAGCTTTTGTGTCATTCTTTGGATCTCGATTGAGAACATTGAGATATACATTGTGAACATCGCGTGCATACATCAATGCGAGACGCTCTTGTTCAGTGAGTTTCTTGTCGGTAAGTAATCGCTGATTGATTGACTTTACTTCGCTCAATGCTATATCACGCAATCGAATTGTCTCAGGGAATCGGAGAAACTCTTCGGCTATTCGAATGCTCTCTGCTTGTTCGGACCACGAACGAATAATCGCATTGTTCTCTTCGTTATCATCTGCAAGGCGTGATGCCTGTTCGATTTTTGTTTCTATTCCGTTCATTGTGCTGGTTGTAATTGTGGCCTCATTGGTTGCTGTGGAGTAATTTGTGGAATCTTTGGTGATCCAGTATTTTCCGCAGTGTTCTCCTGTTCTGCTTCAGCGAGCATTTGCTTTTCTTGCTGTTTTCTACGCATATTTCCAATAACAATTTGTTTATGTTTGTCGATATACGCCAAGAATTTCTGTACATTCTTTTTTACGTTCTTGTCTTCGAGATGAGTTTCCACGAAATCAATAATTCGATTCAAGAAGTAAGTATCTGCCTGATAATTAGTTTTTGGTACTCGTCCCATCATTATGTCTTGCACCGCCTCAGAAGCGATTGAGACACTATCCTTGGTAGTTTCTGCGGTAGTGTCAAGCAACATTGCTACTTCTGCGTCAGAATATCCTCCGATATCCCGCGCAATGAATTCATCTCGTACGCGTCCGTTTACATTCTGACTGTTTGCAAGTAATCCCAACGCTTTTTCACGGCTCGCTTTTGCAAGTTCGTTTTTCTTGTTTGATTGTGATTGAGATACTACAGTAATTTCAAAGTCACGCTCGAAGTGTAAATCTATTCTCTTAAGTAAATCCCACTGATAACCCGCTTCTCCAAACAATTTAATTGGCATTGGCTCTTTGAGATAATCAACGAACCCTCCAAATACTCGATATCCCAACTGGACCAACGACTCCTGAATTGGCTGTGAGAAAAATGAAAGACGCTTTCCAATATTATTTTGCTCAACGTACGTCACGCCAACTTTCTTATCTGTTGGTTGTGATGCACCTTGCAATAAGTCATTCACTCCAAGACTATTTCCTACCTCGTTCTTTAACCACGAAATCAATTCAACTGTTCCGCTTATATCGGGACTCTTGAATTCATAGATACCTTCTGAAATTCTTCGTGTTCCATTTTGCGTATCTGCAGGTACTAATTTGCTTCGTCCAATTTGTGCCTCATAAAGTTTTTGAGGATTGATGAACATATCCTTATCATAGGCACGTGCATTCGAATTCTTTAATCGTCGATTCTCTGCATCTTCGTTGAATAAATCATTGATAGAAATTGCATGAGGATAAAGATCATCCGCATAACTCTTGCTCGCAAAGTTTTCACTATCTTCATGTGTTGCAAATCCAAAATAAGGATATAATTCTGAACTTGAGATTTCACTCAATGGACAGAAACGGATTGACTTTCCGAGATTGTATTCGAATAAATTGTACCAACGCTTTCCCTCGTATTCTGAAATAATTTCAATAAATCGCCATGTTGGCTCTCCCACTATGTCGTCATTTGCATCAATACCCAGTGGTTTGAATCGTGCCTCTTCATCAAAGTCAAGCATCCCACGTGTTTGGAATCCTTCTGACTTTGTGTTGATGATCTCATCGACTGCTTTCCTATCGTATAATCCACCCTTAACTCCACGAATCAAACTTGCTTTATTTAGCCAAACATTATCACGACCAAAATAGTTGTGATTTTCAATATTGAATCCTCCGCGTGCTTGAAAGATAAGATGTTCAAACGGAATAATAAGTAATTGAGAATGAAACTTTCCATCGAGATTGTAAGGAATATATTCTCCGACTCCTACGCCAGAAAATATTGCTTCCTTGCGCATTGCACGAAACATCTTGTTCCATTGTCCGCCGGGCATTTGTGAGTCAGATAATTTCTGAATACCTGCTGTTGCTTTTTGTGCTGCTCTCCAATCCGCTGGATCTGTTTCTCCAAACTTAATTGAAATATTATCATCCAAACTTGCAAGCAATGTGTCAACCATTCCTGAAAATATTGGAAGTGGTGCATCATAACGAACACGCAATTGACGTTCTGGGTTTACATTATAAAGCTGGCGATATTTCGCCACTTTTCTTACTCTGCGTCGCTTTGATGTCACACAAGATTCGAACTGTCGCTGATTGACTCTTGTTCGCTCTTCTGCAGGGTTTATTGCCATTACTTACAGTGTAACGAACTATTCAAATCTTCTAACCTCCAATCTTCTTTAATAAATAATCTCTCCTTGTAAAACAAGACACACACATCTGAACATTCGGCAAATACTTTTGTACTGCTGATTTTGGAAGGCCACACACGAGACAATGTGGTTCGTATTGTGTCAATTCTCCCTTTTCTGTTCTCCACTGTCCACAATAGGGACACTGAGCATACTCAAGGATCAACCCTGCACGTTCTGGTTTCGAGTAGGCGTGTCCAACATCATACATTTCCCTACATAGTTCACATCGTATGTTCATCCTTCAAATTCTCTTGTTTCTGCGACTGGTTCCTGCCATTCTTCTCGCTGTGGCTGTATGTCAAACTCTACTGAATGCAATTGCACGTCTTTTGGAGAAGCGCCGGGAATATAATGTCCTTCAAACTCTCTTGTTTCTTCAATCGGTGGCGTCCATACTTTGTTTTTATCCTCATTCGGTTTCGCATAATCTTTCATTTGCCACGCAATACACGCAGCTATCAATAAATCAAAGTGTCTCGTCGTCAATCGTGGATCCACTTCTCTGTCCATCAAATCGTCTCGAGTGTACGATTTACATTCCTGAATCAATCGCTTGTCATTTAGTGCTATCAATCCATCCTCAATTGCTTTCGCGAATGCAAACAACATCTTCGGTTTTGTAAGAACATTAGTATTCCATCCATATTCCATCGATTGTGTACTCTGACGATTGCTTGTCTTTGTTTCATCTCGCTGTGTGATAAATATCTTTTTAACTGGATATATTTGCTTCAATCGTCCGATCACACTATCAAACTTATTATTCTCTGGCGCGAGGAGACATTCTCCAAATCGTTCACCTTGCCGTGCCAATTCATCACCGAACACCTCTGGCTTGATTTCATTGTCTGCAAAGGTAGCCACAACCTGCGCTGGAATGGTCGAAAAATCGATTATAACGCTCGTAGAGCTGTCCAAACCGACTCCCCCTGCCGTATCTCCTCCCAGTGCATAAACGTGGCTTGCATCGTATTTTTTGAATATCAGCTGTCCTGCTATTTCCTTGATGGGACTTATCGCTATCTGAGCATTCAACGATTCACAATCAAACAACACATCTTTTCCTGCTGCTGGCTGACCGAGATATTCACCCTCGAAATCATCAGCACCACTTTGGATTGCTTCAATATCTTCTCTTGTGTATTTTTGTGGCCACGTTGGATTTTTGTTTTCGTCCCAAATAGGAATATTCACCACAATTCTTCGGCTGTCTTGTTTTTGGAATAATTTATGAACATTTCCTCGCTCTGATAAATAATTACAAAGATATAAACACGCACCACCTTTTGCGAGTCCGTTCTTTGCCTCTTCCATATTGTCCCAAATCATTTTGGTAGTGACTGCGGACCGCAACGATATTCTCGTTTCAAAGTCATCAAAAATGATAAAGTCTGGACGCGCTTCATCTTGAATCTGTCCTCGTTGTGGGCTTCCAACAGTATCTGCAAGCAACTTCACTCCTGTGGCTGTGGTGAACGAAGTCATTGTTTCTTCACGCTTTGCTTCAGTCTTCATAAAGACTTCTGGGTACAATGCTCTCACGCGTGGCTCGATAAGAAGATTATATACATCAGTCACCACCTGTTTTGAATTGCCTCCGTCTTGAGATAACACTTTTATATATTTCCTTCGATGAAATAAATCATTCGCAATAACATACGCAACAAATAGTTTTGTGCGCGTTGTTTTACTACAACCACGGAACCCTGCATCCACAAACGAATCAATACTTCCAAAATAAGCTTGTGAATTGTATTTATCTATATCTTTATGAAAAGATGCGTCTGCCGATGAAAAAAACTTTGGATAAAAATACCTTCCCCATAAATTAAAACGAACCATCAATTTTTCCAATGGTTCATTTTCTCCAAATGTAAATAACGCAAACAATTCCTCAGGATTCCCATCATCAAGGATTTGTTTAACTGTTTTTCCCATCTAATAAAATATTTATAGCAACATCGACTAATTTTTTCTGATCATCAGTTGGTGCTAATGATTTATTATCCGATGTCAAATCAAGTGAATTACCAAATTCTTTTCTGCGCTTCTTTTCTAAATATCTAAATGCCTGATTCGGATCATCTAATGATTTCACCACTGTTTGCCTTGCCTTTAATATTGGCTTTTCCTTAAGTGCCTCTTTTCGGTCAGTAAACTCTGGGTGCTTCTTTTGATAATCATATAATGACGGTTTTGAAATATTCGCATAAAAACAAGCCTCCTCGTCACTACCACCAATAGCAAAAACCTCTTCGAGTTTTCTTATTACGTCCTCAGACATTACCGTTGGTCTACCTCCTTTGTTCTTTGCCATTTTATTTCTTTTCCATTTTTCACGACTTTTTCATTTCCTGTGTAATCTACCCACCTCTGAACTATAACATCTGCGTACCTTGGATCTAATTCAATCCCATAACAAATTCTCCCACTTTTCTCACACGCTATCAATGTACTTCCACTTCCTAAGAATGTATCTAATACTATATCTCCATTATTACTGGAGTTTGTCAATGCTTCCGTTACTAATGATACAGGTTTCATTGTTGGATGTTCTGCGCTTCTTGTAGGCTTGTCATATCTCCATATATCCGTGTGCTGTTTCTTCTTGATCACTTCTCCCTTTTCAACTTTTCCTGCGATTCTTACCTTAAATCCTTGAAAGGTTATTGTAGTCTCTTTTCCATCATATTCAGTTTTTACTTCTCGCAAATCTTCCCATACATTTGCTATATCTCTCCGTTCTGTGAAATAATGATTCACTATTCCATCTCTCCATCCGTAGAGTATTGGTTCGTAGGTATTCTGGTAATCAGCGCGACTTAATGTAAAGTTATTCTTTGCCCATATAATAAACGATTGCCAATGTCCTCCTGCTTGTTCGAATGAGTCTTTCAATGAGTCTAGTTCACTCGAAGACATACACACATAGATTCCTCCGTCTGTGTTCTTTACGATAGGTTTCATTGCTTGAATAAGGAATTGCTTGAATGATCCCTTACTCATCTTGTCGTTTTTTATTCCTTCTCGCTCTTTCGGACCTGACTTGTGATTGGCATAACTTCCTCCTCCTTGGTAGTCCACATTGTATGGCGGATCAGTAAAACACATCTGTGCTCTATTACCCCCACAAAGCCTCAAAACTGCCTCCTCTTGCGTTGAATCTCCACATAGCACTCTATGTTGTCCCAACTCGTATAAATCTCCCAATTTGCTTTTTGGTTCCTTTGGAATCTCTGGAACTTCGTCATCTTTTAGGTCGGTATCTAATAACAAATCATTATCAAATCCAGTGAGTTCAAACATTTCCTTACTCAATTCCTTAAGTTCCTCTATCGCGAGTCCCATATCCCACTCTGACTCGTTTAGTTTATTGTCTGCGAGGCGATATGCCTTTGCTTTCTCTTCATCTAGGTCTACTTTAATAACTGGCACATCTTTCAATCCTAACAATTTTGCCGCCTCATATCTTCCGTGGCCTACGATTATCACGTTATTTTTATCCACCACTATTGGCTGGTTAAATCCAAATTCTTTGATTGAATTTGCTACCTGTTCAATCTGTTTCTTTGGATGTTTTTTAGCATTCTTCTCGTATGGTTTTATAAGGGATAGTTTCATATATTATTCAATCTTTATCGACTATGTCAAGATACTATCTCTCCCGATATATGTACACGTTTCCGTCCTTTCTCTCGAATTCAAAGCGGATATGTTGTGGATCCATGGATAATCCCTTCATAGCATCTGCTCTACCAGCACGAATAACGTCTTCATACGCACGATTGTATGCCTGTATCATACAACTTGGTATCCCATCGCCAACGTCTACTTTTTCGGACTTATTCGATTTAATCACAATCCAAGTGATAACAAACAAGATTATTAAAATTATTATTAGTGTTGTCATCGTTTTATAAATTCCTTATGTGTTAAGTGCCACTTATTGCAATAATCACAGTGATATATTCGCAATTTCTTTTCTCCCATTCGTTCTCGGTAATTCATTGCGGTAATGGCATCTTTTTTAGAATACGACTTCTTTTCACCGCAGCGCATATTACTTGAGTTCTTTGATTAGTTTCTCAATAACCTTTTTTGTGGTGAGAGAGTCTTTCAAATCTTCTTCTGCGGTTACAAGAATTTCCTTCACCGTTTTTACTACCGTACCAATCACCTGACCAAACGGATCTTTCTTCTCATTGGTAACTGTCTTTTCTGGTGGGAGTGCAGAAAGTGTCGCGATATTAAATTCTGCGTGGGCGATACTCAAAAATACTCTTTGCAATTGCTCCTGATAGTATTCGAGTTTTATTTCTTTTTCTGTCTTGTTCTCGATTTTCTTTGGTTCTTCCATAATTTTATTTGTTTTTTAATTTTTTTGCTTTTAGTTCGTCGTTTTCGCATACCTTTCTCACTAATTCATTCATTAGTGCGCTTGCCATATTTATCTGCACTACCTTTCGATTTTTTACATCAATTGGGATACTGATACCGATAAACATTGGCGAAGGTACAAAGCGCAACATCACCGTACCGTTCTCTAACTTGTGCCAAACAAAGTAATCTAGAATGGTGTTTTTTATATCTTCTGAGAGCGTGTTTCGATCTCCATGCTCTAAATAAAGAAACTTTTCTGGGAGCTTTCCCTTTATTACTTTCTTTGATTTTTTTGGAGTTGCCTTTTTTGTCATTAGATATATTATACACTATTTTATCTCTTTCGTCTTGTGGATAACGATTTCTCTTCTGGTTTTTTACTTGTCAGATGACAATATGGACAATAATCGCATTTATAAAAAGATATATAAATATCTATCATCTTTTTTGCCATAGAATCTGCACCTTTCTCCGAATAACACACCTTTCCGAGACAATGATCTTGCTTCATATCTCTTAATCTTGTTTTTGACCCGTAATAATATCTTTCAAATCTTCTATCTCTTTGTCACGTTCGGCTATTTCTTTTTCTAAATCCTTAATTATTTCATCGCTTTTTTCAGATAATTCCGTGCAAAACTGATACCATTCAATACCCAGACTTCTTAATTTTGCGTTTGCTTCTCTTATACTCTCCATTGCCTTTTCATAATCTTTCCTAGAAGTTGGACTACCCCAATCAAGTTCAAGGATAAAATCTATATCAGGACAAGTATTTTCTGGTATTCCTCCGAGTTCTCTTTTCTTTTTTTCAATGAGACTAAATAAATCTCCTTGTCGTGTCCACATATCTTATTTATTTTCTTTTTGACCTTTGTTTATGAGGGAAAGTGTATAAAAATACATTTCCACGTCAGTAATAATCTGTGATTTCAATTCATATAACTGTTCGTCTGCGGGTATCTCTACATCTTCTTTTTTAACAAAGAATACTGCCTTGCTGTCTTTTATTATTTCTATGATTTTCTTTTCTCGTTCCCTCCACTCCCTATCCATCTCATCCCGTATGCTCTCTCTTTGGTGGGAGATAAACGGTAATATACACTCTTTTGCAAATTCATAATCGTGCATATCTCCACCAGTAAAAAGTTCCTTTAGCGTTTCAGAGCCTTTTGGTCTGAAGTTATCAAATTCATTCTCCAAAGATTTTCTATGGCAATCACAAGGACAATGCTCTAGACAGTTCTTTTGTTTGCAACTCTGTATCTTACATTCTTTCTCGTTTGGTTGGGGCATAGATTTATTTGTTTGCTTTATAAAATGCTTCGGCGAAACCTCGTGGGGTTATACTTCGTTTTATTTGAACGTCTTTCATTGTTCCGTCCTTTTCGTAAAACTCTGGAATTTTAGGAAGTGGTCGCGTGTTGTTTCTTGATTGCAATAATTCTTTCTCGTTTAATCTTATTCTTTTTTCTTTTGGAATATTATAATATCCCCATAAATAAGTTTCTTTACTATATCTATCTCCAAAGTAGTATGGTTGAAATTTATATGGTGGTCGTCCTAAAAATCTTGCCAAATGTCCCGATGGATTTTCAATAGCCCAAAATTTCAAATAGAAATGATTTTTATATTGAGTTTCTTGTATTATTTCTAAACACGCATTAACTAATTTCATACTATTTCTGAAATCTCTTGGTGTTTTTGCTGTTGTTCTTGCTCTACTAAACATTGTACAAGTTGGCGCACATAAAATTCCATATACCAAACCTTCTTCAACTGGTTCAACAATTTCTGGATACTTCCTCCACTTCAAGACATCATACATTGGAAGTGTTATAACTCGAACATCATATCCAGCATCTTTATATGGTTTACTCCAAGCACCAGTCCCACCGCATAAATCAAGTATTATCTTTTTTGAGTTCTCTTCTTTCATAAAATACTATTGAGATAATTGATTGTTTCGGCTGATTGGAG
>JAEHJW020002625.1_pt1 | contig 11271 bp, 10 predicted proteins | sample 9271431 | NCBI WGS metagenome assembly JAEHJW02
TGGGCGGTCTATTCAGGTCGAGCGCTGTTCCAGGCTCATCTCACCTTTCTGAAGCATCTCATTTTACCTGCGAGCGCCATCGATCCGACGGACAGCATGCGCCGCGAAGCCGAAAAGCAATAGGAGATCCATCATGGCAGACGATGCCGACATCGCCCAACACTTCGAGCAGCTCGAGCTCGCGCAAGCGCTCGCCTTCCGGCAGCACGAGAACCTTCCCCGCAGGGGCAGGTGCCACAACTGCGGCGAACCGCTCTCGCCTGATGCGCTTTTCTGCGACGCGGCCTGCGAGAAGGACTATCGGCAGCTCAGGCGAATGCGGGCACAGCGGGTGAGCTGAGCCGCAAGTAGAGGATTTCGAGCTTGTTCTTGGCTCAGTCCCGCTGACTGGCGATAAAATACCATTCACCCGCTGGCCAAGGGCTTCACCGATAGGCCGGTGCGAGAGAGCACATCATGAGCACCCAGACTGGGCTAGAACTTGCTGCGCTGATCCTCATTGTAGGGGCCGCAAGCCTGGCCCTGATCGCAAGGATTCTGTACAAACACGGTTGCCACGGCACAGTCCGCCGCTGAGCACACGGGAAAGCTACGTGTTTGCTTTGGCGCGATTGCGCTCGACGGCCTGCAGCACCTGCAGAGCCTCCTGGCCTTTCCACGTCAGGCACAGGAAGACGGGTTTGCCGAGTCTGTCGCGCTCGCGATAGAGAATGTCGCGCAGCTCGAGCATCCGCAGCGCATCGCGCTTCTCTTCACTGAATCGCCTGGCGCGCCGTTCCCGCATCCCCTCCTCGCCGCACGCGCCGACTGCGAGAATCAACTCGATGTGAAGCGGCGTGAGCCAGGAGAGCTCAGTGGGGATCTTCGTGACCCTGAGCAACCCGAGTTTGTCGAGTTCGCCTAAGGAATTGGCGGTTTCGTAAAGCATGCTCAAACCTTCTTTGCCGGTGGTTTCGGTTTCGTCGCCGCGGTCTGCGGCGTCTTCGACGGCGCCGGCTTGAGCAACCCGCCGAGGATGTCATCCATGTTGAACTTCGCCACCGAGGGCGCCGCTGCGATATCGGCCTCGAGATTGCTGGCGAGTTCCTTGCGATCGAGCATCTCACCTGGTGTGTGCTCGCGCTGCGGGTTTTTCGAGGCGAAGAACAGCGGGCGCAGGATCGTCATGTCGAACGGACTGTCTTCGGTAGGCAACTGGTCCATGAGGTGCTCAGGGAGATTCGCGAGCACGATCACGCCCTTCAGGTCGATCTTGCCTGCCCTCACCACCCACAGCGCGTCCTTGGCGTCGAGCTCATCGAGCCCGTTCCGGGTGACGAGCCACCCCTCGAGATGCAATACCTCGATCAGCGCCCGCGTGACTGGCGAGCGCGGGCCGCTCGGGGCTTCCTGGAATTGTTCCTTCAGATCGGGCGGCAGCTTGTGCCAGAGCATCTCGGCGAGCGACTTCTCGATCAGGTAGAGTCTGCCCTTCTTCTTCCAACCCATGGGCACCACCTCTTTTGACACGACGGTCGCCGAGAGTCGAAGCGGCAGATTGGGCAGCTCGCGACAGAAGATATCGAGTAGCCCAAGCGGTTTTTTATCCTCTGGGGCCACGCCCGGTGCAGACACCTTCTCGGCCGGTTGAGGCGTCGACGGGGCAGCCGTGGGTTCGTCTGCGGATGCGGCCGGCTTGCTCTCTGGCGTATTCGCACCACCGTCTATCAGGAAGAACGGGCCCTTCTTCTTCCATACATTCTCGCCAGAACCATCACCATCGAGTGCAAAGAGCACCTCGCGCGCAAGCTTGCTCGCCTCCGGCAACCCGGTCATCTCCGGTACCCATTTCAGCGGCTCCCCGCGATGCTTCACCGCGAGCAGTACGCCGAGGCGGCGCACCTGGGGGAGGGACCACCAGGAGGAAAGTGCAGAGAGAGCGCGGGCGCGCATCTGTGGCAGGTCCGCCAGGTCGCAGGACACCTCGACGATGCATGCGAGCCCGGGTTCAGGCAGTTTCAATGCCCTTTCCACACGCTCGAGCGTGGGGGCAGCATTGGAGAGGCCGGCCGCAGCCAGCATCGCGAGCAGATCCTCGAGCACCGCGCGCTCGAGAGGATCGATCCGAGCGAGCAGCTCGCCGATCTCTTTGCCCGCGACATCGAGAGAGACCTCGAGCTGCTCCGGCGGGGCGGGCGCGGGGAGAACACCGAATGTGATCCCGATGCCGCGGTATGGCGCCGAGGGGGCCACCCGGTCTTCTCGCCGCAGGTGCAAGCCGTAGGCGACGCCCCAAACCAGCGCGGCGGCTGCGAGCGCAAGGGCGATCCAGACCAGTGTGAGCGGGCCGGTCCACAACGCGACGGTATCGCGCTGAATGCTCCAGAAATCGAATATGGTCGGTTTCAGGCCATGGATGGGTTGAGCCCAGGGCAGGATCGCCGCGGCGCCTGTGAGGCGCTGAAGCGCTTCCTGGGGCGGCGTTGTAGCCCACCAGAAGCTCAGCACCAGCCACCAGAAGATCAGGACGAATAAAAACGACCCGAGGAGACGTGTCCGCATGGTATTTATATTTCCGAAGAAATTTCGGGAACTCGCGGGATAAAAAAATTTCCGCCTCTGATTGCTATAGCTATGGGGTAAGCCCGATTGAGCATATAGCCATGAGGAGACCTGAAATGTCCGAAAGTCACGCCACTGCCCCCACCCCAGCGCACGTGCCCGCCGCCACTGGAGCGGGCGGGGCACAGAATAAAAAGTACGACTACGTGCGCGTACGGATTTGCCTGCCCGGCAAAAAGATGACCACGATCAGCCTCGATCGTGGCCTCGTCGAACGAGCCGCGCGCGCACTCGGATCTGAGATTAAGGCGCGTGAGCTCGCCATGGCCGCGGCCCTGCAATTTGTCGATGGTCAGAGCCCTGCGCGCACCCGCAGCGGATTCGCCTCGCGTGCACTGCAGCGTGCCGCACTCGCCCGCCCAGGCGCCTCCTCGTGATTCACCCGGGGCGGATGTGCGGATCAGAACCATCGCCGCCACCAGGGTTTCCTCGGACGCGGAAAATCGACCGCGAAACTTGCCTGGGAAGCCGGGCGTACATCCAGTACGCGTGTGACCGGATCTTCTGTGATCCGCAGCGGCTCGAGCGGTCCGAGTGATCGCTCGAGCAGTCTTGCGTCCTCGCCGATATCTCCCCCGAGCATCAGAGTCACAGGGCCTGGTAGCGACCGATCACACGCGGAAGCGCATTGGAGCCTCAGCTTGTAGTGGGTCGCGATCGCCTTAAGCGGCGCGCGCACGGACGTGTCCACGAACGCATGCGGTCCGCTCAGCCTCGGTGCGTGCGTATCATGCTCGCCAGCGATCGACGCCCGGGTGCCGAGCATCACGATCCTCGAGCCCACATCGGCGACCACCGCGAGTCCGCTCTGCGCGCCGATCCGCTCGTATACCTCGAGCGCCGAATCCCCCGCCCTCCAGGAAACCGATCTGCACATCGCCGGCGCCCCAGGGAGTTCGAGCCGCCAGCCTTTCGGCAATATCTCCTTCACCGCCCGCGAGCAGGAGACACCTGTGCCTGTGGATCCAATCGGGACGCCAAGGTCACCAAGGGGGCTTCCTGCCGCCCAGGCTGGGGCTCCGGCCAGGCTGAGATAAAAAATACCCGTGACGACTGTCGCGGCGATGCGTCTACCCGATATCTGCATGAGAGCTCTCCGAATGACCTCTTTTTTTTTTATAGGTAACGGCATTCGCTATAAAAAAGAATCCGGAGTATCGAGGGATAAAAAAATGTCGTCGAACTTGAAGCTTCGTCTCATCCCAAAGCGTGCCACGTCGCTGAAGCAGGTGCTGGCGCTTAAGAATCCGCCCTCTGGCGGACTTGCATGGCACGCCCTTATCGAAGCCGGTCTGCCGCGGACGAGCCTGCGCGCCGTCGCCAAGGCAATCGGCGTCTCGGACAAGTACCTGGCGAACTTCTTAGGGGTGGACTTCGAGACCCTCGAAGCCGGCGATGCGCTGGGCGCTCGCGAATCGGATTTGCTCTTTGCAGTGGCGCGGGCCTACACGCGGGCGGCTACCCACCTCGGCACCGAGCAGGCAGGGCTCTGGCTCGTGACCCCTCAGTCATCCTTGGGCGATCGCGCGCCGATCGACGCGCTGCGCACCCGGATGGGGACAGAGTACGTGAGCGGCTTGATCAATCAGCTCGGACAGCAGCGTCCCGGAAGTCCACCAGAAACAAAAGTAGGAGACGAGTCGTCTGCTCAGCCTGTCGTCGCCTAGACATACCAGACGATCATGCGGATGCCAGCCCTCACTCGTCAGAGAACATCTTGCCCGTTCCATACGGATTGCCCCCAATGTCTGTACCACCGTATCGCATCATCCTAAGCCCAGTAGCAGGATTGCGACGTCCCCGGTACCCGTTGGTATCGTCATCGTCAGCAAGTTTGATCCACCCCCGCTTACCCATCCACCAAACCAGCGACAGGAGCGCCACCGGCCCCCCAAAAACCAGTAGGCAGAACCAAGCCGAGACAGGCTTTTTCAACACAGCCAATTCGTGAATCATCCCCCTCCTCCTCTCCATTCAGCCGCGCATGTTCCGCGCCATCAGCGCGTAGTATATGCCCACGATCCCGATGCGTAGAATTTTTATCCGACGCGCGCTCGGAAATGGCGTTCGGTCTGCAATTACGCGTTAATTCAAAGACTTATACGCTCCGCCATACCCCCTTCAGAAAACGGATAAGCGCTACATATCCTCATTCGCAAAGACAGAGTCAATCTGCCTAGGCGAGCGGCCGATGTGCACTGGAACGCCGCCATTCTGCAGCGCGTCGAGCACATTCGAGGTCCTGACCGCAACGGCATTCCTCTTGACGTGTCGGGACTGAATGATCGTCGAACCTTCAATATCCATGTTATGGAACGTCTCATCCTTTCTGATCACGCTGGCCGTATGCACAATACCCGCCCTGGTCACTCCAGGTCCGCGCACCGTCCCCTGCGCCGCTCCGACCGCCGCCCTGTCGGAACCGATAGCCTCCCCTGCTGCCGCCTGAGCGCCAGGGACGCCATTCGCCGCCCAATTCGCATCGCTCGCCGCACGATCAGCACCCGATACCAATTCGCGCGCACCCGCGGAAGACATCGCTCGCTGACCCGTAAATTGGCCCAATGTGCTTCCCGCACCCACCGCGACACTGCCCGGCGATCCAGCGGATCCAGCCGACGGCAGCACCGTCTGGCTCTCCGTTTGCGTATACCCTTCCGAAACTTGTACGTTCTTCATGTCGGACACCGTACGGGACAGTGAGGACAGCTCGTCGTGCGCGCGTGAGACACTCCGGTCATACTGCTGCCGATATGCCGAGGAGGATGCGCTCTTGTCGTCCCACCCGCTCGAGCTCGACGTACCATGCTCATGAGCGTACTGGTGTTGCTCCTGTAACAACTTCGAGGAATCCTCATTCGCTCTGCCGATAAGGTCTTTCGCCTTCTCGATTTGCCCATTCAGATTAGCGTCTGCGCCCACTCCGAGAGACTTACCCCCATCCCCGGCCCCAACATCCCCGCTGAGATTTCCACGAATCCCGTGCGCACTCATGAGCTTCGCGGCCTCGCTGTAGTCGTGAGCGGCTTTTGCCGCGAGCGCGGCCTGGCCGGCGGTGTGGATCCCGTACCGCTGGATATTGTTCTGCATCCGATTCAGTCCATCCGATACCTCGTGGCCGAAGCTCTCGAGCGTATTCGCCCTCTGGGCCATGTCGGTCTTGATGCTCTGCGCTTGGCTTCTGCTCAGATTCTCTATCCGGGTATTGCCGACCTGCACCGAGTACGACCTCTGCAATCCACCGCGCGCCGTCACATCGGTTCTGCCGGCCATTGCATTGTAGCCACCGAGCTGTGCTGTCGAACTCAGCGTGCCAGCGCCGATGATCGAGTTCACCCCGCTGTCGCCGATATCGGACGTGATGGACGTCGAGTACTTGTCCATGCCGACATTATCGAGTGAGGTATTGCCGAGGGATACGTTGCCGCTCGCCGCGATCATGCCGGCCTGCTGGCCAAACGAGGTGCCCATACCCGTCAGGATGAACTCCGTGAAGGCGAATGAGCCTTTGACTATCCCCCAGGCGAGCAGCGGGATGAGCGTGCCGAGAAAACTCGCGGCCAAGCTCAGATCGATCGTGGCTTTTGACATGGCCATCGAATTCATCATCGAAAGACCGGGCGCGAGCAGGTTGTGCAGTTGCATGCCCCCGTTCAGGGCAGCGACGAAGTTGTCCACCGCAAAGAGCGGTCCCCACAATACGAGCCAGAGCAGCACCTGCAGATAGTTGAGGAAGATCTTCCCGCCGAGTCCGGGTATGAGGAGCATTGCTGCGATGATGGGCACCAGTGCGAGTACGAACGCCTGCAGCACGATGTACACGTACCCGATCATGTTATGGAACACTGTAACGGTCGTGTACCAGCTCGAGCGCTGCGCCTGGTCTGCCTGCGAGATCGCGGTCGAGAGCATGACGGGGTTCTCTCCGAGCTCGGCGGCCGCGTGCTGGAAGGCCGGGCGGGAGGTGTTGATGAGTGCGCTCTGCAGGATGTAGCTCTCCGGATTCGAGTAGCCGCTGACGGTCGGGTTTCCGCCCCCGCCGGCTGCCGCCTCTTCGAGCACGTCCTGCATCGCCGTACCGAATGGGACCATGATGCCCGTCGACTGCCACTCGGCGGTTTGCGCATTCACGAGCGCATTGGCGTAATTTTGCAGATCAGGAGAGATGGATCCATACGCGGTCTGGCACCGCTCGAGAGTGCCTTGGTCCGACAGCACCGAGGGGAACCCGCCTGTGCCGACAGGGTAGTATGGGGTAAGGAGCGAGGGGGTCGCAGCCTGCCCGAACGTAGTAAGCAGATCGCTCGAGTTCATCAGCTGCTCGACACTCACCCGGCCGAGGCCGATCTCAGGTACCACGCAGTTCTCAACATACCCGGTGAGGTCGCGTCTCAAGTTCGGGTCCGTGATAACCATGCGATTCGCGTCCTTCAGGGTTCTTCCCATCACGTCATACATTCCGCTCTTCGAGACCTTAAGTCCATCCGGGATGGAGAAATCCTGTTCGATTCCCCGCTCGAGCTTATAGCCGATTTCCGAGATCACGGCCGCCGGGACGCCGACGATGGCCGGCACACCCGGCACCGTGTTGTAGTACCCGTTCGCATTATCGTCGATGGTGACATTCACACGAGCCCCCATCGTGAGAAACACCACGAACGCGAGCACGAGGAAATACCCGATCAGTCTCTCCGTCCCCTTACTCGGGGAGAAGCCCGCCTCGACGATCACGAGAAACCCGCCGAGGAGCGCGATGGCAATGAGCAAGCCCTGAAACATGCCGCCACCGACCGCCGGCAACATGAGGAGCTTGATCGACTCCAAAATGTGGTAGATGGCCGGTCCGTCGCCGAACACATAGTAATCCCAGGCGTTGTGGCCCACGGGGTTCATGCTGCCGGCGAGAGCCGCAGGACTTGCTAGCAGGCCGCAGATCAGAAAGAACCAGGTTTTACGCATGGTGGGCGCTCTTTTACTGCTGCCGTTGCGTCACGACGAGCCCGAATTGCGAGGCCCCGAGCAGCCCTTGGGAGACGGTTTCGCGCGCCACGGCGGAATTGATCTCGCGGATCTGCTGCATCAGGGTCTGCTGCATCTGGATGGAGGTCATGAAGGATTTGTTGTTCTCCTTGGCCTGAGCGATCATGGCGCCCAAGAACCGGTAGAGCTGCGTGATCTGTGCCTGCGGAATTTCGGAGCTTGCCTGTAACCGGCCTGCGGTACGGGCGATGTGCCTTATTTCATCGTCCACCAGGAGATCGGCGGTATAGACGCTCATGCTCATCACCATCTCCTGCGAGGCCGAGGGGAATACGGCCGCCGCATTGACCGCCTGGTAAAGCGGCGCCGGCACGATCTGAAGCAGCGCGATGACCTGGTTGTCGAGCGGCTGATTGTTGATCACCTCCTGCACGCCTTGATCGAGGATATTGGCGACATACGGCAGATAGCCCTCAGTGTTCCCGAGCAGGCTCTGCTCGAGCGGTTCGCGCACGATGTCGGTGCAGGGGACTGCTGGGTTCGAGTACAGATCGGAGTCCCCGCACTGGAAGACCACGAGTTTCGAGAACCCCGTACCGGCTTGTTGCGACTTATTCACCCCGCCGCAGTAATAGTCGATGACCTGCTGGACCGCTGCGCTCTTGCCTGAGGTCCGCCAGTTCATGCCGCAGAGGAAGAGCCGGTATACGTTGTACATGGATCCGGCCGGGCCGCTGGCGCCGGCGATTCCAAGAGTGGCCGGATAGATCTCAAATCCCGTATTCGGCAGCTGCGGGCAGCTGCCTCCCTTCGGGCACACTACCTTGGTGCCGATCAGGTTCATCAGGAGCGTCTTGTCCCAGATCACCTCGGGGGCCGTGGAATTTCCAAGATCGCTCTGATCGAGCAGGTTCCACACCGTATTGCACTCCCCGCCGCTGGCGCAGAGCGTTGCCTGTCCGACCTGCGAATTCGGGTTCACGCCGGCTGCCTTCTCCTGGGCGGTGATATCGCTGTCGATGTTGTTGAGGAAGTTGGCGGCATCGTTCACGCCGTTGTACATGTCGGCGAGGTAGCCTGAGCTCTTGCCCATGGCCGCATCGGTTGCCGCGAGCGTCGATTGTGTGTTGTCCGAAAAGTTCGCGGTGCCGCCCATGAGACCGGCGCCCTTTTGAATCAGCCACTTCGACATCGAGCAGGAGCTGATCGAGAGGTCGGCCGCCTTCTGCGCGGTCGCCTGCATCTCGGAGATCACGTCCGCGCACTGCGGGCAGAGCTCCTTGATCGCGAGCATCGAGACCAAGCCGATGGAGTTCTGAGCGATTTCCTGGATGAGCTGCTTGATCTGACTGCCGTTGATGTACGACATGCCCCCGAAGTAGGCGGAGATTCCGCCGCAGCCGGCATAGACGTAGGGCGGATTGACGCTGAGCAGCGTCGGGGAGGTGCGGGTGGGGAAGCGCACATCGGCGCCGCCCATGAGATAGACGCCGCGGGCCTCTGAGCTGAAGTACCCCGGCCCGTTCGCCGAGACCCCGGCGCCGGAGAGCAGACTCGAGAGCGCCCCGCCGATGCCGCCCGCGCGCGCGGTACCGGCGGCGGATAAAAAAGCCATGCCCGCCAGGGCGAGCAAGACCGGAAACGCGCTTGTACGTCGTGAGAACATGGAAACCTCGGTACGGCCAATCCCCTATAGGTAATCAATGCGCCAAAAGCCTGCGCACGTCTTTTGCAGTCGGCACCGGTATCGGATGCGCGGTGACCCCGGCTGCGACCCCGGAGGCGGGTCTTGACGAGAAATCGACCGGCGGAGTGCCGTCGATACCGTTGTGAATCCCCTCGAGCAGCGCGCGCCGATAGGCGGTGAAGAACGAGACGATCCGCCCGGACAGCGCCTGCTCGTCGGTGAACCCGGTGCTGACCCGCATCCACAGGTCCTGGGCGGGGGTCCCGCCTGGGACGTATAAAAAGACCGTGGGCACGACCCGCACGTGCAGCAGTTCGGCGGCAATGACGGCCTTGCGGCCGGTGTAGCAGTGATTTTTGAAGTTCGGCATGCATTTGCCGTCGATCGGGGTATTCCAGATCGAGATCCCGTGGTCTTCGCGCATGTAGAGCAGGATCCGGTCCATGGCTTGGCAGAAGTCGCAGTTGTACCGAGAGAAGTACACGAGGAACGCCTTCTCCCTCTTCAACACCGCGTAGATGCTCTTTGCCCGGGCCGTCTTGACGCCAGTCATCAGCTGCAGGCCGAGCTCACTGAATGGCATGCGCACCGTGGGGTCCAGGGAAGGGTTCTGCACGAGGTTGTACTGCCAGACGTTCGCCGCCTCGATCGCACGGTCCGTGACCCAGCGCATGTAGAGCAGGATCCGGTCCATGGCTTGGCAGAAATCGCAGTTGTACCGGGAGAAGTACACGAGGAACGCCTTCTCTTTCCTCAACACCGCGTAGATGCTCTTTGCCCGGGCCGTCTTGACGCCAGTCATCAGCTGCAGGCCGAGCTGGCTGAAGGGCATGCGCACCGTGGGGTCCAGGGAAGGGTTCTGCACGAGGTTGTACTGCCAGACGTTCGCCGCCTCGATCGCACGGTCCGTGACCCAGCGCATGTAGTACTGGGCGGCCTGAACCGCGGCGCGGTTATCCGGTTCCATCGACATCTGCCGCAGCAGCGCATCGCGCTCCTTGGCCTGGAAGGCGAAGCTGTCTCCGGGATTTACGAATCCGCACTTTGCTGTCCACGTGCGCATCGTCGAGCACTTGGGTGCCACGGGCTTCTTAGGCAGTGGGGCGGGCGCTGCGGTCAGGAGTTTCGGCGGGATCTTCCACACCGGCGGGTGCTGATAGAAGAACCAGCCCTTCTCCGGATTCGACTGACGGATCGGGCTGCCGGCGTACACCCGCATCGAGGCGGCAAGCGCAAATATCCCCACCGTCAGCAGGAGGATCGATCGTCGTTGAGAAAATGCATGCATATTTCCACCCAAGAAAACCCCCGCTCATTGAGCGGGGGTGAATTCAAGCGGCCGTTCTAAATCCGGCCAGATACCTCGCGAGAGCTCCTCGCATCGCCCCGGGATCGCCCTCGACGTTCTCGACCTCGAAGTCCACCGCGCAGCTGCGCGCGAGCAGCTCAGAGGAGTGCAGCGCCGAGCTGAGCCCCGCGGCAACAGCGAACGCGTCTTCCTCGTCGATCTTTCGCCGTCGGATCCGCACGAGCGCACCGCCGCGGGACCGGATGCTCTCTACCTCGAGCGCCTCGCGCACATCCGTCAGCACAATCCTCGAGCCCAGCGGCATCGCGTCGATCTTTCGCATCAGCGGCTCGACCCAATATCCGTCGTGTCCCCACGGCGGCCGCCGCCGGTACTCTGTGCCCCAGTGTTGTAGCACCCAGCGGGGGCTGCGTGGGGCGACCAGGATCTCCTCGATCGAGCGTCCGGCTCGATCCTCTTCTTTAATAAAGAGACCGACGAACCGCGTATCCCTGCAGTGTTCGAGCGCGAGGCGCTCGAGGGGCGTCTCCTTACTGTCCCTGCGGCCGAGGAAATGAGGCGTGACCTCGTAGGCCCGTGCCGCCTCCGAATAGAGCGCGTCGGCGAATGCCATGCGCTTGAACCCGAGTTCGGCAAGCACTTCAGCCGCCGTGTCCTTTCCGGATCCCTTCAATCCCAGCAGACCTATCAGCAT
>JAEHJW020005242.1_pt1 | contig 11269 bp, 13 predicted proteins | sample 9271431 | NCBI WGS metagenome assembly JAEHJW02
GCCTTGAGGTCTTGGGCGTGGGAGAAATTGGCGGACCCGGTGGCGACCATCGAAGCATAAAACGCTTTCCAGGCCGCAACATCGGCTATCGGGTAGTAACTGTTGTCAGCCGCTTTCCAGGCGCCATGGAAGCTAGGCGGAAGCGCGCCGTACAGCGCCACATAGCCATTCACCCCGTCGATGTCCGAGCGCGAGAGCGCGTCGCAGGAGAAGGACTTTCCATCGTGTATGAAGGAGCTGGTGTTGGCGGCGGCGCGGGCGGCGTTGATTTCGACATTTTTCGCCGCCTTTATCTCGTCCAGCGTCAGCGCAGGCGGGTCAGCGAGCGTGGGCCGCCCATCGGCATCGGCTACAATGAGCTTGCCGATTGATTGGCCATCAAGCAGCGCAGCATACTCGGAGGCGGTGATCTCGACCGCGTCGGGGATGTTGTCACCGTGTATTTCTGGGTCATAGAAACCGCCGGTGGATTTTGCGTAGAACATGATTGCTCCTTATCTTCCGGTGGCTTCCCACCGAATTCCAAATGTTCCCGTGCCAAGGTTTGAGCTGGCCTGATAGTTCACCCCGGACGTATTTATCGACAATGGGTTTATGTTGGCGAACGACGTTACACCGCTAGAAAAGAACCCCGTTGACACGAAAGAAAAGACTTCATTCGGAAAAACTATTGGAAAGTTGAAAGAAACCCCTGATGCTTGGTTGTATGGGATATTGGAGACTACTCCCCACTGTTTAATCATGCCGCTCGGTAGCTTCTGGTATCCATTCGCCCCCATCGACGCACCAAAAGCCGCCGCATAACCAAGCTGAGCAGAACCGCCGGTGGCCGTCCAGCCAGACAGCGTTTTTGTCAGGCGCAGGCTGTCGCCGTTGTTCAACGTCAGCGAGTTGACCGTGCCGGAGTTGATATAGATAACGTCAGCGCCCTGACGGGCAACCACGTTGCCCGCCTGGGTGGAGACGAACTCAACCGATGATCCGAGAGGCACAGCAGTCAGAAGCGGGAGAGTTGTAGCGAAACCGCCCACTCCTCCCAACCAGATGAACGATCCGATGTCGGCGGCCGTCAAAGTAGTTGCAGCTGAGACAGTTATCGCAGTTGCATAACTACCCAGCGCCCGCTGCACAAACGCCGTCGTCGCCGCTTTGGTGCTGTTGTCGAACTGCGCTGGCGTCTGAAAAACACCCGTCGACCGCAAGGCCGCCAATAGCTGAACGACGCTGGTGTGATCCGGGGTGATCCCTGCTGCCGCGATGACGGAGCGCAGCTCCTCGGTCATCATGTAGTACCAGTGAGGCCCAGGCAGGGTGGCGGGCGTACCGGTTCCAGGGTTGCCGGAAATCGGATAGCCCGACGACGGGTTTCCCGGCGCAGCTGGCGGCGAGGCGGAGGCATTTGCTTCATAGACGCGGTCCATGGTTTCTCCTGAGGTTAGGTGTAGCTGAACAACACAATGGAATGGGCCGGTTTAAATCGGCTGATGGCGCATTCCAGAAGCTGGTTTCCCCACACGGCGAGGGGAATGTCCACGTCGTCGTCCACCGTCAGCTCCCGCACGGTGTTCAAGGCGGCGTTCACCTGCCAGGCGTGTGCCCAGTCGGTGCCGTAGAGCGGGTAGTCAACGTCGTCGTCCACGGTGTGGGGGTGGAATTCGGTGATGGTGACGGCGTAGCCCAGGCTCGCCGCCACGGCGATGTAATAGGCCGGAGTCTGCCCGCCCTGGGTGGTGAGCTTACCCACAACCGCGGCGATGCGTTCCTGCAGCGTGGCAAGCTGCCCTGTGCAGGCATCCGGCAGGCCAAGCACGCGCTCCCAGTCGGTGAGCATTTCGTAAGTGGTGCGGGGGTCGGCTTCGTCCAGCAGATCGTCGGCGCGGGCGTCCACCCGGGCGAACTCCTGGGACCACCCATCCAGCAGGCGGGTGAGCAGCGCGCCCTGCTCCCGGGTCCAGGCCGGTCCCTGGGGCAGCAGCGCCTGGAGCTGGGCCAGGTAATCGGAAGCGGTCAGGCCCATGTCACCGTCCCCATGGTGGCGATCTGGCCCAGGGTATGGGTCACGTTGGCGGCCGGGCTGACCAGCACGTGGTCGGCTTCACCGGCGGCAAGGCTGACGGCCTCCCGGATGTGGGACAGCAGAATGGTCCCCTCCCCCGCCCCGCCTTCCGGCTCCGCCTCCCGGCGCAGCAGATCTGCCAGTTCCGCCTCCACCGCGGCGCGGATGGCGGCGGTATCGGGGGTGAGGCCGGAAATGGTGAAATTCAGCGGCACGGCCACTGGAGCCACCACCGTCACCGCAGCGGTAACCGGGCGGAGGGCGTCGATATAGGCCTGAACCGCCGCCACCTCGGCAGCGTCAGGGATGGGGCTGGCGTCGTCGTCCCGCACGAAACGGACGGTGACGGTGCCGGCGCCCAGCTCCAGGGGGTACACCCAGGCACGGGTGACGCCGGGCACTTCCAATGCCCAAGCGGTGTAGTCGAAATCCGCCCCGCCGTGTGGCGCCTGGCGGATGCGGGACAGCACCCTGGCGCGGAGGGAATCGTCCGCCTCGATGTCGCTTCCGTTCACCGTTCCGGGGGCTTGAACCGTGGCGGCGCTTTGCACCCCGGCGATGGGGGACACCAGGTTCAGCACCGTGGCGCTCGGCAGGTTTCCGGCGGCGCCGGCCTCCACCGCGGTGGCGGAAGCGGTTGCGGTACCGGCTGCCAGGGTGGCATCGGCGGCGGTGGTGAATTGGATTCCGGAGGCGCTTTTCAGCAGGGTTCCGGCCGGCACCACCGCCCCGGTGGTGCCGGTGAAGACCACCGTTCCGGTGGCATATTCCGCCGGGCGGCGGGCGATACCCCAGATGCTGGCATGGCGCTCCAGGACACCCGCCTCGGCGGTATCCGGCAGCACTTGGCGGGCGATGTAGTCCAGGTAGCCATACAGGCCGTGGATGCCGCCGGCAAGCACCCTGGCGAACACTTCCGCATCGGCGCGGCGCAGTTGCTCATCGGTGGTCAGGCGGCTGGTTGCATCGGTGCGGGTGCGTTCCACCAGCACCGGAAGGGTGGGGCGATCGAAAGGCATGGCGCTCCTTGCTACTGGGTCTGAATGCTTCGCCACACGTCGGCGAAGCGCAGGGTGGTCCGGCGGCCGTCAAGGCGGGTAAGGGTGCAGAGCATGGCGAGGCCGTCCCGGCCGTAGCGCTCGGCGGAAACGTCCACACGGCTTGCAACGCCGTCGTCGATCAGCCATTGCAGGGATTCGCGGGCGTACTCCTCGGCGCGGCGGAAGGTCTGGACGGTGAGCTTTTCCCTGGCCAACAGCCACAGGCGGGAGCCGATCTTGTCGCCTTTCACGGTGGCCACGGCGTCGCCGAACCACCCCATCTTCGCGCCCTCCACCGGATCGTCCGGGTTTGCCCGGCGCCAGGTGAACAGGCTGATGATCACAGCCCGGGTCAGCTCGTCGGCGGAATCCAGGGCGGACGACTCCACCCCGTCCACCACGATGGACAGGTCTTGGGCAAAGCTGGGCATGGGTTCTTTCTGGAAATAAAAAAGCCCGCATGGCGGGCTTCAGTGATTAATTCAGTTGAATGACATCAATCGTCCATTTCCTCTGCAAGTTCCTTAAACATCAAGGCAAGATTCATGGCTTCGGACTTCGATAGACTGCGAGTCTTGTAATAATCGACGCAATCCATCAGTAAAAGGGATTTTTTATCGATCGTAAGCGCAACGACCATCGGAATATCAAGCCCAAAAGCCGGCTCAAGAACTTCATCAGGAAAGTTTCCAGCCCCGCAGGGCTCTCCCCTGTAAATTTTTAATTTCATGCCGTCCTCCAAATGCAGTTACGGTCCTTCTGGCGGGTTGATGGGGCCCGTCACTTCGGTGACGGTGGCGCCCTGTTGCCAGGTGCGGTGCTCCCAGGCGGTGCCGCCGGTCCAGGTCCAGCGCTCGCCGAACCCGTTCACGTCCCAGGAGTAGCTGCGCCCTGCGTGGAGCTTGATGTCCAGGGGCGACCACACCACGATGCCTTCCCGGGTGAGATGGACCTTTTGCTGCAAGTCGTCGTAAATGGCCACCTCCCCGGACGCCAGGCCCTGGAGGCGGTAGCGGCGATCCGCCACCACCAGCACCAGGCCGTGGGAGCGGTCGCCGTCCATGAACACGCTGACGCATTCCGCCCCGCCGTGGGGGTGGGCGGTGTAGCCGTAGGGCTCCATGTGCTCCACCGCGTCCTTCATTTCGCCGGAGAGCAACTTGACCTGCACCGCCTGTCCCTTGAGCCCGGCGTTGACGGCGGATACTACACCCCGGGCCACCAGGTTGGAAACCCGCCTAGCCAGGGGGGCCAGCATCTTGGCGATCAGTCGGTCGTTCATCCTTCAACCACCATCGGGAAAACCTCCCACTCGTCCACGCCCGACACGTCGGCGCCGCCGCCGGATTTCTTGCCCCTCTTTCCCTTCGGCGGCTCCGCCTGGTAGCCCTCCGGCGGGCCCACCCGCAGCACGGCCACGGTGCCGTTTTCGTCCAGGCGGTAGGTCACTTCGGCGATCAGCATGTCCCGCGCCAGGCCCAGTTCCGTGTCCCGCACCTGAACGATGCGGTTGGGAACCCACAGATCCCCGGTGCTTTGCCGCCAGCCCTGCACGGTGTAGGTCACCTCCAGGGCCTTGGTGAGGCGCTTGGCCCGTTCGAATTCGGCCCGCTTGCCGCAGGTTCCGCCGTCCCCCTGGCCGTTCTGCTTGATGAGCAGCACCCGGCGGCGGCGGATGGCGGGGTCGGCGGTCTCGCCCACCGCGCTGCACAGCTCGCCGAAGTTCTCGTCGGTGCCACTGGTCTGGCCCTTGACGCGGTATTCGCTGTAGACGTCCTTGAAGTCGAAGGGGGCGTCGGCGGACAGGATGTTTTCCCCGTACACCAGCGCATCGGCGATGCGCCGGGTGCTTGGCTGGGTGATCACCAGCCGGCCTTCACCGTCGTCGGTGGCCAGTACGTGGCGCAGGCGCATCATCCGGTCCAGGCTTTCGAACACGGATTCGCCCTGTTGTATCTGGTGATCCGGGATGGCGGCGCCGGTGTCGGTTTCCGTCACCACCGAAACGCCGTATTCGCCGGCCATGGCCTCGGCAATGCGCTCCAGCTTAAGTCCCCGCCACTGGCCCGGCTCGTTGATGGCGGAGCAGTCCACCAGGTCGGCGGTCTTGCTGCGCCCGGCCACGCCGTGGCTGCGGCTGGTGCCGTCGTAGCTCCTCGGCATGGCGTCTATCCAGCCGGTGATCACCTTGTCGTCGCCGATCAGCACTTCCACCTGGTCGCCCACACGGGGGCGGCGGCTGCCGGCGGTGGCGTCGGGCCATTTGTCGGTGACGGACAGGCGGAAATCCCGCGCCACCCGCTCGATGCCGGCGCCGATCTCCACCGACTTCCAGCCGCCGTAGTCGATACCGTTCACCCGCAGGCGGACCAGGTTCTTGGCATCCACGCCGCTCATGCGGACAGCACCTTGAGGGGTTCCACCGGCACGAAGCCGGGGTGTTGGATGCGGTTGCGCAGGGCGATCTCCCCTTCACGGTCCACGTTCTCATACAGCTCATAGGCGATCACCGCGGCGGGCAGCACTTCCGGCGGGCGGTATTCGCCCAGGCGGGCCGCGCCGGTCACCCGCGCCGCCACGTCCTGATGCACCGCCACCCGCAGCTGGTTAAGAGCGGTGTAGGGCGCGTCGGCGGCGGTGAGGCTTTCGGTGTCCAGTGCCCCGGTCAGGGAGATGCGCAGGGCCTGGGCATCGTCGTAAACCGGCAGCGACATGGTAGCCACCATGCGGGCCGCCTGCACCAGCAAGGTTCGGCGCACCAGGGCCTGCACCGCCGTGCGGTTGGTCACCATGCGGGCGCGGGATGGCGTCATCACGTTGGCAGGCAGGCCGGGTACGGGGAACGACGACACAGCACGGATCACCGCCGCCACCCGGTCGGTGTTCTGCTGGTAGGCATCGGTAAAACGCCAGGCCAGGGTGGGCAGCAGGCCGCCCACTCCGTCGAACAGGCCGAAGAATGACATGGCCAGGTCCGCCGGGTTGGGCAGCAGATTGGGCAATAACCCCAGGAGCGAATCCACCGGATTGACCAGGATGCCTTGGGCCATTCCCAGGGCGTTACCCAGCCCGCCGAGGCTGCCGGATACGAACTGCAGGGCGTCGGCGTAGACGAATTCCGGGTAGCCCATCACGTCGAAATTCAGGGCGAAATCCGCAATGGCGGCCTGCTGCAACCCATCCGCCGCCAGATTGGTTTTGCTGCCAGGCGCATCGGCGGCGCTGGGGAATGACAGTTCCCCGGCCTCCACGAAGGAGAGCTGGAAGCGGGCCATGCCACCCTCTTCATGGGAGAGGGACACCCGGGGCTGATCCTTGACGCAGACGGTGAGGCTGCCGTACCAGGGGTGCACCAGGGTGCCGGGGCCAGCCTCCTCTATCGCACCCAGCAGCTTGTCGTGCTGGGCCATGTAGTCCGGCCCGATGACGAAGGCGGTGAGGGTGATCTCCCGGGTGGCCCGGCCCAGGTCTTCCACGTAGGGCTTGTCCCGCTGGGCGTATTCGTGCACCTGAACCCGGCGGCCGGCGGCCATATCGGCGCCCTCCACCTTGAAGGGCACACCCCGGAAGCTGGCGGGCTGCAATTTATCGTTCAAGGAAGCCATAAGCGGAAACTATCAGGGCATGGCCGGCATGGACGAGCCGGCATAGCCTACGTCGGGGTTGAGGGAAACGCCCGCCTGGTTGGTGCGACCGGGGCTTGCGCGCAGGCCGGGGGGCGCGTTCTCGAAGCGCACCGTCATGGCGCCGTTGAGCTGGGCGCGGCCGGAGTTTGCGGCGGCCTGCTGGGCGGGAAGCGAGGCGGGCTTAACCCCGCCACCGGAGGCCGCCGCAACCGGCGACGCCGGTGCCGCCGCGCCGCCTTTTTCCACACCTCCGATTCCGACGAAGGACAGGATGGGCTCGATGTAACCCTTGACCGTCTCCCACATGCCCTTGAACCACTCCACGATGGGCGACCAGTTCTTGATGATCAGGCCCAGGGGGGAGAAGTCCAGGAACATGGCCTTGACGAAATCGAAGCCGGCGGAGAAAACACCCTTTACCCCTTCCCACAGCCCGGCGAACCAGGTCTTGAGGGTTCCCCAGTTGTCGTAGATCAGGTAGGCGGCCAGGGCGATGGCGGCCACCGCGGCGATGATGGGGTTGGCCATCACCACCGCCGCCAGGGCGCGGAAGGCTACCAGCACGTCCTTCAGGATGGCGCCGCCCAGCAGCTTGAGCACCCACCCCAGGCCGCCCAGCACCTTGCCGAACATCAGGAAGGCGGGCATGGCGATGGTTCCCAGGGTGGCGGTCAGGGCGTAGAGGGAGACGCCGATCTGCACGATGGGGGCGATGATGCCCGCCGCCATGGCCACGCCGAAGATGATGGCCACGCCCTTGATTCCCCCCAGGGCGGACACCACCGAGCCGATGCCGTGTGCCACGGCCTGGATGTCGGACCACACCCCCTTCCAATCCACCGACATGGCCCAGGCCTTCAGATCCTTGAAGGCGGAAACCAGGCCCTGGGAGATTTGCGTGGCCAGGGCTTTCAGGCTGCCATCGGCGGCCATGCGGTTGAACAGGTTGAGCAGGCCGGAAAGCTCGCCCTTGAGAAAATCGAACACGCCGGCGTCGCCGATGGCGAGGAAGAACCGGGAGACCGTATCCTTGATGTTGCTCATCAAGCCGTCCCAGGTGCCGGAGAGCTTATCCATGGCGCCGCCGTAGCGGCTGTTCCAGATTCCCTGGATGGTGGACTGGATCATGGCCTTGTTGTTGGCATCCACCTTGGCGGCCATCTGTTTGCCGTTCTGCACCCACTGGTAGACGATCTTCCCGCCGGTCTTGTTGGCGGTGATGCCGAATTCCTTGAGGCGTTCGTTCTCGCCCGTCATGGCATCGGCCAGGGCCTCCACGGCTGATTCCAGGGGCTTGCCCATGGCGGCGGCAGCATCACCTGCGGCCCGCAGCGCACCGGTCTGAGGGTCGATACCATAGGCCTTGAGCTTGACGAAGGCGCCGGTGACATCGTTAAGCTCGTAAGGGGTCTTGGTGGCAAAATCGGATACCCAGGCCATGCTCTGCTTGGCCTTCTGGGAGCTGCCTTCCACCGTTTCCAGGATGGTCTGAAACTTCTCGAATTCAGCGGAGGTTTGCACCACCTTGCCGACGAAGCCTGCGATGCCCGCCACCCCGCCCGCGCCGATCACCGCCGTGAGCGGGTTGACGATGCCGCCCAGGGATGTTTGCAGATCACGCCAGGCGCTGCCGATGTCCTTCACCGCTTTGCGGGTGGCCCGGCTGGCGTGCTGGATGTTCTTGAGCACGGGGCTCAATTTATCCACGGCGCTGATGACGGCCTGGAGGTTGAAGTTACCCGCCATGGTTGGCGTCCTTTATCTCTTGGGCGATGCGATGGGCGTGGCTTTCCCATTCCGCCAGTGTGCGGATCGGGAGGCGCAGGGTTTCTGCCGGGTTGGCGTGAAAAAAATAGGCCACGTCGAACGCCAGTTCGACGATGGCCTGGCCGCTCCGACTCAGTTGCCGAAAAAACCGAGGATAGCCCCCATGCAGGCGTTGAAGTCCAACACCGACATCTGCTTGACGCTGGAAGGCGGGATGCCGCCCAGGCGGGCGATCAGCTTGCCGATGGTGTCCGCCACCGGGGTGGCCTCGCCGTCTCCGATGGTGAGCGGGTAGCCGCACACCATCACGTCTTCAGCCGTCGGCTCCCGCAGCTCCAGCTCATGCACTTCACCGCCGTGGGCGGTGATGGGCTTGGTCAGTTCGATTTTCATTGCCATACCCCCTTTTCGCCCTGGAATTCCAGTTCCACCGTGCCGTCTTCGGATTTCACCGACGGGTCGCCCACCAGGTAGGCACCAGAGAGGACGTACACCTTGCCGTTGGCCAGCTCGGCGGTGATGGTCATGTCGGTGCTGTCCTGGAGTTTTTGCAGGGGGAAATCCTGGACCATGATGGCGGTGAGCTTGACGTATGGCTCCCGGGCCGTTTCCTTGAAACCGGCCGGGCCGTCCACGGCCATGACGGTTTCCCGGTTGACATCGATCAGGGGGCACTCCACCCCGCCGGAGACTGAAAACTGCGACCCGTCCGCCTTGACGAAACAGGTGCCTGCGACTTTCTTACCCATGGTTCACTCCTTATGCGGTGGGGTACTGGAGGCGGAACTGGACCAGCATGGCGAAGACGCGCAGCTGGTTGACCAGGTCCGGCGGAAGCAGCACGTTCAACCGGTTGGGGTTGGTGGCGTCCCGCTCCACGATGAGGTTTTGCGCGAAGGCCCGGGCGTTTTCAACGATGCCGTCCCGCTCCATTTCGGCGTAGGCCGCCGTCATCTCCGCCCGGATCACGTTGGGGGTGACGATGGCTTGGCCGGCGCCGAAGCGGGTACCGTCGTTGGCCAGCTTGTGGCGGGCGTACTTCTGGGTGACCCGGTAGCGGATGTTGCGGATGATGTAGGCCAGGGTGTGCAGCGTTTCGCTGTCCAGGTAGCTGGGGTCCGCCTGGTTGAAGCTGTTCTTCTGGTAGGTGGTGATGGCCCGCTCCACCCGCACCGCGCCGCCGCCCACGTAGCTGGTGGCGATGCCGGTGGACAGCAGCGTTTGACGCTCGGTGAGCAGGAAGCGGCTGCCGGCCGGGGCGGGCAGGATGCCGACCAGCTCGCCGGTCTGGGTGGGCCGGGCCGGGTCCAGGCTGATGAACTTGGCGTTGCGGGCGCCGTAGGCGGCGGCGCATTCGTAGGCCGGGTTGGGCACGCCGGTTTCGAAGCCGGCGATGGTGTGGTGCGGATCGTTCCGCGCCGCGCCCAGGGTGGTGAGGTTTACCAGGGTGTCCCGCTTGGCGGTGTAGGCGTGGCCGTAAATCTGCTTGGCGTAGCTCCAGCGACCGGTGGTGTCGTTCAGCAGTGACTTGAAGGCGTCCAGGCTGGTGGTGTCGGTGTAGGGCTGGATGACGAAGTCGTATTCCTCATCGCCCATGGCCGACAGCGCCGTGGTGAGGGTGGGGTTGGTGGCGCCGTTGGCCATGGCGGTGATGGCCACGGCGATGCCGGTGGGGGTTTTCTCGCCGCCCAGGTTGCCCCGGTAGTTGAGCTGCAGCTTGATGTCGTTGCCCGCTTCGCCCTTGTGCTTGGCGGTGACGGTGACGGTACCGGCAGCGGCGGTGGCGGTGACGGGCAGGTCCGCATTGGCGGCGATGGCGGCGGCGATGGCGTCGCCCACCACGGTGGCGGTGTCGGCGGCGGAAACGGCCACCTGGACGCGCTGGGCGCCGATGTAGAGGTTGAGGGTGCCAGCAGCGGAGGCGGGGCCGGTGACGGCCAGGGAGCCGGTGGCGGCCACGCCGGCGCCGGCATCGTCCAGGGCGATGCACCAGACTTCGCCGAAGTCGTCGTTCTGGCGGTAGATTTCGTGCATGCGGGCCAGCATGGAGCCCTGGCCGAAGAGGGTCTTAGCCTCGTCGGTGCGGGACACCAGCAGGGGGGTGTTGGCTGCGCCGGTACCGGCGGCCAGCTTCTGACCGATCAGCAGGGTGCGCTGGGTCTGGGTGAAGTAGCCGGCCTGGCTGTTGTCCACCTCGGCATAGAACAGGGGGACACGGACGGCGGCGGGAATATTGTTGAAGCTGACGGTCATCACTCACCCCCTTTCTTGGAGGACTTGGTTTCGACTTTCACCACGTCGCCGTCGGCGAGGCGGTTGAGCCAGTACTGGTCGAAGTCGCCGACGATGCGGCCTTCGGGCGGCAGGCAGCCGCCCTTCTCCGGGTCCGGCACCTGCCGACCCGGGACGGGTTTGATCTGCATGGGTTTCTCCTACGTTTGCGGGATGGGGATGACTGCGGTTGCTTCGGCTCTGCCGTCCGGGCCGGGTGTGGCCAGGTTGGGGTCCGTGGGGTCGATGGCGTCCACGGTGAGGTAAACCTCGGACAGGGGCCCCAGGGCGTCCAGCTCCACGCCCTGGCGGGTGTCCTCGGCGCCGATGGTGAAGTCAGCGGCGAATTCGAACTGGTAGTAGAGCCGGGCACGGTCCAGGTGCAGCAGGCTGCCGCCCTCGTATTCGATGGGGCCGTAGTCGGTATCGGGCGCCACCCCCAGCAGGGCCTTCCACAGTTCGGCGCGGAGGGCGTGAACACTGGTGATAGCGGCCTGGCCGCGCTCGTC
>JAEHJW020002300.1_pt1 | contig 11265 bp, 10 predicted proteins | sample 9271431 | NCBI WGS metagenome assembly JAEHJW02
CACGCAGCGCTTGATCGATGGGGTGGGCAAGAATTTTTCTGCTTGTCCCTCACCCGGCGCTCGCGCGCGCGAAGCAAGCTTCGCGCGTATCTCGCTTCGCGCCGGCCTCTCCCGAATGGGAGAGGCACAGGCAGGGGCGCAGTGGGATGACTTGCCCTCTCCCTTTTGTCGGGAGAGGGCGGCGCGGCGTCCTCGCCGCGCGGGTGAGGGGCCGCATCGGAAAGTTCCGGCGCGCTCGCTCGCGTGCGCAGAGGTGACCGGGCGCGTCAACCGCGCCGGCGCCGTTTCGGTCCTTAGCGTGAGCCACGCCAAGGCCAGCGCCACAGGCAGCTTGAGGGCATGGGATAGGGGCGCGAGTCGCCGATCGGCGTGCGGCGTGAATCTCCAAGGGAGCTATACAGCGGGAAGTCCGAGCACGTGCGGCTTACCACGCAGTGCCTGCGCCGATCTTCGCGTAAGAATTTCTCTGCTTGTCCCTCACCCGGCGCTCGCGCGCGCGAAGCAAGCTTCGCGCGTATCTCGCTTCGCGCCGGCCTCTCCCGAACGGGAGAGGCACAGGCAGGCGCGGCGGCGTGAAGGGCGCGCGCCCGATGGGGAGAGGCACAGAAAAGGCCGCGGCGGGGTGGTATGCCCTCTCCCTTTTGTCGGGAGAGGGCGGCGCGGCGTCCTCGCCGCGCGGGTGAGGGGCCGCATCGGGAAATTCTGCTGCGTCAACCCGGCTGCGCAGACGTGATCTCACGGGCCAACTGGCTCGCCACCGTATCGGTCTTCAGCGTGAGTCTCGCGGGCGCCTGTGTACCAACCAGTGCGGGCGCATGAGACCGGCGCGAATGCTTGACCGGTGCGTCGGTGTCGCAGGGGTCTGCGCGACGCGAAGTTCGAGGGCGTGGAGCTTTTGGCCGCCTGCCTGATTGTTGCGACGGGCAAGTCTCGGAGGGGACGGCGCAGCAGGAAGCGTGAGCACGTGCGGGTTATCACGCAGCGCTTGATCGATGGGGTGGGCAAGAATTTTTCTGCTTGTCCCTCACCCGGCGCTCGCGCGCGCGAAGCAAGCTTCGCGCGTATCTCGCTTCGCGCCGGCCTCTCCCGAATGGGAGAGGCATAGGCAAGCGCGGGCGTGATATGCCCCGCCCCGGTGTTGGGGCAGAACAGGACAGCGGCGCGGGATTACGCGACGGCGGGCTGCTCGACGACCACTTCGACGGCGGTGATATGGGGCGCGCCGCGGGCGAACATCTCCAGCAGAAAGCCGTGAAGGTCCTCGGGCGCCAGCACGCATTCGGGACATTCGTCGTTGCGTCCCAAAAGGTAGCCGACACGGGCGACGTTGCGCTCGACGCCGAGCAGGCGAAGATTCCCGCCTTCGCTTTCGACCAGCGCCCGGGCCTGCTCTACCACGCGCTCGGCAAGAAGGTCTGCTCCCATCGCTGAGTATCCTGTTGTGGCGGTTAACTCTCGATGATGCGAGTTACGGGCGCGCCGGCGCCCCAGAAAAATGCGCCGCGGCCCGCCGCGCCGCCGACCACAACGACCTCGTAGCACGACGGATCCTCGACCACCGGCACCATCGTTTCGGGGCTGTCCCACAACCACATCAGGTCGGGCCGCGCGACCTCCATCGCCTTGCGCTCCTTGTTGAGCATCGCGAGGCTAAAGGGAATCCGCGCGCGCCGGAACATCTCCTCGCGCACGCGCGCCTTGTCGTAGCCGTTGGCGGCCAGGAGCTGCGCATGCTCGGGGCATACGAAGAGCGTATGATGCTCCTTCTCCTCGCATCCGTGGCGCGGGTCGGCCCGCCGGCCGATCAGCCACATCGCGGTCGACACCTGCGCCGCGTTGAGCGCGGGCGACGCGAAGATGTTCATCAGCGCGGACGGCTCGACGCTGGCGAAGTCGAACAGCTCGCATATTCCGTAGACGAAATGGACGCTCACCACGTTCTGCTCGGCGTCCATGCCGCGCTCGACGTGGTAGGGCGTCCAGGGATTGCGCTCCTCGTTCTCCGCCACGCACATTCCGTACTTGGCGGGCGTGCCGATCGTGTCCATGTCGGAGACGCCCGGGTAGCAATGGCCCAGGTTCATCATGCATAGTCTCAGCGCGCGGCCGATCACCGTATTGGCGAACGACGGCGCGCCGGGCCCGAGCGCGCATATTCCGGAGTTAAGGCCGATGCGCTTGCGAATCGGCCCGTTGACCCATACCAGGGGCGCGTGCGGCCCGGTCGACATCGCCTTATTGCGCAGGTACATCGCGGGGTCGGCCAGGCATTGGATCGCCGCGATCAGCACCGGCAGATGCTCGGGCCGGCATCCCGCCATCGCCGCGTTGGCTGCGATCTTGCGCACTGTCGCCTTGCCGAAGCCGGGCTCCAGCTCCGCGATCAGCTCGTTGGGGTCGCGCTCCGTGCCGGCCAGCATTGCATCGACGGCGCGCGCGGTGGGCGCGATCAGCGGCAGCCCGTCGCTCCATCCGTATTGAAGGAAGGTCTGGTTCATCCGTTCGAGAGCTTCGAGCGCGTCGGCGCCCTCGAAGGCCAACTGTTCGTCCTTGAGCAGGACGATCTCCTTGCCGGGGTGTGCCACGGGACGCTCGCCGTTGCGCGTCAGTCCGGCAACGACTTGGTCGATCGCGCCGGTGACAGCGGTGGCGATCGCCTCGGCGGTCTGATTCGTGAAGGGCAGGGCAACCACGGCCAGCGGCAGGTCGGGAATCCCGAAGCTCTGCGCGCTGCGCCGCGCGTCGCGCACGAAGGCCTCCGCCGTCAGCGCGACCGTTGGGACGCCGCGCTTTTCCAGCTCAATGAGGTCGTGGACAAGCCACGACGTGCATGACCCTCAATCGGCGGTGGTGCCGACGACGACGTCACACTGCGCGGCGATTCGCCCGGCGTCGGCCGCGGTGGCATGGCGCATCAGAAAGCCGACGCTGCCATGCTCGCGCGTGAAGACCAGATCGCGGTAGCGCGCGCGCAACAGCTCCTCGACGCGGTCCAGCGCCTTGTCGCCGCCGCTCTTCATGTTCCAGTAAAGCCCCACGCGCTTGCCCGCAAGGCTCGCCGGGCGCGCCGCCCGCTCGAAACGGCTCTCGACCGGCTCGGCCACCGGATTCAGCACCTCAAGCGTGCTCATCGAAGCTCATCTCCCCCTTTGCGGTGGTTTTGCGTCCCGCTTATTCAATCCTAACGACGGCCGAAGCGCATGGCGAGAGCTCGACGTAGGAAGCTTGCGCGCGAAGTTTCCGGCGCGAAGGTTCCGCACGAACCCTCTGACGCGAAGCTTCTGAATGGTTCGCCTGGGGCGTCGTCATTCCATCGACTGCCAAGTAATCGCTTGGCGTTGAGGCCCACGGGGCGGCGGGAACGCCATGCGCGCGCACTGCCAGGCCCGGCGCGGAGCCAGCGCCAGGCCGCGCCGGCGGCGCTTCGGAACGCCGAACACGGAGATGAGCCGGCCTTGCCCGGCGAGGCGGCAGTGGCGGGGCAACGGTAGCCGTAAGAGCGCTAATGATGTAAACGGTTAACCATGTGCGGGGCGGGCCGAACTCGGCATCGAGCTTGCCTACAAATGCTAACGGCGCGCGCGCTCACCGGCGTCCAAGGCGCAATGGCGGCGCCCGTACAGCGCTTAATCGCGCTTGCGCCAACAGGAGTCTTAGGTGGAATTTGGCTTAATGCTCGAGGGGTTGGAGTTCTCGCGCCTGCACGACGCTGCCCAAGCCGCCGAAGCGCTCGGGTTCGACCTTTTGACCTTTCCCGACCATTTCATATTGGAGCAGCCGGGCGGCGGCTACGATTCCTCGGCGCTGCGCTACGACGCCATCGTAAACGCGGCGGTGGCCGCGCAGGCGACCACCAGGGTCAAGATCGGCCATATGGTGTTGTGCAATCTTTTCCGCCATCCAGCGATCACCGCCCAAAGCCTGCTCTCCCTGGACCATCTGAGCAACGGCCGCCTGATCGCGGGATTGGGCGCGGGATGGACGGCGCGCGAGTTCGCGATGACCGGCATCCTGTTTCCCTCGATCACGACGCGGTTGTGGATGCTCGAGGAGGCGCTCGCGGTGATCCGCGATCTATGGACCAAAGAGCGCACGACGTTCGCCGGCGAGTTTTATAATCTGCGCGAGGCGGTCCTGTCGCCCAAGCCGCTGCAGAAACCCTGTCCGCCGATCCTCGTCGGCGGCAGCGGGCGTGGCGTGCTGCGGATCGCCGCCCGCCACGCGGACATCGTCAATATAATCGTAGAGCTCGGCCGCTCGGGCCACTTGACCTTCGACGCTATCGGCAAGCTCACCGCCGACGCCTTTCAGCAGAAAGTCGCCTTCGTGCGCGAGCAGGCGAGCAAGGCGGGACGCGACCCCGCCGCGCTGACGATCAGCAGCTCGATCTTCGCCTGGAGCCTGGTCGACTCGCCCTCGCAAGCGCGCAAGGAGGCGGCCAAGCTCGGCGCGCTGATGGGGAGCAGCACGCTGGAGGTGCTTGGTTCGCCGCTATTCCTTTTCGGCACCGCCGAGGCGATGGTGGGCGAGCTTAAGCGGCGCGCCGGCGAATGGGGCGTATCGCAGTTCGTCTTCGCCGCGCAGGACCCCGACGAGATACGCCGGCTCGCCGAGCAAGTGCTCGTGCCGCTGCGCACCTGACGCGCGCGCCGGCTGCCGCGGGCCTTGACCGATGGGGAGAAGGCGTCTAGCCTGGGGAATCAGACGCGCTAATTCCCCATGCCGCCTGCCTTCGCGATCTTCGCGATGACGTTGTAAGCGCGCTTACGCCGCCGCGCGGCGCCGCCGGTGCCTCGCGACGGACCCGGATATGCCCAATGCGCTCGACGCGCCGCGTCGCGGACTTCGACAAATTTAAAGTTGTTCTTTAGCTTTAACTCGCCGCGCGCCGGCGGCCGAACTTAAAGCGGGCCGCGCTTTCGATGCAACTTGCGGGTGGAGCGCGAAGATTGCCTTGAGCGAAAGTTTTTGGTGAACGAAAGCAGGAGAGCGCGCCGGCGCGCACGCGCAGGCGTCCCGCGCCGGCCACGCGAGCGGGCCCGGCCCGTCGCTTTGCGCCGCGCCTGGTCGGCGCGATTGGCCGAGACGCTGGCCGAGGACTTGCGCGATCCGGTGCGCTTCGCCGAGACCTTTTTGGGGCACGACCTGTGGCCGATGCAGGCGGAAATTCTGCGCGCGCTGGCGCGCTCGCCGCGCGTCGCGGTCAAGGCGTGCCATAGCTCGTCCAAGACGCGCACCGCCGCCGAGGCGGTGCTATGGTGGATCACGCGTTACGCCGACGGCGTGGCGCTCACCACCGCGCCCACCTTCGTTCAGGTCAAGCAGGTGCTATGGGGTGAGATCCGGCGCGCGGCGCTCTCGGCGCGCTTTTCCTATCCGCGACCCAACCTGACCGAGCTGCGCTTTGCGCCGAATAATTACGCGCTCGGCCTCTCCACCAATCAGGGCGTGCGTTTCCAGGGCTTCCATTCGGGCCATCTGCTGGTGGTGATCGACGAAGCGGTGGGCGTGGATGGCGAGATCTGGGAAGCTATCGAAGGCGCGCGCGCCGGAGGCGACGTCCGCGTGCTGGCGCTGGCCAATCCGACCGTCCCCACCGGGGCCTTCCACGCCGCCTTCACGCGCGAGCGCGCCGGATGGGTCACCTTCACGATCGACGCCTTCGACACGCCCAATCTGGCCGGGATTAGCCTCGAGCGGCTGCTCGCGATGGACGAGGACGAGCTGGCGCAGGCGCCGCGGCCCTACCTGGTGACCCGGCGATGGGTGCGCGAGAAGTATTACGAATGGGGCGAGCAGTCGCCGATGTGGCAGGCGAGGGTGCGCGCCCGCTTTCCCCATCAGTCGCAAAGCTCGCTGATCGCGCTCGCCGATCTCGAGCGGGCGCGAAGTTGTGCCCAAGCGGCGGGCGCACCGGGCCCGCCGAGCGCGGGCGCCGCGCTTTACGCCGGCGTGGACGTCGCCGGACCGGGCGAGGACGAAACCGTCGTCGTCGTCCGCGCCGAGGACGGGGAGATCGTCGCGATGCGCCCGAGCGCGAGCGCGGACGCGCGCGGCGAGGTCGCAAGCGTGCTCGCCGTATACAAGGCGCGCCTCAAGGAAGTCAACGTCGACGCCGTCGGGATCGGCTACAACTTCGCGCTCCATCTCCAGGACCTCGGCTATCCGGTCAACTTCGTCAACGTCGGATTGCCCGCGCGCGACAGCGAGAAATTCGCCAATCTCAAGGCCGAGCTTTACTGGGGACTAAGGATGCGCTTTGAGAGCGGCCAGATTCATGGGCTCACGGACGAAACGACGCTCTCCCAGCTGGCCTCGCTGAGCTACCGCCATAACCCGCGCGGCCAAATCGCGATCGAGAGCAAGGAGCAGGCGCGAAAACACGGAGCGCGCTCGCCCGACCGCGCCGAGGCCTTGATGCTCGCCTTTGCCGGCCTGACCCCGCCGATCTTCGCGCTCTACGAGCGGATGCTCGAGCAAGAGCGTGGCGGTACGAGTCAGACCAGCGGCGCCGCGAATCAGACCCGCGGCGCGACGACGCAGACCCCCAGCGCCGAAGCTTCGCAGGCCGCAGCCCCGCAAAGCGGTGCAATGGCCGAGCGCAATCCGCTCTTCGATCTCTACTCCGGCACGCTCAAAAAACTCCGCTCCGAACCGGACTAGGCCTCGTCCGCGCCGCTCGCCCACCCCCCGCCCCGAAAACCCCCGTCACGGAGCCGGAAAGGGGAATCAAAGAACCAGGGGCCTAAAGATTAGGACCGTCCTTCCGCTGCCATAAAACTGAATCCGGCGGAAAATTCAGCGCGATGAGAATCCCCTGGATAGAGTCCGTTATCGCTGAGACATCCTTAATTTCGCGACTCAAACAAATGGTCGTGGTATCAGCGGGATATCCCTGGTGATGCGTGAGGGCGAATCGTAGATGGTCCAACGAAAATGCGGCGCCCTCGTACACGTCAAGTTCGTCGCTATCGCGTACGAAAGTAAACTCGATTCCACGCGCGGCTGACGGCAATTGCCCGCGATAAGCCTTGACCGTCGGGATAGCGCTACTGCGCGCGGCACGCCCCCAACCCCCAAAACGTCGCCAGACGCTTGTTGCTTTTGAGTATCTGTCCTCGTTTGCGTAGGCGATTCCAGCCAATGATAGGTCATTTTAGCTCATTTAAGTAGCAGAATATAAGACTGCCTCCTCTTAGGAATCAAGGACTGAATTCCTGCCGCAAGATTGCCAGATGGTTGGCCCCGATTGAGAGCCAATGAGATGAACCGATATGCTCGCGGCCGGGGGTCGGAGGACGCCGCCGCGTAATAGGAAGGTCGCCCGGGGTTTGCGTGGGCTACTGCGGGGCGGAAGACGTGGGGTTGGCGTTCAACGCCGCCGCGTGGCGCATCCAACTCTCTAAATCGTCGCGTAAAAAACGCCAATCCGAGCCCAGCTTGAACGCGCGCAGCTCCTTGCGCCGCAGCATCCGGTAGACCGTCGACGGATGGCATCGCAGCATCCGCGCAACCTCGCCGACCTTGAGCGCGCCGCCGCCCGCAGTGCTGACAGCCACAGATCCAGTCTCTTCCAGGTTGGTTGGTTCAACTACCATTGATAAATCAACCTCCTATTCGTCGCTGTATGGCGAGATCCCCGCTGAACGGCGCGCCGCGCGACCGCCTCAAACCCCGGGCGACCATTGCTCAGCTTCTCCTTCGCCAAGCGCTTCGCATGCGGGGATCTCAACGCTTTGAACTTTTCGCTTTCCGGAATCTCCGGTTCCTTCACGCCCCCCTTTTCGGCGGCGGGGCGCGCAACGTTCTTAAACTTTTAGGTTAATTACACTCTTTCCGTTCCCGTGATATCCGCGCCGGCCGGGGGCCTCGGCGCCGCGGTGTCAGAGGCGCCCGGCACGTCGTCTAAGCGGCGCGACGAAGGCTCAGCGCCGCTGGCCGCGGCGCTCGCTTGCGCCGAGCGCCGGCAGATGCGTGCGACGCGCGAGGCGCTTTTGCCCGGCGCGCTGCGCGACGCGGTCGTGCGGCTTTTCTTGGCGCCGCGTTTTGCCGAACCGGCCACGGCGAAAAAATCCTGCGGGCGGGCGTATCCGTCGCGCAGCGCCTTGAGCACCGCGCCCAGCCGCACCAATGTCGCGTCGTCAATCTCGGCGAGAGGACGGCCGATCATGGCAGACAGATCTTCCGCTTCGACGCCATAGTCGATCTTAAAGATGCTCAAGATCGACTGAAGTCGTTCCTCAAGCGGTTTATCCGCTTCCAATTTGGCTAAACTCTCCTCGCAGCGCTTCAACGCCGCCTCAACCACGTCCTGCGGGATCAGCGCCAGTATACAGGCGCGCTCGCGGCGCACCGCGGCGGCAGCGCTCGCTTGCCCCTCGGCAAATACTTCACGTGATAGGTTGATTTTGCCGCGCACCGGGTGGCTCACGCTGAACAGGCGAACCTCCCGCACGTTCGATTCGAGATCCCAGCAGAAGGCCTCCATATGGGCCCGGTCGCGCTCGCGAGCGACCTCGCGCGTGCCGAGTTGCAGATTTCCCCACGCCTGGGCGATTAGGCGGGCCAGTCGCAGCGAGGGGCTGAGGATGAGCCGTCCCATCCGGCGAACCGCGTAGACCGCCTCCTGCGCCATCGCGGGCCGTTCGCAGGCCCGCATGATCTTGGCGAGCGCGCGCGCTTCGTCGCGCGGAAAGCGGCGCGCGACCAGCAGCGCCGCGCGAAGCTCGGCGGCGGCGCGCTCGGCCGTTGGCGTGCGGGCGCGATGCGCACCGGCGTCGCCGGCCGCACCGGTGTCGGGTTGAATCGACGACCTCTGCTCCATCGGTGTCAGTCTCCCTGATGCCGAAGCGACGTTGCGACAGCGCGAGCCGCCGCGCGACCGCTTGCGATAAGCTTTGCCGTACCGGTTTGGCATGACCCGCGGGGCGGCGCGCTGTGCTTAAGCATTCCACGTGTGCAACGAAGCGTTAACGCTGACACGGGAATAGGTGGCGCCGAACGGCTTATTGATGTTTCCCGATTAGCCAAGATAGTTCGCGTTGCGCTTCATCTAGGTAAACAGGCCGAGGCGCGTTCGTGAGGTTGCGGCGCCCGCCGCGATGGCGTCGATAAGGTGCGCTGCGCCCTATAACGCCGGAAGCGCTGGCGCGCAAGGTCAAAAGTGATCGCGAGAGAACGCTGTTTCAGCGAACCGAGAGTGTCCATCGTGAAAACATTGCCGCGGGGAACCACGAACCAAATAATCGACTGAGATTTCTAAATACAAATATTGATTGTTATTGTCAAGTAGAAGACTGTTTATTCAATTAATAATATTGACTAGTTCAAAAAGCGAGCTTATTATCTGCCGATGATGGCGTCGAAGCCTCGACGGTCACCCAATGAATGCCCAGGTGGGTTTTTGTTGTCGGATAGGGCTAAGGTGCGCTATGTTGCGTCCATCTCGCAACTTGGAGGCGCGCCTTGGAACGTCGAGATTACATGACGGAGGCCACGCTAAAGATTATTGAGGAACTGGGAGGAGGGTCGGTGGAAGAGGGTGTGCGCCGCTTGCGCTCGGAGACGAGCCGGGCGATCAATTGGGTGGCGATAGCGATCAACAAGGCCGGGGGCGCTAAGGTCGTCGCGAATCAGCTCGGCGTGTCCACACAAAGCGTCTACAAATGGATGGACCTGGGGGTGCGGCAGCTGACCTACGAACGGGTCGAGCAGATCGCTGAGGTGACCGGTTTTCCGGTCAGCGTGCTGACGATATGGCGTGGTGACGGTGCTCAAGGATCGGGCAACCATTGAACAGCTCGCGGCCGATCCGGCGTTGGCGGCGCGCCTGCCGGCGGAAGCGATTCCGGCGCTAATGGGCGAGTTGGCCGCGCGCCAGGCCGCGCTGTCGGCGGTGAGCAGCGCGTTGGCCGCGCGATGGATGGAAGCGACGGCGGCGCGAGCGGGCAACGGCAGCGGCGCGCCGAGCGGTACCGGCGACGAGCTGCTCAACGTGCGCCAGGCGGCGGCCAAGCTCAACATGTCGCCGTCGTGGCTCTACCAGAACGCGTGGCGCTTTCCCTTTCTGGTGCGCCAGGGCGGCGCGTTGCGCTTCAGCCGATGCGGGCTTGAGCGCTATCTTGAGGCGCGCCAGGTCGGCCAGGGCGCGGATAAATGAGGGCGGCCCCGATGCGCGGGATGGGGCGGATATTTTTGCGCGGGTGCACCTGGTGGATCGCCTACATGGCGGACGGACGCGAAGTGCGCGAGTCGTCCCGCTCGACGCGCCGCGCCGAGGCGCGCGCCCTACTCAAGCGCAGGCTCGGCGAGCTGGTCGGCGGCCGCTGGGTTGCGCCCGAGCGAAGGCGCGTCGGCTTCGACGATCTCGCGGCGCTGATCGTGCGCGATTACGAGGCGAATCGGCGCCGCTCGCTGCCCGCGCTCAAGCGCAGGCTCAAGTATTTGCGCCGCGCCTTCGGATGGATGGGCGCGGGAGAGATCACCGCCGAGCGCGTGCGCCGCTACGTCAACGACCGCCTGGCGCAGGGCGCCGCCAACGCGACCGTCAACCGCGAACTGGCGGCGCTGCGCCGGATGCTGCGGCTGGGTCATATCGCGGGTCGCGTCGGCGCGCCGCCCGTAATAACGCTGCTGCGCGAAGACAACGCGCGCCAGGGCTTCGTCGGCCCGACCGAGTTTGCCGCGATAAGACGCTGGCTGCCCGATTATCTCAGAGACCCGGTGACCTTTCTTTACTGGTCGGCGTGGCGACCGTCCGAGATGCGCACGCTGGAATGGCGCGACGTGGAACTCGAGGCAGGCGTGATCAGGCTGCGTCCGGAGCGCTCGAAAAATTACGCCGGGCGCGTGCTGCCGATTGTCGGCGAGCTGCGCGACGTGATCGAGCGCGCGATGAGCCGGCGCGCGCCCGGCACGCCTTACGTGTTTCACCGGCGCGGGCGGCCGCTTGGGCGTTTCGACGCGACCTGGCGCCGCGCCGCCGCCCAGGCCGGGATGGCCGGGATACTGACCTACGACCTGCGCCGCTCAGCCGTGCGCAACCTGGTGCGCGCCGGCGTGCCCGAGCGCGTTGCGATGGAGATCAGTGGGCACAAAACGCGCCGCGTCTTCGACCGCTACAATATTGTGAGCGAGGCCGACCTGCGCGCGGGCTTAAGCGCGCTGGCCGCCTACCTGGCGCGGCCGCCGGCCGCGTGGCCGCTGGAAAACGGCGCGCGGGCGCCGCGAGCCGAGACTATCCCGCAGCGGCGCGCGCCGCACTGA
>JAEHJW020005073.1_pt1 | contig 11265 bp, 15 predicted proteins | sample 9271431 | NCBI WGS metagenome assembly JAEHJW02
CATTCAGTTCTGGCGGCCTGCAAATGGCGGCTTTTCGCGCTTCCGGTACTCACGCACTTTAAGTGCGCTGCGTTCCGGGTCGCGAAAATCCACCATTTTAGCTGCGCTGGCCTGACGGCTCGACTCGCCATCTCCTGAATGTCGGTTGCGCAGACAATTTTGGGTCTTGCGCAATATACAGAGGGGGACAGGCGATGCGGGGTTCTGATCTGGAATGGCTCGCGGCGCTGGATGCGGACGAGCGCGAGCGGCTGATCGCCGGGCTGGACGATGCGGCGGCCGAGCGGATGGCGCATGAATGGAGCGCGACGGCGCGGGCGGCGCAATTGCCGCCGCCGGGCGACTGGCGCGTGTGGATGATCATGGCCGGGCGCGGTTTCGGCAAGACGCGGGCCGGGGCGGAATGGGTGCGCGCCATTGCCGAAGGAGAGCCGGGGGCGCGGATCGCTCTGGTCGGGGCGACGCTGGGCGAGGCGCGGGGCGTGATGGTGGAGGGGGCTTCGGGCCTGCTGAGCATCGCGCCATGGTGGAACCGGCCGGACTATTTCCCGGCGCTGCGGCGGTTGACCTGGCCCAATGGCGCGGTGGCGCATCTGTTCGGCGCGGCGGAACCCGACAGCCTGCGCGGGGCGCAGTTCAGCCATGGATGGGCCGACGAGATCGGCAAATGGCCGCGCGCGCAGGAGGCGTGGGATAATCTGGACATGGGGATGCGGCTGGGGCGGCGGCCGCAATTGCTGGCGACGACGACGCCCCGGCCGGTGCCGCTGGTGCGCAGGCTGGCGGGCGTGGAGGATGGCAGCGTGGTGGTGACGCGGGGGCGGACGCGAGACAATCGCGCGCATCTGGCCGATGGCTTTGTTGATGCGATGGAGGCGGTGCATGGCGGCACGCGGTTGGGGCGGCAGGAACTGGACGGCGAGTTGATCGGCGAGGTGGCGGGCGCGCTGTGGAGCCGCGACCTGATCGAGCGGTGCCGGGTGCGCGATGTGCCGGGCGAAGCGGGGGAGGCTGGCGCGCTGCTGCGGCGGGTGGTGGTGGCGGTCGATCCCCCCGCGTCGGCCGATGGCGATGCGTGCGGCATCGTCGTGGCGGGCATTGGCGGCGACGGGCGCGCCTATGTCGTGGCGGATGCGAGCGTCGAAGGGCGGTCGCCCGAAGGATGGGCGCGGGCGGTGGCGCGGGCGGCCTTCGTCCACGGCGCGGACCGGGTGGTAGCCGAGGCGAATAATGGCGGGGCGATGGTGGAAAGCGTGCTGCGCGCGGCGGATGCGGGCCTGCCGGTCAGGCTGGTGCATGCGAGCCGGGGCAAGGCGGCGCGGGCCGAGCCGGTCGCGGCCCTGTATGAAGCGGGCAAGGTCGCGCATCGCGGCGTTTTTCCGCAAATGGAGGACCAGATGTGCGGGCTGGTGGCGGGGGGCGGATACGAGGGGCCGGGCCGATCCCCGGACCGCGCCGACGCGCTGGTGTGGGCGCTGACGGAATTGATGCTGGGCGTGAAGGGCGAGGCGCGGGTGCGGGGGTTGTGAGGGGGTAATTTTCGCGTAGAGGACGCGAGGCGCCGATAAGAGAAATCCGTCTGCGTCAGATTGTGATACCCTACCCGTATAAATTACACCGCAAGGATTAGTTGGTAGAAACAATAATGAACAGAATCGGTCCTTGGGGAAAAACTGGCGCCGCCGATAGCTGGCATCATATCAGCAACGCCCAGGTCGCGCTGGACGGTGCCATTGTCGCAGTCGGCGGTCTCCGCCACCAGAGTGACGATGATGGTCGGTTTCCGACGCTGTTTGCGGAACATGTCAAAATCTCTCGCACTCACGGGATGCGGATTGTGCGATGCCAAGCGTCGCGCGATGTTTCAGGTTTCCTGAAAGTGGTCGAGTTAGGGTCCGAACTTCAAATCCCCGATCCTATTAAAAGCATGATCGAGCGCGCCTTATGGCTTGGTGCAGAAAGGCCTATCTCGGCAGCTTTCTCGGATCAGGCAGGGCAGTTCACGGATACCACGCGAACGGACCAAAGGCTGAGCCAGCCTTTGTCAGACTGGAAAGTTCATATCAGTGAAGAGCAGGGCGAGGTTTCGGTGGTCCTGTCTGCCGCCCTTCACGCCCTCCACATTGAAGATTGGCAAAAAAATACATCCAACTACTGGAAGGGGCAACCATCAGCCCGGCTAGAAGCCTATTTTACGGTTGATCCCATAACTCGCATTGCTTGTTTCGGGTCTTATGTGCGTTCGTTTACCGATGTTACACATGGGCCAGCTCTGCTGCCAGAACCATCATATTCATCGACGCTCGACATTAAGGATGCACCTGTCGGCACCCAGCGGGAATTTGCCTTTGGCGATGGCCGTTGGTTCAGCTTCTATGAATCGTCGAACTCAGGCTATTTGTCCATTACAGAGCGATCGGCGCCTTCTCGAACAATGTCAGGATTTCTTGCTTCTGACGGCCGCAGTATTCAGCCGAGCATAAATATCCATGGATTGACTATGGATGCAATCTGCTTTGCAATAAATAATTCTTCGTCAATACGGCGTCTGGATGAAGGGGAGTGTGTTGGTGCTTTGCATTACTCTGGCTCTGACGGTTCTATCAGTAATATAAAATCAGTCGGAACGAATATTTCTCTGACAGAGAATGGGCTGGAATTTTGCATTGAAGTTAACGTGCCAAAGCGTAACCCAATCAGCTTTTACCTGCCGTGGGAGTTGTTAATTCTGCGGTACCCAAAATTCATAAAGAAGTGACCGTCCGATTGAGGTTGTTCGGGCCTAACCGTCATGCCGGGCTTGACTCGGCATCCCGCTTTTCTGGTTTTGGGATGAAGAAGCGGGATCCCGGCTCAGGGCCGGGATGACGTTGCATGGTGTCGCGATGGCAGTTTGTCGGATGAGGCTGTCTCGCCTGATTTTACTGGCGGGTTTGTGCTTGCAAGGCGGTCGCACCATCCCGTGAAATGCTAAGTTTCGATATGATACCTTTATTTCTGCGGGGGCGTCTCTACATGATGGCGTCATGCGCCGGGCTTAGGGCGGCGCGGCGATTTTATGAGGATGGACTATGCTGATCGACCGTTTGAACTGGCGCTATGCCACCAAGAAGATGAACCCGGACAAGGTGGTGCCGCAGGACAAGCTGGACCGGATTATCGAGGCGGTGCGGCTGGCGCCGACGTCGAGCGGGTTGCAGCAGTTTGAGCTGATCCTGGTGACGAACAAGGATGTTCGCGAGAAGATCAAGGCGATTGCGTGGAATCAGGCGCAGGTGACGGATGCGTCGCATCTGTTGGTCTTTGCCGCGTGGGATAATTATACGCCCGAGCGGATCAACGGCATGTTCGACCTGGTGAATGACGAGCGCGGCTTTCGCAACGAGGGTTGGGAAGCCTATCGCCAGATGTTGCTGAACACTTATCCGCAGCGCGACGCGCAGACCAATTTCGAACATGCCGCGCGGCAGGCCTATGTCGGCCTTGGCATCGCGCTGACGGCGGCAGCGTTTGAAGAGGTGGATGCGACGCCGATGGAGGGTTTCGATCCGGCCGCGCTGGACGAGATACTGGACCTGCGCGCCAAGGGGCTGCGCTCGGTCGCGATCATGCCGGTTGGGTATCGCGCGGATGAGGGCGACTGGCTGGTCAACCTGAAGAAGGTGCGGCGGCCGATCGATCAGTTCCTGACGACTGTCGAATAAGGGGCAGCGAGGCCTTGTTCGCCGGGGAACCGGCGGGCGGGGCCATTCGTTTTGGGTCCATCATGAGTTTTTGGTTTGATGGAGTAAGTGTGATGAAGATAGCCAGGATTTTCGGGGCTGTCGTGGCGGTTTCGGTGATGGCGACGCCCGCATTGGCGGTGAGCCTGAACAGCAAGGACAGGGCGCGCGTGGCGCGCGCTGCGCCGCGCGACCGGGACGATGTGCGATACTGCATCATTCAGGGCAAGAAGGGCCGCGACAAGGGCACGGTGATCGGCGCGGCCGGTGGTGCCGGTGTCGGCCTGCTCGCCGGTGGCAGCGTCGGTGAGACATTGCTGGGCGGCGCGGCGGGTGCGGTGGCCGGGCGCCTGATCGGGAAGAGCGAGGGTACGAACTCGGTATGCGATCGGGTATTGGCGCGTAATCCGTGATGTGATTCGACCGCAAGCATTCCGCCGCTATGGCTGGCGCCGTTATCTAACGGCGCCAGCCATAGCGGCGGAATGCTTGGCGTCAAGATTGAATTTTGGTAATTCACCTTCTGATCATTTTCTTGATCTATAATTCCTGCATGACGCTCTGACACGGAAAGGAGAGCATATGGCCGTTCATTCGAACACCTTTGGCGGTCTCCATCTGAGTGGAGACGACGCGAAGAAATTTGTAGCCCAGACCCGGACCGGGCAGAGTGCGACCGTCAAGCAGACGATCAGTCGCGGCCGAGCGCTTGCGCAAACCCTGTTGGCTATAGGTGAAGTCAAGATTGACAAGCCTTCACGCTGAATCATAGCTTTCCCCTTATGTCGGGGGATTTCATCATCAAAAAGCTGCAAACGGCTGACTTGGATCAGGTCAGCCGTTTTCGCATGAAAGATGTCGGCGATAAGCCATTGCAGAGCTTTATTCGGCGCGATGCGTTTAAGTCTGGCGCGGCGAACCTGACAACGACCTATGTGATTAAGCGGCCGGAGGCGCGGCATGTGCTGGCCTATGCCAGCATCATGTGCGCGGAAATCAAACTGGATGGGGCTTATCCGATCGACGATAAAAAGGGTGCCGAGCGCTATAGCTATCAACCCGCTGTTCGTATTGCACGTCTGGCAGTGTGTGAGGGGTGCGAAGGTCAAGGATGGGGACGAGAACTCGTCTCTACCGTGATCGGCGTTATCTCGCTTTCTATCCAGCCTTATGCGGGTTGTCGTTTCCTGATTGTCGATGCGAAACAGAAATCGATCGATTTTTATCGCAAACTGGGATTCCGGTTGCTGGATACGGACGAAAACAGATCGAAAGATACGCCCTTGATGTTCATGGACCTGAAAGGGGGACATGAAGACCAATAATTGTCAACGGCAGCATTAGAGAAGGAAGGGCGCGGTTTTCGCGCCCTTTTTCGTGGGCAATCTGCCTCCTGCCGTTTGGCGGGGGGGCTTTTTTATGGGTGGGATGGGTCGATGAAATGGTTTGGGACGAAGGGTGTCGGGGCGGCGGGCGCGTCCGACGGGCGGCCGGTGCTGGCGCGGGCGTGGGGCAGCGGGGCCGTGGCGCTGGGCGAATGGCCGGCAAGTTATGAGGCGCAGCTGCGGGCCGGGGTGATGGGCAATGCGGTGGCGCAGCGGGCGATGCGGCTGGTTTCCGAGGGGGCGGGGGCGACGGCGCTGAAGGTGCGGGGCGTGGACGCCGATAGCGCGCGCGTGCTGGCGCTGGTGGGGCGGACCTCCGCCGGGCAGGGGCTGGTGGAGACGGTGGCGTGCCACCTGCTGCTGCACGGCAATGCCTATGTCCAGATCATCGCCGGGGCCGATGGCATGCCGGTCGAACTGTTTGCGCTGCGCCCCGAGCGGGTGAGCGTGGAGGCGGACGGGCGGGGGTGGCCCGCCGCCTATCTCTATCGCGTGGGGGAGAGCGTGACGCGGCTATGCCCGGAGGATGGCGCGGGGCGCACGACCATCATCCATATGAAGGCGCTGCATCCGCTGGACGATCATTATGGGCTGGGCTGTGTCGGCGCGGCGGCGGGGGCGGTGGCGATCCACAATGCGGCGAGCCTGTGGAACAAGGCGTTGCTCGACAATGCGGCGCGGCCGAGCGGGGCGATGGTCTATGCGCCCGGCGACGGATCGGTGCTGTCGCCCGAGCAATTTGAGCGGGTGAAGCGCGAACTGGAAGTAGCGTTCAGCGGCGCGGGCAATGCCGGGCGGCCGATGCTGCTGGAGGGCGGGCTGGAGTGGAAGCCGATGAGCCTGACCCCGGCGGAGATGGATTTCGTGGGGTTGAAGGCGGCGGCGGCGCGGGAGATTGCGCTGGCATTCGGGGTGCCGCCGATGCTGATGGGCCTGCCCGGCGACAATAGTTATGCCAATTATCGCGAGGCGAACAAGGCGCTGTGGCGGCAGGCGATATTGCCTCTGGTGGGGAAGATCGGCGCAGGATTGTCGCAGGCCTTGGGCGGATGGTGGCCGGGCGTGGTGGTGGAGGCGGACATGGACGCGATTCCCGCGCTGGCCGACGAGCGCGGCGCGCTGTGGGACCGGGTGGCGGCGGCGGACTTCCTGAGCGCCGAGGAGAAGAAGGCGCTGTTGGGGGTGTAGAAAGGGGGGGCGCGCAGAGGCGCAGAGGACGCAGAGTTTTTTTTGAGGGCCGCCTGAGGGCGGCTTTTTCTTTGCGGGCTTTGCCGGGAATTCAGAGGCCGGGCGGTTGGGCCAGCTTGTCGAGGCGGCAGAAGTCGCCGGCCCAGTTCCATGTGCCGCCCTGCATCAGGCAATCGCCGGCGCGGAACAGGTGGAAATACCAGGCGATAACGCCAAGGGCGGCGAGGATCAGGACGATCAGGGCTTTGCGATGCGTGCGCTTCATGGGCGCACAGATAGGGGCTGAGAGCGGCCAAGGGAAGGAGGAGGGTGCGATGAAAGAGGATATGCTGGCGCGGCTGGTGGCGCAGGCGGATGGCGCCGGGGCGATGGGCGGGGACATGGTGATGATCCGCGCGCTGATCGAGGAGGCGAGCGATCTGGGCGCGCAACGGGCGCTGGAGCGGCTGGGGCTGGCGGATCGGCGGGCGCAGGGGGACGTGCGGGAGTTGCGCGAACTGCTGTCTGCCTGGCGCGACGCGAAGAAGGCGGCGCGCGGGGCGTTGATCGGATGGGCGGTGCGGATTGCGCTGGCCATGCTGTTGCTGGGGATCGCGGTGAAGCTGGGCTTTCTGGGGCTGGTGAAGGCATGAGCGGGGATGTGCGCTTTGCCGGCTATGCGGCGATATTCGACCGGGTGGACCGGGGCGGCGATGTGGTGCGGGCGGGGGCTTTTGGCGCGGTGGAGGCGGCGGCGGTGCCTTTGCTGTGGCAGCATGGGCCGGGCGACGTCATCGGCACGGTCGAGCGGCTGGCGCAGGATGCGCGCGGGCTGCGCGTGATCGGCCGGGTGTCCACGCGCACGGCGGCGGGGCGGAAGGCGGCGGAGGCGCTGAAGGCCGGGGCGGTCGACGGGCTGAGTTTCGGATACCGGGTGCGCGCGGCGCGGGGGACGAGGCCGCGTGAGCTGTTGGGGCTGGAACTGGTGGAGATCAGCCTGGTGACGCATCCGACGCAGGTTGGGGCGAGGGTGGTGGCGGTTGATCCGGCTTAGCGCCTGTTCTCGTTGAGGTGGCGAGGCTCCACATCCTTCCCGTCATTCCCGCGCAGGCGGGAATCCATTCCCAGACCTATCATGCTGATGCAAGGTTGGGAGATGGATCCCCGCCTGCGCGGGGATGACATGGGATTTTTAGAGCGTTTGTACCGGGATCAGACGCCCAGCCATTCGAGCGCGCCGGGCAGGGTGTTGGCGCTATAGTCGAGTTGCAGGACGCGGCGGTGGCGTGGGTTGGTGGCCGCATCGGAAGCGTGGAGGATCGGCGTGGCATAAATCCAGATGTCGCCCCGCGCCGCTAGGCAGGCATGGGTGCCGCAGCGGGCGACATGAGCGGCTATGTCGGCTTCGGCGATGCGGCCGTGGTGGTGCGAGCCGGGGGCGATGAGCAGCGGGGCATTGTCGGCATCGACGGGATCGATATGGAGGCGCAGCGTGACCATGGCGTCGAGCAGGGCGGGCGGCGGGGCGACATGGTGGATGCCCGCCTTGATCGTCCAGGGGCCGAAGCCGGGCGTATCGATGCGGGCGCGCACGGCGATGGTGCGATCCTGATGCCAGCCAAGCGACCAGTTGGTCGCTGCGCTCTTGTCGAACAGGATAGCGCGGACGGCGCGGGCTTGCGTGCCGATCCGGGTCGCAGCGTGGCGACCGATGGCGCCAGTGGGCGACAGGATGGCGGCAATGGCGGACAGGTCGGACAGGCGCTGACCAGCGCGGTCGGCGGGCAGGGCCGCGAGTGCGGTTTCGATGGTGGTGAGGGTGGCGGGGTCAAGCGCGGCGGGGATGTGTTGCGCGCCGTCGCGGGCGAATAGAAGGGGCATGGCATCCACTAAGCGCGCAAGCCGGGCGGTGCGCAAGGCAGGCGCGGTGATTTTTCCACAAGGCGGTCCCATCCGGGGCCGCCTTTTTTGTTTCTGGTGAGGAGAAGGCGATGAGTGAGCAGGTAATCGATGGTCTGGAAGGCGCATTGGATGCGGTGTTGCAGGAGGATCGTATCGCGGGGCTGGAAGGGGAGGTTGCGGCTTTGCTGGTGCAGCGGCGTCCGGCGCTGGACGGGGTGAAGGGCAGCGCGGAAGACCCGGCGCGGGCGGCGTTTGTCGACCGTTATCTGCGGCAGGGACTGGACGCGGGCGTCGAGCTGAAAAGCCTGTCCGGGGCGAGCGGGGCGACGGCCGGCTATGCCGTACCGCGTGAGATTGACGGGATGATCGACGCGACGCTGAAGGCGATTTCGCCGATCCGCGCCATCGCCAATGTCGTGCGGACTGGCACGGCGGGGTATCGCAAGCTGGTGACGGCGGGCGGGGTCGTGTCGGGATGGGCCAGCGAGACGGGCGCGCGGGGCGAGACGGCGACGCCGACCTTCAACGAGATCGTGCCGCCGTCTGGCGAGCTTTACGCCAATCCGGCGGCGTCGCAGGCGATGCTGGACGATGCGCAGTTCGATGTCGAAGGATGGCTGGCGGGCGAGATCGCGCGCGAATTTGCGGCGGCGGAAGGGGCGGCCTTTGTCAGCGGCAATGGCGTCAACAAGCCGCGCGGGTTCCTGAACTATAGCGCGACCAGTCAGGCGGACGGGGTGCGCGCGTTCGGATCGCTGCAATATGTGCCGACGGGCAGTGCGGGCGGCTTTGGCGGCAATGGCGCGGACCGGCTGATCGACCTGATCCAGAGCCTGCGCGCGCCCTATCGTCAGGGGGCGTCGTTCGTGATGAACAGCGCGACGCTGGCGGCGATCCGCAAGATGAAGACGACCGACGGCGCGTTCCTGTGGCAACCGTCGATGAGCGCGGGGCAGCCCGCGATGCTGCTGGGATACCCGGTGGTCGAAGCGGAGGACATGCCCGATATGGCGGCGGACAGCCTGTCTATTGCTTTCGGCAATTTTCAGGCGGGCTATGTCGTGGCCGAAAGGGGCGAAACGAGCATCCTGCGTGATCCGTTCAGCAACAAGCCGTTCGTCCATTTCTATGCGGTGAAACGCATCGGCGGCGGCGTGGCCAATAGCGAGGCGATCAAGCTGATGAAATTCGCCGCTTCCTAAGGGCGGCGATCGGTCTGGAGGGGGGAAGGGGCGTGCCGGGAGGTGCGCCCCTTTTCATGTGTGGGGAGAGATGGATGCTGACCGAGGTGGAAAGCGGGGCATTGCCGGCGTCGATTGACGATCTGAAAGCCTATTTGCGGATCGCGACGGCGGATGAGGATGGGGTGCTGGAGCGGTTGCTGCGCAGCGCGGGGGCGCTGTGCGAGGCGTTTATCGGCCAATGGCTGATCGTGCGGGAGGCGCAGGAGACGGTGGCAGCGGGCGCGGCATGGCAACGCCTGTCGGCGCGGCCGGTGGTGGCGATCGAGGCGGTGGAGGCGGTCGAAACGGGCCTGCCGCTGACGGTCGGGGACTATGCCATCGACATCGATGCGGCGGGCGATGGATGGGTGCGCGTCACGCGGGCTGGCGCGGCGGGACATGTGCGCGTGACCTATCGCGCCGGGTTGGCGGATGCGGCGGCGCAGGTGCCGGAGGCTTTGCGGCAGGGGATGGTGCGGCTGGCGGCGGAGCATTTCATCGCGCGGGGGACGGAGAGCGCGGCGCCGCCCGCCGTGGTGAGCGCGCTGTGGCGGCCATTCCGTCGGATGCGCCTGAAATGAGGGCGGCGTTGGAGCGGATTGTCGAGGCACGCGCGGCGCGGCGGCGGGAGCGGATTGCGGCGGCGATGGTGGACCTTGGCATCGAGGCGCGGGTCGAGGGAGATGCGGTGCGGGCGCAGGGCGTCGGGCTGGCGGTGCGCTGGCAGAGTGATCTGCGGCTGCGGGACGCGGGGAGGGACGGGCTATGAGCGCGGACGTGACGGTGCGAGCGGCGGTGATCGCGGCATTGCGGGGGGATGCTGCGCTGATGGCCGGGATCAACGCGCTGTTCGACGGAGAGCCGGTGCGCGCGACCATGCCCTATGGCGTGGTGGGCGAGTGTATCAGTGCGGAGTGGGGCGGGAAGGACCTGGAGGGGCGCGAGGTGCGGCTGACCGTCGCGCTGCTGGACGGGGGCGAGGCGCCCGGTAAGCTGGCGGGAAGGATGGCGCGAGTGGACGCGGTGATGGCGGGGATTGCAGACGCTGGTGAGGGCTGGCGGATCGTCACCGCGCGGCTGGTGCGATCGCGCCTGTCGCGGGTGAACCGGCAGCCGATGAGCGGGTGGCAGGCGGTGATGGATTATCGGGTGAGGGCGGTGCGGGGGTGATGGTGATTAACGACCAAAAGTTGCCATATGTGGGTACTGCGCTTTTGCGGCAAGCGGACGCACTATGGCAGAACAGCATGTTTGTTTAGCCACGCTGACGTCAGAGGCATTACTCCCGCTACTCCTGCACCGTATAAAGGACAGGCGTATTTTGCCATTTCAACAGTTGAACGTGACCCCTCGCTGAACATGACCAAAAATATGATCCATCCGACGGCTGCACCTATTAGCGCGAATAGTCCTGCATACGAATTCGGATTATCAGCGACCTGAAGTGTAAGAATACAATGCAGAGGAGTGCCCAAAATCAACGCTGCGGGGATCGAAAAAAGCAATCCCATCGTGCCGACCAACGCGCCCCACATTTGCACTACAATGATGCCTTTTAGACTAAGCATTCCATCCACCGTCGCGAGGATGCTGCAGCACAGGATGATCGTTGATAGAAAGCATCCTGCAAAGGCCGACAAAAAGGCGACTTTAAGAGATTGTGCGATGCTGAGTTCAGGTTCCATCGTGAGAGTAACGCAAACTGTTTTTAAATATCCGTGAAAGACCCTTTTATAATCGAAGAAACTGCAAACCGGATAGGGTGGATGGCTCCCGCTCACGGCATCTAGGTGCCAAGATGGTTTGCTGTCAGGCAAACCCGAGCAAAGGAACCATCCGCCATGGAGATTACCACGATCGGCCTGG
>JAEHJW020008404.1_pt1 | contig 11259 bp, 12 predicted proteins | sample 9271431 | NCBI WGS metagenome assembly JAEHJW02
GATCGCCGCGGCGCTGGGGGCGATCCAGATCGCCACGGCATCGGGGCACGGCGTCGGCAAGACGGCGTTCGTGGCGTGGCTCATCCAGTGGTTCATGTCCACGCGGCATGACCCGCAGGTGATCGTGACCGCCAACACGCAGGGCCAGTTGAACGGCAAGACGTGGCGCGAACTGGCCAAGTGGCACAGGGGCTCGATCAACGCCGACTGGTTCACCTGGACGGCGACGACGTTCTACTTCAAGGCGCGGCCCGAGACGCACAAGGCGTCGGCGGTCCCCTGGACCAAGGAAAGGTCGGAGGCGTTCGCGGGCACGCACGACGAGAATGTGCTGATGATCTTCGACGAGGCATCCGCGATCGACGACAACATCTGGCTCGCCGGCGATGGCGCCATGACGACAACGGGCGCCATCTGGGTGTGCTTCGGCAACCCGACGCGCAACAAGGGCCGCTTCCGCGAGTGCTGGCGCCTGTTCCGGCATCGGTGGATCACGCGGCAGGTGGACAGCCGCGGCGCCAAGATGGCGAACAAGGTCCAGATACAGGGCTGGATCGACGACTATGGCGAGGACAGCGACTTCGTTCGGGTGCGCGTCAAGGGCGAGTTCCCACGGGCGGGCACGCTCCAGCTTATCGGTCAGGATCTGGTGGACAACGCCCGCCATGAGTTCAAGCGCCGGCATGGCGACAACATCCGCAACTTGCTGAAAGAGGGACCGGAAGGCGGCATCCGCCAATACGTGCTGGATGAGAATGTCTGGTCGCCCAAGATTTTCGTGGTGGACGTGGCCCGCTACGGCGGCGATCAGATCGTGTTCGGCATCCGGCAGGCCAAGTGCTTCGTCCCGCTGTTCAAATCGCGGGAGATGGACGTGCCGCAGATCGCGTACCGGGCGCACGAGTGGATCATGGCGCTTGAGCCCGATCATATCGTGGTGGACGGCGGCGGTGTCGGCGGCGGCGTGGTGGACATGCTTCGCGAGCTTGGGCACGAGGTCTGGGACGTGATCTTCGGCGCCAAGGCGATCGAGGATCGGCGCTTCTTCAACCGCCGTGCCGAGATGTACTGGAAAACGCGCCAGTGGCTGATTGACGGTGGGATGATCCCCTACGACGATCAGGAGCTTGCGGAGGACTTAACCGGGCCGGAGTACGGGTTCTCCGACCGGGGCGACCGCATCCAGATCGAAAGCAAGGACGACATGCGGGCGCGCGGCCTGCCGAGCCCGGACACCGGCGATGCGCTGGTCATGTCCTTCTTCATGAACTTCGCGCCGGTGGATCGAGGCGAGACAATCAAGGTCGCGGCCAAGATCGGCATGGCGGCAGCCCGCCAGGACGACGGCGGCACTTCTTGGAAATCGCTGTAGCCAACAGGAGCACTCGATAATGGCCCTCACCTTCATCAGCCGCTCGGCCGCCTATATCCGAGCCGTTCTCGGCAACCAGTTCATCGATCAGGACGCCGCCGTAGCCGCCATCCGCACGCTGCCGATGGACGTGCAGGACGGCATCACCGCGCACGCGGGCGGCGGCCAGGCCGGTGCGGTGCCGCTCATCCTCGGCAACAACCGCGTGACCACGGTGGTCACGACGGGCGACAGCGTGCTGGCGCCGACCGCCTCGGCCGGCCAGGACTTCATCCTGGTCAACGATGGCGCGAACACGCTGCATGTGTTCGCCTCCCCGGTGCTCAATCCCGTCACCGGCGCGCTCGACACGATCGACGGCGTGGCCAACGCCACCGGCAACACGGTGACGGCCGGCCATCGGGTGCAGTTCTTCACCTGCGCGGACGGCAACTGGCTGACCACGGCCTCGGTGGCATCGACCTAAGCGCCGATCGCCAGTCGGTAGGAGCGGCCATGTCCGGCTCGAACGTCATCATCGACCCGTTGCAGCGGCAGGTGCCGCGGCAAGATTGGGACATGATCATCAAGCACGCCGAACGCTTCCGGCGCGCGGCGGACGCGCTCTCGGAATGGTCGCTCGAAGCCAAGCGGTGCGTGGACTACTTCGAGGGGAAGCAATGGGCGGAAGCTGACCTGCGCAAGCTGGCCAGCGAAAAGCGCCCGCTGCTGACCATCAACAAGATACGGCCGCTCGTAAATCTGGTGATGGGCTATCACCTGAATAACCAGACCGACAAGAACTACCTGCCCGGTAACGACGGCACAGGGACGGCGGATATTGCCAGGGTGCTGTCTGCCGTCTCGAAGCAGATTTCGCAGGCCAACCTTCTACCCTACGTGGACGCGGAAGTGTTCCTTGACGGCATCCTGACAGGGAGAGGCTACTATGATGCGAGGATGGACTTTCACCGCAACATGTTCGGTGACTGCAAGTGGGGCGCCGTCGATCCGTTTGCCGTCTATCTTGACCCGGACGCCGATCAGTACGACCTGAACAGCGGCAGCTACATCATTCAGTCGAAGTGGATTTCGGTGGATGAGGTGCAGTACTTCTATGGGATCGACGCTGCCAACCTCATCCGGCCGCTGACCAACGGCATGACCTTCAACCAATTCCCCTCAACGATCTACGAGGGGCACGAGGAAGTTACGCCCTGGCGCAAGTTCGGCGGCGACGTGGACAGCCCGAACTCGTGGCGGCTCTACACGGACCAATTCTACAATTGGGTGGACACCTACCGTAAGACGATCCGCATGCTGGACATCCAGCACTATGTTCGGACGTGGGCGTGGTTCTTCGTCGATAACGAGACCGGCGACCAACGGAAGATCCCCGACGATTGGGGGCCGGAGCGGGTGCAGAAGGTTCTGGCTTGGGCACAGAGCAACGGCGAGCACCTGAGCGTCGTGCGCAAGGGCGTGCGCCGGCTGCGCTGGACGCACATGGTTGGCGACATCGTGGTGTTCGATCAGTGGTCGCCATACCGGACCTTCACCATCGTTCCCTACTTCCCCTATTTCCGCCGCGGCAAGACGCGCGGCATGGTGGACGATCTGCTTGCGCCGCAGGACGAGGTGAATGTCCGGCGCTCGGCCCGCATCAACATCATCATGCGCGCCTCCAACGGCGGCTGGATGTACGAGAAGGGCGCGCTCACGCCGGAGAACAAGCGCAAGCTGGAGAAGGAAGGGTCCGCTCCAGGCTTCATCCTTGAGTGGGATGGCAAGAATGGCACCGTGGCCAAGCCGGAGCAGATCCAGCCGTCGCAGGCGCCGGTCTCGATCGAGCAGCTTGAGAAGGAAGCCGAGAACGACCTGAAGGAGATCGCCGGCATCAACGACAGCGCGTTGGGGCAGGTGGATCAGGCCACCGTCTCCGGCCGCGCGATCCAGGCCCGGCAGCAACAGACCGTCATCGGCCTGGAGCAGTTCATCTCCAACTACCACCGCACGCAGATGCTGTGCGGGGTGAAGCAGTTGGAGATCATCCAGGACCACTACACCGAGCAGCGCATCGTCCGGGTGAACGGGCCGGGCGCGACGCCGATGGAAGCGACCATCAACCAGAAGTCGGCGGCCGGCATCGTCAACGATGTGACGCTCGGCAACTATGACGTGGTGATCGACGATACGAGCCTGAGCGACAGCTTCCTGGCCGGCCAGTTCAACGAGCTACTGAACATGAAGCAGATCGGCCTCCCGGTGCCGACCGACTTCATCGTGGATGCATCCTCCATCGGCCGGAAGGAAGAACTGAAGGTGGCCATGGCGCAGGCCGAGCAGGCGCAGGCCGCCGCGGCAGGCGGGGCTCCCCCTCCGGGTGGAGGCGCTCCTCCTGGCGCTGGTGGCGGCGCGCCCCGGCCGGGCGGGCCGCCGATCCCGCACCATGCCCCTCCGTCCCCGCAAGGGCCGATGGGACCGCCACCCAAACCGCCGGGCGCGCCGTAGCCGCCCGTCATAGGAGATCGTCATGCAGATGCGTCGTCGGCTTTTCGCCGCGATGGCGGGGCTCGCCGCCGCGGTGGCCGTGTCATCGTTCGTGGTTCACGAGCAAGCCCTGGCGCAACTCGTGGTCGGAACCATGGGCGGCATGACCACCTACGGCGGTACGTGGATCGACAAGGACGGCACCACCAAGATACCGGGCGTGATCGCCCAGCCGGCGAGCGGAAACTTCATGGAGACCGCGCTCACCACCTCCCTGACCACGGCGGCGGCAACGGTGCTCAACGTCAACCCGACCGGGCGGCGCACGGCGCTGGTCATCGAGATCACCTCGGGCACCGGCGTCGTGGGATGCACCGACGATGGCACCGTGCCGGTGATCGGCGCGGGCACCACGCTGGTCATCAGCGGGCTCTACTCGATGCTGAACTATTCCGCGTTCGGCCTGGTGCCGGCCGGCGCGATCAAGTGCATCGCGTCCGTCGCCACCACCATTACCGTGCGTGCAAGCTAGGCGCATGCCGGCCGACCTCGGCGCGCCACCTTCGGCGCTTTTCGATCGCATCTGGCAGGCAATTCTCTGGATGGGAGGCGCGGGCCTCACCATCTCGGTCGCTGTCATTGGCCACATGCACGCCAGGATCACCACGACGAACGATCGTGTTGACCAACTCGCGGCAGAGCTTTCCGGCGCCAAGGAGGCGATCGAGAAGAAGCGGGGCGACGAACAGGAGAAGCTCTGGGTCGAACTGCGCCGCATGAACAAGGATAGCGTCGATTGGCGCGAGCGGCTTGGCGAGAAGATGAACAGGCTCATCACCAGGGACGAGATGCGCGACATCTTGGGTGGGCACGATCGCACGCGCGCCGGAGAGTGACATGGCCGACATCGCCGCCTTCCTGACCCTCATCAAGAAGAACGAGGGCGACGGGCTCGACCTGACGCCGAGCGATCCGGGCAACTGGACCGGGGGCGCCGTCGGGCACGGAGAACTCCACGGCAGCAAGTGCGGCATTTCCGCAGCGGCCTACCCGACGCTGGATATCGCCTCGCTGACGGACGCGGCTATCGCGTTCCTCTACCGGCGCGACTACCTGGACGCCATCTCGTTCGATGCGCTGCCGCCGAAGGTCGGGCTTCTGGTGGCCGATTGTGCCGTGAACCAGGGCGTCTATGCGGCGGCGGTGTGCCTGCAAGAAGCGCTTGGCGTGGATGCAGATGGCGTCATCGGGCCAATCACGATCGGACGCGCCCAGGCCAGGGCAGCCGATGAGCAAGCGATGCTCGACGAGATCATGGCGCGTCGTGCGCTTGCCTACGCGGGAATGAGGGACATCCCCATTTTCGGGCTTGGCTGGTATCGACGCCTCATCCGTGCCTTCCGCGCCGCAGAGGCAGCGTAGGGCCTTTTCCGCAGGGAGCTTCTTCTATGTTCGCACTGAAATACATCGCGTCCATGCTTCGGACGCCGCTTTGGCGCGCGCACATGCTGTTCGCCGTGCTGCTGGTCGTAGGCGCCTGGATGCTGGCGATGGGCATAGCGAACGCGGCCGACGTGGCTCCGGCCGCCTCGGTGGCCCTGGCGCCGGTCTGGGGCGTCGTGGACATGGTGGCGCAGGACGCCGGCACGCTGCTGCTGCCGCTCATCGCGGCATGGCTCGGGCGGCACGTCCGCAACGAACTGCTGCGGCGCGCGCTGCTGGATGCGGTGCAGCATGAAGCGCAGGGCATCTATGGCGCCCTGGTCGGCGCCGGCCATGCCTACACCGATCTGCCGGTGCGCAATGTCGCGATCGCCCAGGCGGTGAACAGCCTCACGTCCGGCTTCCCGACCGCGATGCGAGCGCTGGGGAAATCGCCGGATGATCTGAACCGCATGGTGATGAACGCCATGGGCGGCCTGCTGGCCGTCGATCCGTCCGTCACCATCACCCCAGCCTCGCGGCAGCCCCCGAACCCGCCAGTGGCGTAACCTCTGAAGGTCTGAAGCCCATGAAACCCACCATCCTTGCCTGCGCGATCCCGGTGGTCGCGATGCTTGCCGGGTGCTCCACCTCGTCGCCGCTCGGCGCCAAAGCCACCGCAGCGGCAGCCACGGTGCCTGGACAACTGTTCTGCACCTTCGTCACCGGCAACGGGGCGCAGTTCGTGCAGGCGGTCAACGCCCAGATCGACGCCGCAGCCGCCACCGCAGGCGGCCCGCTCGCCGGCGTGGGCGCCGTGATCGTGACCAACCAGACCGACGCCTTCGTTCAGGGCGCATGTGCCGCCGCCGCCAAGGCCGTCGGCGCGGTCGCTGCCGTCCCGACGAGCCCGCCGCCCGCGCTCGGCGCCGATGCGCTCGCGCCGGTGACGATCCCGGCCGCGGCCGTCGCGGCCCTGCTGAAGCCGGCCCACTGACCATGCTGATCGGTGGCACGAGAACGCTGCCGATCGTCGGGACGACGCAGCGGCTGGTTGATTGCGGCCGGCCGCTGCATCCCGTCTCCGACGATGATCTGTTCCCCGGCCTGCTGCACGACATCAACTCGACCGCTGGCATCGAAGGCCCGTGGTACGCGGTGGTGATGCTGAGCAACGGGCGCGGCAAGGCAGGCGGCATTTCCGAGACATCGCGGATGCCGCCGCCCGATGCGTTCGACCGGATGGTGGATCTGGCCGTCAAGCTGAACGCCGAGGCGCACCACAATGGCCACTGGATCGTGGCGTGGGTGAACGGCTGGATTTCCGGCATCTGGCGCGGGTTTGCCGCGCACGTCGGAGAGGACAAGCGCTCTACCATCCTGATCGAGACCGACCTTGCCGAGCCGTGGGTAAGGGCATGCCTCTGGTCTCTCAACGAGATGGCCGAGCGCATCGAGGCCGGCTACGCCGAGGGCATCGAGCGCTACCGGCAGCACTGAGGCTGCCACAGTTCGCTGCCAGCGAGCGACATCGCTGGAGCCGCCGCCGGGCTGCAATCGGGCGCGTCCGCACCCCAACAGCGACATCGTGGGATTTCCATGTCCAACACCCTGACCAACCTCCCGGCAGAACCGCAGGGCGGCAGCTACGCACCACCGCAACAGGCGCCCGAGGACACTTCGACCGCAGCGCCTGTGTTCGACTTCGACGACGCCGCGCTTGCTGAAGCACGGCGTCAGTCGGCGCTTGAGGACAGCGGACAGACAGGCGGCCAGGTCGTGCGCCCGGCCGCTCCGCAGCAGCAGGGACAGCCGATCATGGTCCCCAAGCAGCGGCTCGACGAAGCCTTGGCAGCGGCTCGCTCCAATGCCGTCGCCGGGGAGGAATGGCGCAACAGGGCGCTCTACATGGAAGGAGCGCTGGCTACGCTCCGTGCCCAGCCGCCGACCGCAGGGACAGCCGCACCGGCTACCCAGGCGCCGGCAGCAGTCGCGCCCGCGCAGTCCGTCGAAAGCCAAATCCTCGCTGAGCAGGCGAAGATGATCGAGGCGGCGGAAAAGTTCGATCGCGGGGAAATCCTGGCGACCGACCTCAAGCGCGTCGAGATTTCGGCCTCTAACATCATCCAGGGGCTTCGGGAACAGGCCCTCTACCAAGCGATGATGTCCAAGATGCCGGTCCCGCAGGCGGGGCTGGCGGACAGTCAACTGATGGACACGGCCACGGCCGACCTTGAGAACCGGCATCCGTGGACGTTCGAGCTTCGGCCACACGAATTTGCGTGGCTGGAAAACGTCGCCGTCGATTTCTTCCGTGGCCTCGGGCAGCCGATCACGGCGGGAAATCCGACGGATGCGATGAAGGTGCGCAACCTGCTGGCCCAGATGACCGAGGTGTTCGGTCCCTGGATGTTCCCGAGCAGGATCGCGCAGGTTGAAGAACGGCGCCGCATGCTCGCGGCGCAGCAGCAGACCCAGCAGCAGCAGCAACCGGCGCCGGTAGGCAATGGACGCGGCGCTGTGATTGAGAACGTGCCGCCGTTCGCGCAGCGATATGCGGCGCATCCCCCCAACATGCAGGGTGCGGGCATCACACAGCTTCCCGAGAATGTCAGTGAAGATCGCGTCAACAACATGACGACAGAAGAAATCATGGCACTCCCGGCAGATGTGAGGGCGCGTATCCTCGCTTCCTAAGGAACGAGACTGATGGCAACCACCGATTTTGGCGCACTCTCGACCGCCAAGAAGAAGGTCTGGGCGACGGAAATCTGGCTCGCCGGCCGCGATGCGAACTTCTGGATGTCCAATGGGTTCGTCGGCGCCGGCATGAACAACGTCATCCAGCGCATCACCGAACTGACGCGCACGGAGCGCGGCGACGAGTGCATCATGCAGCTCGTTGCCGATCTTCAGCAGGATGGCGTCGCTGGCGACAACGTGCTGACCGGGAACGAGGAACCGCTGTTCAACGACAGCGTGAGCATCCATCTCGATCAGCTTCGGCATGGCGTTCGCAGCAAGGGCGCGATGTCCGAGCAGCGCACCGTCATCCGCTTCCGCTCGACCGCGCGGGAGAAGCTGGCGTTTTGGCTGGCCGACAAGATCGACCAGTTGATGTTCCTGATGGCGTCGGGCGTGAGCTTCGCCTTCAACAACGATGGCAGCACGCGGGCGACCACCAGCCAGCTTACCGAACTGGCGTTCGCCAGCGACGTGGTTGCGCCGACGAGCGGGCGGCAGAAGTTCGCCAATGCGGCCAGTTCGACGGCGACGCTCCAGCAGACCGACACGATCGCCTGGCACATGGTCGTGGCGACCCAGGCGTATGCCAAGCGCAAGCGGATGAAGCCCATCCGCTCGGGCGGCCGGGAGTGGTACGCGCTGGTGATGTCCACCGAGCAATGCCGCGACCTCAAGAACGATCCGACGTACCAGACCATCACCAGCCGGGCGGCGCCGCGCGGCAACGACAACCCGCTGTTCCGCAACGCGCTGGCGGTCATCGACGGCGTGGTGATCTACGAGCACAACAAGATCCAGACCACGCTGGGTCTGGCGAGCGGCTCCAAGTGGGGCGCCGCGGGCACCGTGGACGGCGCCCAGGCGCTGATGCTCGGCGCGCAGGCGATGGGTCTCGCGACCATCAACGACGTGGAGTACGAAGAAGCCGATCAGAACGACTACAAGAACCGGCCCGGTATTGCCGTGGGGCGCATCATCGGCATGATCAAGCCGCAGTTCACCAGCATCCCCGACGGCAACACCAAGCAGGACTTCGGGGTGATCAACCTCTACACGGCGTCGGCCGCCACCACCTGATCGGCGCGCGCCCGGCGGTGCTGGGCGCCGCTCTCCCGTCATAATCGCAGCCCGCCGCGCCAGGAGGCGCAAATCCAATGGCTCAGCCTGTCAGCTACATCACCTTCGATGTTCAGCTTATCGACGATTACACCGGCGTCGCCCTTTCGGCGCCAGGGGGCGAGTTCTTCGTCTGCACGGCAGGGGGCGCCGTGCTCCAGGCCATCTACGATCCCGACAACAACTATGCGGTGGCGACCAACCCCAAGCCGCTGCTGAATGGCCGGATGCGCTTCGCCATCCAGAACCCCGGTGGTGGCCAGCCGTACCCGCCCGTCGTGGATGTCTATGGCATGACGGCCACCGGGCGCTTCTTCGTTCGGCAGGGCCAGACACCGGGCGCGGTGCCGAACCTGTTCATCGACCAGAACGAGCGCGACTTTACCATGGTGGTGCCGTGGAGCCTCGGGGCGGCCGTTGCCGGGGTGGAGTACAACACGGGCATCGTCGTGCCGGCCGGGACGCTGATCGCACCGGAGGCTGCGGTGCAGGTGCAGGTTGCGGGCGCCGCGTCGTCGATCAAGTGGGGCACGCTCTCGACCCAGGCCGGGGGCAACTCCGGTGGCTTCATCAACGGCGTGTCCATCGCGGCGGTCGGGATGGTCAAGGCCACGATCAACGGCGCATCCCCCACGCTCGGGGCGCTGTTGCAGGTCATCAGCGCTGCCAGCACCGTGGATGTCCCCGAGTGGTATCCGGTCCCGGCTGCGGACGTGGCGCTGAGCTACACGCTGCTGGCCGGCACCCCGAGCGGCAGCGGCTTCATCATCCAGCCGTACACGCTGCCGAACTGACGGCCGGCCGCGTAGCCGGCGCGGGGTGATCCCGCGCCGGCACCTTCTTCCCCTCAACGGAGAGCGACGAAATGCCCAAGGACAAGCAGGAAGCGGGCGAGTGGGCCGTGTTCGACCTGAACGCCAAGCAACTCGATCCCAAGGACAACGCGCGGGTGCTGCCGCGCCACCACGAAAGCCGCCTCGGTGTCCTCTGGGCGCTCCGCTACAACGAGCCCTGCTACATGCCAGAGGCCGAGGCGCGGGTGTTCCTGAAAGACCCGGCGTTCAAGGTGGTCAACGCCGACGGCGAGGAAGTGCCGCCGCTCTCGGCCGACCAGCAGCAGCGCAACCTCCCGTCGATGCTCGCGCCGAACCTCGTGATCGCCAACCTCGCGGAACTGACCACGGACGCGCTTTTGACGCGCGTGGCGCAGCTTCGCGGGGGCGCCCGCTTCAACTCGACCTCGCCGCGCGAGCGGGTGATCGCCTTCATCATCGAGCAGCAGGCCATTCGCCAGAACGTGACGGCCAGCGCCGAAAGCCTGGCCGACGAGATGGTAGGCGACATCGACGATCGCGAGGCGGCGGCGATCCTCGGGAAAGCCGCGTAGCGAGAACGGAAGGGGCGCGCGCCGATGCACATTCTCACCCAGAACGAGATTTGCGAACGCGCGCTCCGCAAGGTGGGGGCGACGGCGATCCGCTCGGCCGGTTCGCGCCCGGAGGAAATGAAGGAAGCCCGCTACTGGCTCGACATGCTCATGGGCCACATCGCCGCGCGCAAGCGGACGTGGTGGCTCGTTCCCAAGACCGCGACCGTGGTTCTGACGCCGCAGACCTGGAGCTATGACCTGAACCAGCTTCTCGGACCGGCACAGAACGCTGGCGGCATCCAGGCGGTCGTGGACGTGTGGCTGGGCACGCAGGGCATCGTCGGGCCGGACGCCTATCCCAACGTGCCTGGATGGCTGCCGGCCACCGATGGCGAGCAGCAGATGCCGACCTACGGACCCAACGGGCTGCTGCGGCTGCCGATCGTGCGGCGGCAGGAATGGGAAGGCGTGCAGGTTGTCGAACTGCCGGGCGGCACGCAGTACGGTGCGCCGCGGTTCGTCTATATCGACCGCGCGGACAAGCCCACCATCCAGTTCAGCCCGGCGCCGGACAGCGGCGGCCCCTACACCATCCGCATCGTGTTCCAGACCTACAGCCCCGATTTCGCGGGCGCGCAGGGCTACACGCCGCTCGCGCTGGCTCGCGAGACCTGGAACCTCTGCATCGTCACCGGCTTGGCCAAGCAGCTTGGCAACGGGCCGGTGCGCAAGCTGCCGGCTGACGAGGTGCGCGAGATGCAGATCG
>JAEHJW020008888.1_pt1 | contig 11250 bp, 17 predicted proteins | sample 9271431 | NCBI WGS metagenome assembly JAEHJW02
GATCTCTGCGGTGTATCCACCGTGATCGTATTGAGATCCGCCGTCAACGCGCCGCCATAAGGAACGTAGGGGGTATCCGTGCTCACAAACACGTCCCCCACAATGAACGGGGTCATGTCCGCGATGATGTCGTAAAGAGGAATCTTGACATTCGTTCCTTCGAACGATCCTCTGAAAGCACCAGCCGGTTTCTGCATGAAATAGACGGGCCAACCGGAATTCACCTGGTTCACAGGGTCTAGGTAATTCGCCGCGCCGCTCGTGGTGAGCGGCCGATACACCGCGTAATTGACCCCCAAATGCTTCGCGGCCATTCCGCGGCCTCGATCAATCAGATATTGAATGTGGTCAGCATCAGGCATAGCTCAATGCCCCGTGACGCTTCGCATTCAAAGTATGATCGGGGTCGAGCGGAACACCCAAAAAGTCAGCAAGCCGACCCTGCCACATACGGTAGAGAGAGTACCGTTGACCGAGTTCGTTCGATCGCCCCTTCCACACATCCGCTTGGATTGTGTCGAGGTTCCCGCTCGCCGCTGCATAAGCGCCTTCCAGGATATCGAGAATCGGAAGGTACCCATACACGGCCGTCGCCATGTTCGGACTCACGGCTGATGCCAGAGAGGCCACAGGAGGCATTTGCGTCCCACTCGAGGTGATCTGCGGGTAAAGCGCCCCCGAACCCGAGGAGGTGATGGTGAACGAAACCGGACTCTCGAACGCGACCTGCGGTACCGGAATCGCCTGCTGCGAATAGGGACCCGTCCCAAACGGCGTCACCGCGAGAATCCCCGCGGCTTGAAGAACCGGATTCAATTGCGCGGCAGAAGCCAGGAGGTTGCATAGGGTCAACCGCGCATCGACGCCGTTCACAGGCGCCGGGGCCGTCGCGGTGATCGTCTGAGGAGAAGCAATATTTCCGTTCGAGAGCGTGACCGATACGGTGTCACCCTCATTCGGCTGCGGTCCAATGAGCGCAACCGCTCCGATGGCATTACCCAGAAGGATCGATTCTTCCACTGGGTCCAAGTTGTTCATCTTGAACTCGAGCCGACCGTAGGTCTGGAAGAACCGGTACCCGATGAATCCCGAGGCCAATGCGCCCCCGGCCGGCGAAGTCGTAATGAGGCCGATGACGGGGTAACACAGATGCCGTCGAACTGAAGCCTTACTTTCCGCGGTCAGCGCCACCAGCGTCTCCAAGCGGGAATAACACCCGGCAATGCGGACACTGGATCATTCGACCCGCCTCATCCTGTCGGAGCAGTGGTGCGCCCACTTTCAACAACTGCTGCGCCACTACCGGATCATGAATGACCTGGCCCGCCTTCAAGTTCGTCGTCACGGAGCCAAGATAGCCACGCCACGGTCGTACCGCAACGTAATCCCCATCCTGCTCCACATCTCTCGGCGCACCACAAAACCGGCACTTCTTCGCCTGCGGTTTCAGTTGCGCACCGCATCGGGCGCACTGGCGCTTCATCAGTAGATCGGCATTCCCTGCGTCAACATCTTCCCGATCACATCACTGCCCAGCGAATACGGTCGCCCGTACCAGTAATTGGATGTGACGTTGTTGTTGAAGAACGTGAAGTTGCTGTACACGAGAATGGGTCCGGAACCACCTGAAAGCGCACCCGAAACGGGGCTCAAAGTCGCGGTCATGGCGTTCTGCACAGTTGCCGAGAGCACTGCGGAATTGCCGATCGGTCCTTCCCAGTTGAAAGTCAACTGGCCTCCAACCGGAAGCACCTGGAGTGCCACCGTGAGCCCATCGATCGCCTCGAGGAACTGCGTAGCGAGCTCCTCGGCAATCGTGTCCACCGTATCCGAGCCCGTCGCCGTGTACGATTCCGTGAGCGCCCCATTCGGAAGCGCCGGATGCGTTACGGTGATCGAAGTCACATCGCCGCTCGCGACGGTGCCACCCAGTGTCACGGAAGCCGTGGCGTCCACACGCGGCGTATCCTCGAGATACCGCTGCGGGGACTTCAGATCAATCGTGCCATTCCCGCTCGCATAGTGCCGATCGAAGTTCGGAAGCAGCGTGGGGTTCTGTGGCTGCTGAGGATCATTGCGCGGATACCCCAGCGGAACACGGAAAGTCGTAGGCATCGATCAACTCCTGCGCAAGCGCGCATTCCCCCGGGGCGTCATCTTGTTGCCCATCCGCTCCCGAGGCAGGATGCGGTCGAGCTGCTGTGCAGCGCCAGGCCGCTTATCCCAGTTCGGAACAAAGGCATCGCGCATCGATGAGTTCATAGCCCCCGTCGTACGCTTCACCTCGTTGATTTGCCGGATGCGCTTCACTTACGTCCGCCGAAGATCGCACCCACCTCGGCACCGTAGCGGGCCGCGGTATTCTCGTTGTGATCGTAGCCCGGAGGCGGCTCGACCCCGGACTCACCGGGAAGCATCCGTGAACCTGCGCCACCCTTCAACTTGCGGGTCTCAATCGGTTCGGATGCGCGCCCCGGAATACGCTGAGCGCGGAGGCTCCGGGAAACATTCTTGCTCGGTCGCTGAGGTCGCATAAGCGTATCCTATTTCCGGTGTAAAAAATCAACCTGCGGTTTCGATCGTGACCGCCCGCTTGTAAAGCGCGCTCGATGCGGTCGGGATGATACTGGTCGTCGCCGTGAGGTCGGTCGGGACGGCAAAGTCGCCGATCCAATCCCAGGAGAGTGACAGGAACTTCTGCAGGCGGTCGAGCGGCGGCCGGAAGATGTGCGCCACGCCATTGACGAGAGTCACATCGCCAATCGGATTCACACCCTGGCGCGCGAGCCACAACTCGAGGCCCTCGAAGTCGCCCTGAATCATGTGCTCCGCGCCGATCACGATCGGGCGGCGCACGCGCACGTTGACCGCGGCGGCACCCGTGGCTGCGGTGCTCGGCTGCTGAACGATGGTTTCCGTCGTCGGAATGAAGGACAGACCCAAGAGCCGGATCACATCCGCATTCTGGTACTCGGACGACGTATCCCGCCCCGCGAACAGCACCTTGAAGTCCTGGTCCGCCCAGAGCTGACGCATCGTCGAGTTGTCGAGGATGACATGGTAGGTCCCATCGTCGCACGGTGGCACACCGTTATCACGCAAGTAAGCTTCCGCGTCCTGCACGATGCCGAGGGTGAAGGTGTCGGAGCCTGCGAGCTGCGCAGTCGTGATGTGACCATAGGGGCGCATCACCTGCGGCGCATTTGCCCCGATGATGGCATCGCCATTCACCGGAGCCGTCGCCGTATTGAAAGTGAGAGTACCTGACACGCCATTCGGATTGTCCGAATGGTTGGTACCATCCGCCGTCACACCCGTGATGGTAAGAGTCTGCGTGACGCCGTTCGAAACGGAAGTCTCCTGGGCCGTCAGAGGATTGGTGGAGCTGACCGGCGTCACAACGCCATTCACCAGTACCACACTGAAACCGGTGATGTCATCGACGTGACAGGTCGTGGTAGTCGAAGCCCCGAGATCGGTGCGCACCCGGGTATTGCCACCGAGGTAAGCACTGAAGAGCTTCTTACGCGCAATGCGCTCGAGCGACTGCGCCGCCTGGACGCCATTGTTACGCGCCACGCGGATCACGTTGTTCGCGATCGTCGCCTCATCCGACATGAGGTCCACGTCGGTCGTGTCGGCGTATTCGAGCATCGAGAACTGGTACTGCTCGAGAGCGGCATCCGAAGGCGTGAGTCCGTTGTCGAGCCCCGTATCCGAGGACGGATTCAGGTTGCTCGTGATCGGCGTCTTTCGACCCGTGCGAGTCCGCGTGATGGTTTCACCGATGCGGTTCGGGATCGTCTCCCGGAGCGCCTCGCGCCGGTATGCCAGATCGGAATCGAGACCTTCCTCGAACTCCCGCTCGAGCATCCCCTGCTGGATCATCGCTGCGAGGTTCGCAGGCAACGTGTCGAAATTAGCCATGTGAGACTCCGGGTGTGTGGGTAGCTCTCGAGCACCTGGCTCACATCGGACGTGCCTCCCCTCGCGGGGCCGATGAACGGAGGACCTGCCTCAACGCCCGCTGTCGATCCTGCGGGGAGGATGGGATGAGCACCTGGCCCATCCCGCGCCTGAGTCTACTCCCACTACGTTCGGGAAGGCAAACCCCGCATTTTGCGCAGCGAATTGGCCTTCCAGGCCCGATACTCTTCCGGCTTCATCTGCTTGACATTATCAGGCGGTGTCTCATTCGGCTTCGGCGCCCCACCGTCACCCGTCACTTTGGGTTTCGGCTCCGAGGCACCCGCTTTGGAAGCCTTCTTGAAATAGTCCGGCTTCTTGGTCTTGAACGCCTCGATCGCTTCCTTGACACCCGTCACGTTTCCGTCGTCATCCATCTTGATACCGGAGCGATCGAGAAGTGGCAGGAGGTCCAGATCCTCGAGCCCTGCGGCCACCGCCTGCGCCTTGAGATCGGACTCGATCACGCGCTGCTGCATCTTGGTGATGCGCGCCGCCGCCTTGTCGCTCTCTGCCTTGAGTTTCCCATCGATATCGGCTTGCGCTGTGGCAAGCGCGGCTTTGGCCGCTTCCAATTCCTCACGCGCCTTGCGCTCGCCCACCCGGTGAGCCGCGGCCTCGGCTCGAAGATCGGAGATCATCTTCTGGTGCTTGTCATCCCCGTCGCCCTTTGGGGGCGTCGCGGTCGGCGCGTCGGGACCGTCGATCTTGATCCGCACAGTCGCCGGATCAGGTGTCTTCGGAGCTGGGTTGGGTTCATCAGCCATGGATTGTCAGACCTCTTGAGTATTATTTGACATAGACGTATACGGCGTGCGCCGTATCCGCATCCGCGAACTCGGCTGCGATGTACTGAAGCACATCGATACCGTCAGGAGAAAGATTGAGCAGTGCGTTACTCGAAATCGCCGCCTTGAGCTCCCCCAATTCCTGCGATCCCGTGGGGATCGATCCCGAAGGCTCGGAGGGGCATGACCACAGCGTCACATCGAGCGGATCGGTCGCACCGGCTACACCGAGGGCTCCTGCAATCTGCCCCACGGCAGATGCGCTGTAAGAAGAAACGGGAACCGAAGCGATGCCCGCGCCGGAGACTGTCAACTTGAATGCCTGTGCCATAAATCACTCCGATTCGATCGTCGCCACGACTTCCCCGTGCCCCACGAATTCGCCCAGTTTCAACCGAAACTTGACGCGCCCCGCGATGGGTGCGACGAGTGGCCAATAAGTCTTCATGCACTCGACCTCGGCGATACGCTCACCTTCCTCGACGAGCGCGCCGTCATCGACATCGAGATGCGAAAGAGTGCCATCAGATTCGAATGTAACTTCACGGATCACCGTTTACGACCCCGCGCGGATAACTTGGCCATTTTCTTGGCACCATACTTCTTACGTCCGATGTAGGCCGCCAAAGCTCCGGGTTTCTTCGCGCCACGACGCGCCAACTTCGCTTTCAAGCGGGAAAACCGTTTGCCACTACCTAACTTCGGTTTTGCCATAGCCATTCTCCAGAATCACATGACATCGAGTGAAGACTCTCGCCAGTTAACGGTAAGGTTGGGTGCATCATACGGCGAAAAACAGGCCATTTCCACAATGAGCGCCCCGAAGGCCCCGGCCTGCAGGACAAACGAACCGGTAAAGGTGCTCGGCTGCTGCCAAAGATTCCGATTTTCCGCATCTTTGATGCGTGCGCGCCCCCAGGAACCCGACGAGACGATCATCACCGAATACAACTCACAATCGCGCCTACAAATCCGATACTCCCCCGGCTTGTAGATGCGCACACTGCGCATAAGAGACCCGGGCGCGGGGCGTGTAAGCACATCGATCATCGCTGAACACGCCTTCGTGCCTTCGCCGAGGGTGCCGATCCATGGTAATAGAGCCAGTACCCGGGCTCAGGCGCATAAGGAGCCTTTTTCGCCTCATGCAGCCACGGAATCGGGCGTGCGCGGCACCAATTGAGGAAAATTTCGACCTCGAAACCACGCTTTCGAAGCCAGTCCCGGATCGCATTCGGCTGCCGCCACGATGTGTAGGGCTTGTCCGGCCCGTTTCGAATGACCCGGCTCGGCACGAAAATCGACTGCGCCTTTCGCCCGATGACGCGAGAGTACTTCCCAACATCGATATTGGCCCCCGTCTCGATCATCGTCGTATCCACTCGATGTATTCCATGATTTTCTGACAACTACGACACTGCACAGTCCCATCCTGAAACAAATAGAAGTGTTGTGAGCCACAGGGACACTCGAACACCATGTCGGGCTTCTTTTCCCGGAAGGATTCGAGATCCACAACATCATTCGTCATAGCGATCTCACCGTTTCCGATACGGAATCCACACCACGCTCGCCATCGCCATCACACGGTCGTGACCACCCAGGACCTTGATGGTGAGCCCGTGATAGAAGCCACCGTCCAACATCCAAGAACCCATGACGATCGGGTTCGCCTTGTAGATCGGGCGCCCGACGCGAGTGTCGTAGTCGGGGTCGCTCTCTGACACCTCCGGAAAATCCCCATTCGCATCCGGCACACCGTCATAAGCAATCATGCTGCCCGATCCCGCATGCGTGCATGCGATCGTGCGCAGTGTCCCCGGGGTATCCTCGAAGATGAAAATCCCCTTGCGATCGATGAGGAAGCACTTCCCCCCGATGGGCGGCAACGGCATCCCGCGAAGGTCGATGATCTCGATTTCTTTTGACAACACTCAAGCCTCTCCTACTTCGTCGAATAGGATCCCTTGATGGGCTCATGGATATTCCACATCGGCCCCACCTTGGTCACGGCCTCCTCGCCCCCATCCCCTTCGGGTGCAGGCGCAGGAGGTGTTTCCTCCGGAGGCTCGCCGCCCACATCGGTTTCGAGATTATGGATATCCATGTTGGTGACGAGATACGTACGCGCCTGGTCGGGTGTGAGGAGCCCCTTCGCCAGATCCGGATCAACCGGTGTGACCTTCCCATCGGGTCCCGGCTGCGGGGGCTCGGCCAAAGGCTTCGCCGCCATGACGAGAGCGGGAATCATGCTCGCAAGGTCATCGGGCGTCGGCTGGAAGAGCCGCGGCCAGTGCAGACTCAGATTCCCGGTATCCGGCCCATCGGTCGCCCGGATCAGTTTCGCAATGAGCGGCAGTGCGCCGAGATCTCCGTAATGCGAGCGCAGCTCCATAACGAGATCATCGGAGTCTTCATCGAGAAACTCCATCGCGCGTCCCGACATCGGGCCTTTCAACTTCTCGGGGTCCTTGCGGGAAGCGGCGATCTGCTCAAGAGCCATGTTGCGAAGATGGTCAATGAGACGCAGCGATGCCTCCATCCCGCCCCCGTTCATCTCGAGCAAGCTTGCCGATGATCCCAGCATAGACCCATCATCCGATTTCTTGTCCGCTTCGAGATGGATATAGCTCATCGGACCACGCACCACATCCCCATTCAACACACTTCCCTTGATCACGAGCTGGGGAGCCGCATTGTAGCGCACGCCGCGACCGATCTGCGAGAGGGTGTAGTCGATCTCGATGCTGTTCGGAATCGCATCCGCCCAGGTGCAGGCCCCATCGGGCTCATCCCCACCTGCGAGATTGGTGAACCAATGCCCCGGCACGAAGCCGAGATTGTGCTCGTACACCTTCCATTCAGTGAGTTTCTTCCCATCTTCCTGGAAGCCCTCGATCGGATTCCAATCACGATGCGATACGGGGGTGTAAGTCACTTCACGATTCGGAAGATAGTCGCGAATGAACCAGTAACTTTCATTGGATTCGAGGCCCTCGGCCCCCATCGCCGAGAGCGCCCGTGCGCTCGTCACATAATGAATGCGGAGTTGGGTGAGACCCCCATCATCAGAGAAAGTCGGTACACAATACTTGGCCCGCCACACCTTGAGGACAGGCTCCGGGCTCAAGCGGAAGGTCACCGCGACCGCCCCCACCGAGCCGTAGTACGCAGCCTCCAGCATGGTGGGCCAGAAACCCATCGAATCGAGGAAGGATTCGATCTGCGCCGATGTATCCGTGTCGGGATGACGCACCCGAGGGGCGTGGCGACCGGCGAAGAGCTTGCGCGAAGTCCAGCGGGCAACCATCCGGGGAAGTCGGAACTGCGCGGAAGGGCGGCGCTCGATGAGCGGGATAGCATCCTGCGTCCCCGGCTTCAACTCATCATAGAACGCATAGTTCAGATGGTCATAAAAGGTGCCATCGAGCAGCCGATCGTACTTGTCGAGCTTCTTGTAGCGCTCGGTTTCCCAACGCGGATATTGAATCGTCGAGGATATCTTGTAAAACATACTCGCTTCAACGCAGATAGATCGGAAGAACGGGCGGCGAGCGGCGATTATTCATCCACGCGGGCTTTTCGTGAAGCATTAATGCCGATAAGGCCCACACCATGCTGTCGAGGCGATCCGGTGATCGGTGGCCCTTGTAGCCGGCACTCGACATGTTGAGCATCTGGTCCTCGAGAAGCGGAAACTTGCCCACGATCCGGATTCGATCCTGCTCGAAAAGCCCCGCGATGGGCTCGGCACGCACCACTTTACCACGGGTCGCGGAGACTTTCTTCACCGGGACCTGAATCCCCAAATTCTTGGCCGCCGTCTGGATGACGTGCCGCACCATCTCGCCGCCGTAGTTGTCCTCTGCCACGATCGCATCGGCCTTGTGCAACTGAAATGCCTCGATGGCCTTCGACCCCCAGGCATTCGGCGAGCCTTTCATGGTGCTGTCCGCAAGGATGTAACCCCGATTGTCCGCCCCGAGAGCACACACGGAGATCCCGATCTCATCGGAACGCTTGTCGGCCGGCCCCGAAGCCCCAGAGGGGTCCACCCCCACCACCACGCGCGCAAGCGCCGGAAGATCGGAAGGGTCCACCCGGGCGCGCTCAATCGTATCGATTTCCCACAACGCCCCTTCGACCTGCGGCTGGTAAATACCTTCATAAAAGCGCTTGCGCTGTTTCTCGGGGAGATTACGAAGAGTGTCGAGATAGGACGGGTCGAGATTTTCCTGGTTGTCCTGCGGATTGATGAAGACGTGTTGGTAGTCGTCCGGGTTCTCGAGCATGCGACCCGAGTCAGGCTCGCGTTTCTCGAAGAAGAGCTTGTAAGACCAGTGGCCCGTCCCCACCGGGTTCAGATCAAAGAACGCCTTCTGCGTGATCCCGGGAACCTTCTGCGCAAGTCGCGACAAGGCGATGACCACCGAGGGCCACGGAATCTGCGAGCACTCGGAGAGAAATAGGGTACTGTACTCATTGCCGAGGATGCGCTCAACACGCGCCTGTTCGTCCAAACCGCCGAGCCAGATTTCAGACCCATTGGGCAATGTGAAATATTGAAGTTGGATGTGCGGCTTCACTTTGAGCCCCGGAAAGCACTTCTCGAGCACCATGGGGATCGTCTGCAGGCCCACCGCGGGCCAGGTCGCGTTCGACCTGAAACGCAAGATCGCGTGGCGCGAAGGGGCGCGGAGCGCACGATGAAAGATCGCCTTGGTGAAAAGAAGCGTTTTCCCCGCGCGTGCACCCCCTACGAACATGGTGTTGCGGATGGGACGGGCCAGGACCTTGGATGCTTCCCGTTGAGCGGGATTCAAATGAAAACCCGGTGAGGGGCGGACGATAAGACGGGCCACTTTAGGTCAACGACTCCACGCCGGGACTTCCTTCTTCAAACACACGTAGTCGAACTGTCCATCTCCATGTGTAGTGTGTCCATGGTCCAAAGCACGAACTTTCCGGCGACATTCCTCCATGCTAATGTAGGGTTCCCACTCCACACATCCATCACTGCTATACGCTACGCACTGCGCGGGCGACCAGAGGCTGCATCGATAAGGTTGACCGTGCAAAAAAGAGCACATGAAGATAGCGAAAATGGTGATCATCACTTGTTTCCTCAGTACTGCGCCTCTTCGGGAGTCATCTCGACGACAACCTGCGTCACGGGATCTTCGGTCTTCGTCCCGTAGTTCTGCGGCACGAACTTGGAGGCAAGCCAGCGGTAGTTCTCGAGGATGACCTTGGCCGTCTGTGGGTCGATCTCGTTCTTTTTGAGCTTCTCGATCGTCGTAACCATGCTCTCGACGATCGAATGGCCGCGCTCCTGCTTGGCGAGCTCGAACGAATCGGCGAACTCGGTGTGCTCGCGCAGCCAGCGGTAGAGCTCCTGCAATGATGGAAACTTCGGCTTCTTCGCGATCGAGTTCAAGCTCATCCCACCCGAGACCAGGTGGCACACCTTGAGGCCGATCTCCTCGCTGTAGGGAACCTTACGCTTCTGATGAGAGGTCGGGTCATCTAGGGAGTCTGGGTCGGCGGTGGAGTCTTGCGCTCCAGAGTCTTCAACTTCTCCTGGTACTCCTCCCAGAATCTCTGCTTCATCTCCTTGTACAGGATCTGGTGCGGACTCAGCTTGACGTTGCGCCGCTCTTTTTTCCCGCGCGGCGGCTCTTTGCGCTTTCGTGCCTTTTCGATTCTTACTTCCCTTGGGGCGACCACGGCGTCGTGGTGCAGTTGGCTCAGAAGAACCAACACTTGGAGGTGTTTTTCTACCCATGCTGGAAACTGATTCCTGTGTACCCATTGATAGATCGTCGAGCCGCCGATACCTGTCGCACGGACAAAATCTCCCTTCTCCCACCCGAGCTTCGACATGTACTCGCGGAATTGCCCTACATCCACTACGCCCCCACGCGACTCAGGCTGTGTTAGCTCAAAAAATGCGCAAGAAAACTACGAAGTAAAAATTATGCGTTACAGAACCGAAGCCCCGCAAGTCTCCATTATTTTTGAGTAGCGTAGAAAAAAATTTTCGGCCCCGTTCCGCCGCGAAGCTTTGGCGCTGCCTTATGGTAGGGGTTATCCACAGGTTATGCACAGGATATCCACAGGTTTTCCACAGGATATCAACAGGTTATGCACAGCCTCCTAACAGCATATCCACAAGTTACTAACAGCCTGGCATGCGGCATGCAAGGCGCGTCGATCGGCGCCAGCCGGCGAGCTCGCCAGCGCTGCAGCGCTCGAGCGCTGGCGTACCGCCGCATAGTGACCATAGCGGGGCGCACGGCATTACCTGGCACTACTGGCCTAGTCTAAAACGGCTGGTTTTATGGCGTTTTTAACGCATCTGTTCGCAATCTTGAGATTGTGAACGCGTAACCGCGCAGTTTGAATGCGTGATGCGTTCAGACTGCGCAGTCACGTTTGCGTTTGTGCGGTAATCGCACAATCCGCCTGATTAGTCATATTATATGATTAATCATAT
>JAEHJW020005209.1_pt1 | contig 11248 bp, 13 predicted proteins | sample 9271431 | NCBI WGS metagenome assembly JAEHJW02
AAGCGTTCCTTCCAGAGGTTTCTTAGTTGATCTTTATCGAACTTCGGATACATTACTGAAAAACTGTTGCCTTTAACATAATTCATCAGAGCATAGCCTCTTCTATTTAACTCTATTGCAGCTGCAACTGAATCTACTTCATCTGGATACATCATGCAACCTATGAACGAGCTGTACTGAGGATATACTCTTACTAATCTTATCTTGTCAATGTTACATCTCTTTTCAAGATTTGAAATGAAAGCACCTCTTAACCATTGATTATTTACTAATCTATTAAACTTCTTTCCTAGTTTACGATTCTTATCTTTGAACTGCAAGTCTTCTAATATGAAGGCTTCACATTTAAAGTGATTAGCTGTTGTTATTAATCTCTTTGAAATTTCGAAGATAAGATTTCTTCTAACATTGTTTAACTTAACTTTCTTAATATCTGAAGATTCTGCTTTAATAGCGTTAAACTTATCGTTTAGTAACTTCAGAGAGATTATTTCTTTATGAAGTATTTCATTATTGTTGTAATCTTTTACTACGAAACCTATGTAGTTAGGATTCATGTCTATTGAAGCTATTCTGTTCTTAATCTTAACATTTTTAGTTTCATAATTTAACTTAGTTTCGTCGAAAGACAGATGAATAAACTGATTGTCTAGTTGAAGAAACACAGTTAACTTCTTCTCTTCAGCTAATCTCTGTATTTGAAATAACTCGTTTTTATAATTCTTTCTCAATGTAGGCAACTGCAATTTAATTTTAGTTTTCTTGTTAGGTTTGAATGTGATCGAATTGTCTTCAATTATTTTAAAGTCTAATAATCTATTACCTTTTTGAACAGATTCACCTACAGAAATCATAGGTAACAACCTATTCTTCTTATAATCATCTTTAGATATCTTGTTCTTAATTCTGTCTATGAAGTTACGTTTACCACCGAAGATAACTATCTGATCTTCATTATTTTTATATATCTCATCTGCTTTCTTAATCGCTGATTGAACTAGCCAAGAGTTTAATAACTCAACATTGTTAAGATTCTTACATAATAATCTTATATCTTTTTCAGATTTATTCTCTAAGAATCTGTTGTAAGCATATCTAACTATTATAGATTGTTGTTGTCTGTAGTTAGATATAATAGAAGAGTTTGAATCAGTTGTTGTATATGGTATCTTAATTGTTTTCATTCATTCATAAAATTTTATCATATTTACAAAAGTTATATAATATATAATATTATATCATATATTGATATTATTTTATACTATTTTTAATAAATTTATATCCTTTATAAATTTTAATATAATTAAATAATAATACATAGCATTTTTTTAATTTTATATAATTTTTATATATTATATATGAATAATTTCAACGAACAACTAATTTTAGACAAGATAAAGATGAATCCTTTTATTATAGAGAAAATAGATGATCAAACAGAAGAATTATGTTTAGCTGCAATAAAAGCTGATCCTACTGTTTTTAAACTCATAAAAGATAAGAATAGAACTCACAATGTTTGTTTAGCTGCAGTTAAAGGCGACGGTTTATCGTTGAAGTTAATTAAGCAGCAAACAGAAGAACTATGTTTAGCTGCAGTTGAAAATGATGGATATGCTTTGAAGTATGTTAATGATCAAAATGAAAGAATATGTTTAGCTGCAGTTAAGAACATAGGCAGCGCATTAGAGTATGTTAAGTGCCAAACTTACAACATATGCTTAGCTGCAGTAAAACGAGAAGGTTGGTCTATCGTCTACGTTAGAGATCAATTAGAAGACATATGTGTTGAAGCAGTTAAAGAAAATCCAGAATATTTAAAGTATGTTAAGAATCAAACAGAAAACGTTTGTTTAGCTGCTATAAGAGAATCAGGATCTGCATTAGAGTACGTTCGCAAGCAGACACCTCTCATATGTAAAGCTGCATTCGAAAACAACGAATTTTATTTTAAGTACGTTAAACCAAGTAAACGTAACTATGCAGCAATTTTAGAGTGTATTTTTAATCTAAAATATAAGAATAGAGACATTCTAAATAAGATAATTAAAGAATTTCCAAACAGCAAACATATAACTAATCTATATACTAAGTACGGCTTATGGAAGTACGTTGATGATTTCAACGATAAAACTATAAAACATGCTTTAATTAGGTGAACATGAACAAAGAATTAGAACGAGAGTTGATAGAGAAAGTTAAACAAGATCCTCTTTATCTATGCAAGATCAAAGATCAAACTGAAGCAATTTGCTTAGCTGCAGTTGAAGTAGATGGGTCAGCGTTAGAGTTCGTAGAGCATCAAACTGAAGCAATTTGCTTAGCTGCAGTAAGAGGACATGGATTATCTTTAGGATTAGTTGAAAGACAAACTGAAGAAATGTGCTTAGAAGCTGTAAGACAGAATCCATTTAACTTGAAGTTAGTTAGAAATCAAACAGAAAGAGTATGTTTAGAAGCAGTAAAGAAATCTGGCAGAGTTATTAAGTATGTTAAAGAGCAAACACATGATGTATGTTTAGAAGCAGTAAAACATAACGACGTTCCTGCTGGACATGTTATAGAGTACGTTGAAGATCAAACTGAAGATATTTGTATAGAAGCGATTAAACACGACTACACAGCTTTACGATGTGTTAAGAATCAAACAGAGAAAATGTGTTTAGTTGCCGTAAAGATGAATTACTATGCTATCAACTTAGTAAGAAATGTAACTAAGAAAATATGCAAAACTGCTATAGAATCGAATGCTAACGCCATAAGCTATTTGAATTTAAATAATTTACCTATTTCTATTATGGTAATTAACTTCTTAGGTAAACATAGATATGGGTATAAAGATAGAGTGTTGAGTACTATACTAGAAAAATTTCCTAACAATAAGAAGATAAAAAATTTATACACTAAGTACAATCTTTGGAAATATGCTAGTGTAAATGAAAATAATTCAAAATATTTGATGTTAAAGTAAATAAGGATGATAAGTTTAAAAGAAATTATTAAAGAACAAAGTGAAGCTGAAAATTTAAAAATGATAAAGAGAGATCCGTATGTATTAATGCATGTTAATAATAAGACAGAAAAGATATGCTTAGCTGCTGTAAATAAAAATGGGCTACTGTTAAATTATATTGACGATCAAACAGAAAAGATATGCTTAGCTGCTGTAAAAAATTATGGACGCGCTCTATATTATGTTAAAGATCAAACTAACGATATATGTTTAGCTGCAGTTAAAAAATACGGAAGATCTTTAGAATATGTTAAAGTTCAAACTGAAGAAATATGCTTAGAAGCAGTTAAGAAAGATGGATTAGCTTTACAATATGTTAAAGTTCAAACTGAAGAAATATGCTTAGAAGCAGTTAAGAAAGATGGATTAGCTTTACAATATGTTAAAGATCAAACTGAAGAAATTTGTTTAGCAGCAGTTAAAGAAGATGGAAATGCTCTAGAGTATGTTAAAGATCAAACTCCAGAAATATGTTTAGCAGCAGTTAAAGAAGATGCATGGGCTTTAGTGTTTGTTAAAGATCAAACAGAAGAAATATGTATAGAAGCAGTAAAAAATGATAAAGAAGCAATAAAGTACGTAAAAGATGAAAATAAAACATTTAAGTTTTATAAAGGTTTAAATAATATAAACTTAGCCATAAATGATTTAGACTTAAGAATGAAAGATAATTGTTTAATTATTTTAAATTTATTAATAGATGAAAAAGATAAGAATAAACATAAAGAAATATTAACTAAAATAATAAATAGATTTAAAAGTAAAGAATTTACTGATTTCTACACTAAATACAAACTTTGGAAGTACGTTGATTTTTCTAAAGTTAAGCTAAACTTAATTCAATATGGAATGACATTATGAATAAAGAATTAGAACAAAAATTGATAGAACAAGTTAAGAAAGATCCTAATAGTTTAAAAGACATAGAAGAACAAACTGAAGCTATATGTTTAGCTGTAATTGAACAAGATATACATGCTTTGCAGTACGTTAAAAACCAAACAAGAAACATATGCTTAGCAGCAGTAAAAAAAGACGGATTCGCTTTAGTGTATGTTAAAGATCAAACAGAAGAAATATGCTTAGCTGCACTTAACGAAAATCCATTTTCGTTAAATCACGTTAAAAAACAGTCAGAGAAAATATGTTTATTAGCTGTGAGCAAAGCATACGATACATTAAAGTACGTTAAAGATAAGACTAAAGCTGTATGTTTAGAAGCTATAAAGAGTAATGGATTAGCGTTAGAGTATATAGACAATCAAACAGAAGAATTATGTTTAGCTGCTGTTAAAGAAGAAGGATTATCACTTAAGTTTGTCAAATGTCAAACAGAAGAAATTTGTTTAGAAGCAGTAAAGAGTAATGGATTGGCATTATGTTTTGTAAAGGATAAAACAGAAGAAGTATGTTTAGCAGCGCTAAATCGCAACATTAACTCAGCAAGATACTTAGATCTTAGAAATAAGTATCAATGTTCGTGTGTGTTGAAAGTTTATATCGAAAGAGAAACTGGAGATCCTAAAATATTAACTAAGATAATCAACAAGTTCAGCAACGATGAAACATTTATTAATCTTTATACTAAACATAAATTATGGCAGTATGTAGAAAAATTTAACGATAAAAATATAAAATATTGTATGACAATTTAAATGTTTTATAATTAATTTTTAATTATATTAATTATATATATATAATTGTATAGTAATATTGCTAAGTATAGACTAAAACTTAAAGGTTGATTGATGAACGAAGAATTAGAAAGAAAAATAATAGCAGAAATGATAGACAATCCATTAGACTTGAAATACGTAGAATATCAGACTGAGAAAATATGCTTAACTGCAGTTACTTTAAATGGTTTCATGTTGAAATATGTTAAGAATCAAACACAAGAAATATGTAAGGCTGCAGTAAAGAATAATGGATCTTCTTTGCAGTATGTTAAAGATCAAACTGAAGAATTATGTTTAATGAGTGTTTGCAATCGCGGTTTAAATTTACAGTATGTTAAAGATCAAACTGAAGAGATATGTTTAGCAGCAGTTAAAAATCATGGCAGTGCTCTGCAGTATGTTAAAGATCAAACAGAAGAAATTTGTTTAGAAGCAGTAAGACAAAACGCAACTGCTTTGCAGTATGTTAAACATCAAACTGAAGAGATGTGCTTAGAAGCAGTTAAACAAAACAAATTTTATATTAATCATGTAAAGAAAGAGAACATGACAGTCAACGTTATTAAAGAGCTTAAAGATATTAAGTTAGCATTATCTAGATTAGACTTTAGAACGAAAGAAAACTGTTTGACAACTTTGAATTTAATGATAGATGATGCAGTAGATAAAACATTGAGAAGTAATATATTGACTAAGATAATTAAACGATTTCATAAAGATAAAAAGATAGTTGATTTTTACACTAAGCATAAATTATGGAAACACGTTAAATTTAACGAATTAAAAGACTTAGATGTATGTTCTTTTTGCATGGTGCTATAGATGAATACTGAATTAGAACAAGAATTAATAGAGAAAGTTAAAGAAGATCCTTCAAGCTTAAAATTAATCGAAGATCAGACTGAAGAGATATGCTTAGCAACTATAAAGCAAAGTGGATATGTCATAGGGTACGTTAAAAAGCAAACTGAAAGATTATGCTTAGAAGCAGTTAAGCAAAATCCAAACGCGATAATATATATTAGAGATACTACAGAAGCTATATATTTAGAAGCTGTTAAACAAAATGGAGAACTTTTACGATACATTTATGATAATGATAGAACAGAAGCTGTTTGTTTAGAAGCTGTAAAACAAAATGGAGAATCTTTACAATACGTTAAGAATCAAACAGAAGAAATATGTTTAGCAGCAGTAAAACAAAATGGATTATCATTAGAACATGTTAAAAATAAAACTGATAGAATTAATGTAGAGGCATTTAATAATAACTTCGACGCTGTATACTTTGCAAATATTAACAAACGAAATACAGCTCTTGCAGCATTAAATGCATTTTTATCGCATACACATAAGGATAACGGAATTTTAACTAAAATAATTAAAAGATACGACAACGATAAAGAATTCACTGATTTTTACAGTAAACATAAATTATGGAAGTACGTTGACTTTAATCAATTAGAGAGTTTAAATTTAAACAAGTATGCGATGCTGTTGTAGATGAATAAAAAATTAGAACTAGAGTTGATAGAAAAAGTTAAGATAGATCATTCTTACTTAGATAAAATAAAAGATCAAACAGAAGAAATATGTTTAGCTGCAGTTAAACAAGATGGATATGCTCTGTACTACGTTAAGAATCAAACTGAAAAGATATGTTTAGCTGCTATAAAACAAAACATAAAGAGTATTTGGTTTGCAGATATTAAAAGAAGAAATATAGCTTTGCTTATACTAAAAGTTTATGTAAAATTTAACGATAAAAATAAAAAGTACATATTGACGGACATACTAAGAAATTTTAACGAAGATAAGAAAATTATAGATTTTTACACTAAACATAAACTATGGAAGTATGTGAACTTTAATGAGTTAAGTGATAATTTTAGAATGTACGGAATGGCTATTTAAAAATAAGTTTTTTTAATTAATAAATTAATTAATTTTTATTTTTTTTTAACAAAATTTTTTAAAAGTTATATAATAGTTTTTAACTTAGATATGACTATGAAAAATATTCTAATTGCAACAAATAATGTCGATAAGATAAGAGAAATAAAGAACATCATAAACACTCTTTCTAATAATTACAGAATTTTAGAAGGCATTCAGATACCAGACGTTGACGAAACAGGAATGACATATAAAGAAAATGCAGAACTAAAGAGTAATGCAACTTTAGAAGTTGTCAAAAAACTTAACTTACAAGTAGACTTCATCTTGAGTGATGATTCAGGACTAGAAGTTGAAGAATTGAATAACAAACCAGGCGTACACACTGCAAGATTTGCTTTTATTAACAACCAAGGTAGAGATCATTCTATTGAAGATAACATAAGTTACATTCATAAACTGATGAGCAGTAATAGAAGTAAAACTAAGTATGTTTGCTACATAGACATTATAAGAGTTACTGATGAAGTTCATCTAGGCAGTATAGGCACGCTAGACGGATACATAGTTAAGAGAAAAGTTAAAGATTTCAATAAATATTTTGCCTACGATCCATTCTTTGAACTACTAGATGGAAGAATATTGAGTGAAGTGAGTAAAGAAGAAAAGAATGCTATTTCACACAGACATAAAGCTATTGCTTCTTCTATTATTTTTAATAAATCTAAAATTTAAAAATAATCTTATGCCGCATGCAATTATCAAATTTGTTTACTTTATAGTGAAGTTACTTATTAAAGCATTAAAGAATGTTTAATTATATGCTTACTATACTATGCTAGGGATATATAAACAACTTTTTACATTTACAAATTTTTTAACTTATTTTATAATAAAGTCAATGTTAAAATATTTTTAATGAATAAATTAAATTTACCGTTATTTATTATAAAAATGAAAAAATTATCAACTATTTAACAATTAAGAATTATAAGGAGTTAATTGTGAACGATAATACTAAAAAAACAATTATTAAATTGATAGTGGAATTTTTCTTCTTCATGTTATTTGTTACTTTATTTTGCTTATCTACAACTAACGTTAAATTACCTGTTTCGATGAGTTCTGTGTTATTGCTGTATACGCTATTTAAATTAATACATAATGGAGATATTTATTTAATTTTCTTCTTTGCAGCATGCTTGTATGCTTTACTCTTGATGTATAGGATCTACTTTATAGTAGAAAAATTATTCAGTAAAACGAAGTTAGATGAGAAGATGAATTTAACTGATGAACAAACTAAATAATGTCTTAATTTTAAAATTTATAAAGTAATTACAAAATGAGAAATCATGCAATCAATCTATGATTCTATAAAGAGGTAACTAAAATACAAATGAAAAAATCGACAAAGAAGGAATAATTCTAGACTTAATATTTACCATAATCTTCGGCGGCGTATTTTTTCACCGTTTATACTTGCCGGCATACACTATATGCTTTTAAACAATACAAAATAACGGTAAGAAAAGCAGGTATCATAACTAAAACAACTGCTGCATATTTCTACGTCCCTAATCATAGCAGGCTTACATTTACGCAAGCTCACGACTTTAGTCATGGGGTCTATGATGTTGTTTAGTAAAACTTAGAACATATTTATTTAAATATTAATAATGGCTCCAATTATTACCGCTTTCACACCCGCCGCTGCAACTACTACAACCATGTACTTTATCGCTTGAAACATTAAATAATAATGATACATCATTTTTTAAATCGACTAACATTAAAACTTCATTGTTTAAATTTTCTACTTCAATTTATGTGTTCATTTTTAATCTCCTTTTAAAGTTATTTTATCGATCATTACCATCAGTACACCAACCAACGCAACCAGAAGCATTAATCGTGCCAACCACCACAATCACCACTGCAAGTGCCGCAAGTCATATATGTTATCTTTTCAATATTACTACTTTTTTGTTTGTTTTGTGATGTTATACCATCTAAATCGATATAACTTAAAATTTCATTGTTTAAATTTTCTACTTCGCTTTGAATATTTGTGTTCATTTTAAATCTCCTTTTTTAGATTTTTAAATAGTAAAAATTTTACTTATTTTTCACAAGAACAAGAATCATTCTGTTTATCAGCCCAATAGACAAAGTCTGAATGTTCTTTCATATATTTTTTAAGTTTATCTCTAAAATAGTATCTACCTAAAGCTACTGCATATGTCCAACCACATATGTGTTGTTTATTAATGTATTCTCTAGGATCATTAGGATTTACTTCATACGGCAAAGCTGCACAAGACGGACATTGTGAATGTAAATCACAATTTAAACATTCTTCTGGATACATGGTATATTGAATAGATACATCGTCTATTAACTTTTGATTAGTAATATCAACTTTACCATCTCTTAAATATCCTATCTTTAAATCTTTATTTCCAGAAGTACAGAATCTATTACAACCATAGACTTCTTTATCGAAACCTAAACATACCATATATACACAACTACCACACCAATTTCTATTCTCGTGAACGAAATTATATCCATGATATCTTAGATCTAATTTTCCTATAATATGAAATAAAGTTTTGCTTTCATTAACTAAATTATTTTCAAACATATAGTCAATTATTTTTATAATTTGATCTAATATCATATCTGAATCTTTTTCTAAATCCCATTTTTCTTCAAATATAGGATTAGAACCGATATCATTCATAGCACCCAACGATAGAAGATATTTAAGTGATTGAAATAAATATGGTATAGTTTCATGAGTATATGTAGCTTTTAATCCTGTTTTACACATACGAAAATTAATTTCTTTTAAGAAATTAAATCCTCTTAGAGCATCATCGTATGTTCCTCTTCTACTATTAACATATACTCTATGTTTATCGTGTATATCTTTCAATCCATCTATAGATATACCTATATTTAAAATATTACTATATTTCTTAATAAAATCTTGAACTCTATTGCTAGTTCCTATTAAAGTTCCGTTGCTAGAAATACTATAAGTAACATTTTTAATTTCATACTTATCTTTAATACTATTTATATATTCAATTATATCTTCTATTAATTCAATATGATATAAAGTTTCACCACCAATAGGTTCTACGACTAAATCTTTTTATCTTCTTCAGATAATTTACTGAATTCAAAGTCAATATATTCTCTTATATCTTCTAAATTATTTACTAAACCTTCATGTTTATGTTCGTAACAATAGTCGCAATCTAAGTTACAATCAAGATTTGTTAATATCTGTATTGATTTCAATTTATTCTCCTTTTGAATTATAAAAATTTTTGATTAACTTAGTGAAATTTTCTTTTCTAATGTTGTTCATATTAAAATCATCTTTTATTATTTCTCTTATAAAGTCATTATTATCTATGAATTTTTTATCGAATGTGTCAAAGTGTAACCAATTTCTAACGTTGTTAAAATATTTTTCTACGAACGATAATGACTTCATTATTTGAAATAAGTTTATGTTGTTGAAATCTTTCACCGAGTCTCTATCTATGCTGATAAAAATTTCACAGTTAAACATCCATTTCAACATGTTAACTAAGTTATGAAACTCACAATTATCATTATTTATAGTAAATGTAAGAATTAATCTACATTTACTTAACTTCTTAACATTCATGAACTTATCTATATCTAGTAAGTTTACGTTTTCGAATAAGTTACTTTTATTTCTATAGTAGAGAATGTCGTCTAAACTTATAATTAAAGGTAGTTTATCTTGCGTACTTTCATTCATAAAGTTACTTAATTCATTGAAACTAATTACTCTACAGTTTATTTTAACTTCATTTGCCATTTTTAATTCTCCTTTTAGAATATGTTTTAATTTTAAATAAATAGATACTACTTAAAATTGGAAGCAGTTAAAATTATTTTTATCTTTAATTTAAATTTATTATATAAAAATTTAAAAAGTTTTGCAAACTTTAAATGAAGTGAGTATTAAAGTTGCATCATCAATAAAAAATAAATAATTTTTATCGATGATGAAATGAAGTCATAAGTTCATCGTATAGTCTATATTATGTTTTTTAGCAAATTCAGTGTACTTCCAAAGATCATACTTATTGAATATATCTATTACTCTCTTATTATTTGAATGTCTTCTAAGTACTCTGTTCAACAACTGCTTATCCACTTTAGGCTTTGATATATTCATTAAATTATTAATGTCTTTGTCTAAAGTGTAATCAGACACTAACTCTCTTATCTTCTTAACGTTAAGTCCTAAGCCTTTCATCAATTTCATGTTGTTGTTGTTGTCAATGTTGTCTAAGAATAAGTTAAAATTATCATCGTCATTTAAAAGAATTTCTTTAACACTATCTGCATCGTAAATTTCACCGAAGTATATTAAGTTAAATAGATTATTATTGCCACCTAGTGTAGGACCCCAATCGTAATTTTTACCGTCAAAATAAATAGGTTCTCTGTTGATAATTCCTTCTATGTTCTTATCATTAACTTTAGATTCATTATCTTCAAACAGTAAGAATACTGGAACTAAAAGAGCATCTGTATCTACATCTTCTTCTCTATCTGTTTCATCCATTATGATATCTGTAGGATATGCAAACATAGTATGTCTCTT
>JAEHJW020001900.1_pt1 | contig 11241 bp, 7 predicted proteins | sample 9271431 | NCBI WGS metagenome assembly JAEHJW02
AAATCGTTTCGAGAAAGTGTGCGCGAGCTGACGCATACTTTGATTATATGGCGAAAAGATAAAATAGTGACTGTACAAGTCAATGCGTGCATCCACAAATATCTCCTTATACATACCCCACTAGTCAAAAGACTAGTGGGGTAATTGCTATAACAGCCCCCGACTCTTGAGCATTTTTTCAGGCTCCACGTAGACGTCCATAATATAGTTGTCTCGATGCAACGGAAAATATGACTTAGGTGTGATAATGTTTTTGGCAAGGCCTTGATAGGCGAATATTCCAGACATTGAGCGATTTGTTAGCGTTTCTACCAACACCCCAAGACCTTGTCTGTCATCTACTCTGGGTAAACGGCAATCAAATGTTTCAGAATCAATGACCATCGCACCATACATAATGACTTCTAGAATCGCCATATTGACATCTAGACGACTATTGATGAGATTAATAAGACTCTTTAACGCCTCATTGGCCATGGCGGCATTATTACGTTTACGACGACCTTCGGCTTTACCAGCAATGATGTCTTTCATCTCCAAGCTGAGTTCATAGTTACTGAACTCTTTCTTGGCTAGAATGATAAATGGATAATTGGAATTCCATTCAGAGATATCAATCACATAGTTTCCTTTGAGATTGATAGTCCACTTTTTCTCTTTTACATAATCGATAAATTCATGGGAGAAAATTCCAGTCATATTATCGACTTTAATTCCAAATTCCTTATATTCTTTCGCATTATATAATGCGACGGTTTCTATTTTGGTGTTTCTGGCGATATCCGAAAACGTTACGTTTTCAACGTCAATAATGTCGTTGAGATCAGGAGCTGCGCTATATGGAATTTCCAGATAATACTCATTCAGCATAACGTCTTTTCGCAAATAGTACTTATCCATCTTGGTGTCTGTTCGGAAGTAATATGCCAGATGTGAATCAATCTTAACATGGCGCACTATTTTCGTCTTATCCAAATGCTTCGTCGAAAGAATGAGCTGCGCGATAATCTGACCTAATGTCGATCCACATAGATGACCGACGTTTGCACCCGGCTGTATGTTCTGACTGAGTTCTCCAAAACACACCGAACAAACCCCATGCCTATCTGGATGAATACAATTCTTAACGGTTCGAAGTTTGATCCATTGACCGATAAGATGTTTTTCGTCACCCTGCATGACTTTCATTTTGCTGGTATCGCGATCGAGGTAATATTTTCCAACTAAGATGGGCAAATTGGATTTGGCAACCAGGTTTCCATAGTCGTCAAACTGATCGCCCTGTACTAAATATTCCATATAGTTCGTACTACCGCAATCCGTGTAATGAACTCGCTCAAGAGCCATTGCCAGCAATTGAATTGATCTTGAAAGATACTCCGATGCTTGTAAAGGGGTTTCGCTAAAGAGCAAAGATTTTGCGCCTAAACGAGATTCCACTAATGATTCGTATATCGTTTTAAGTCCACGCACATAACCATGAGTAACCGGATACTTAAATAAGGACGAATCGACGTCTGTGGTAAAACCACGCATCGCGACACATTGGACGACTTGTTCGTCTTTTACGATCTTGTTCTTTACGGCAATAGCTAGCCGATTGTGCGCTAAAGCCGGATCTGTCTTGATAATCTTCAAAGTTTGGTTAGAGAGATCGTTTACAGCCTTTTCATCGCTGGCCTTATTAACCAGTTCAACAATAGGTGGATGGTCTGCGATTTCAATAAAGTCTAAAATATCTACGCTGGTCATATAACGAGCTAGTTTTTCAGACAGAACATTGTATGCGTTATTGTTCACTTCAAAGACCATACGGTCCAGAGTATCGCGAAGTGTTGGGCTGCTCAGTCGATATTCTTTTACAATCGATACGTATATCTCATCCAGAATAGCTCGATGACTTCCAGAGTTATATGGCGTATTTCGAATATGATGATCGAGGTGATGTTTCAAACCCACATTAATATTGGGATAAAATCGAATAAGATCCCAATAGAGACTAGTAAAAAGAGTACTATTTTTGGTAGTCTCCGCAGATACGCCGTCGTCATATTGGATAGTAAATCGCTTCGGTAGAGTTTCCCATAATTCTTCAGTAGAGTGAGAAAGTATCGAACGAACGGTAAAGGTCTCCATGATTTCTCCTTTTTATGTGTGGATGAAACGGCCTTTCAATATTGAAAGGCCGTGGTTATTATAGTGATATAGGTTTATCGTAATTTGGGCGATAACCACCTTCATCGACATAAAGTATCTCAATGCCGGCTGCAAAGAATAAATGTTTGACATATTGCAGCGGCTTTGATCCACCGTATGGTATTATGCTACGATCTACCGCCACCGCTATATTCGACGGATACTGCGCCTCTAGAATACTCTTTACTACTTCCCGATGAGTCGTCGGGTTATTCGAACGATCCATGATCTCGGCTATATTCACAGGACTCGTATAGGCGATGTAGGCTCTGGATTCGGTTTCTCCCACAGCACGTACAGCCGAGTTCTTATATGGATATCCATATTTTTCGGCTTTAGAAACTGGAGACGCAATGTTTCCGAAATGTTGATACTTTGCGGACGACGTTGACGACCAAGACTCCCCTGTTTTTTCAGAGAGCATCATATAAGTAGGGCCAATTAGTACACAGTCTTTGGTCGTTATCAACATACCTTCTTCGTTTTGAAACGTAACCGGACCTTTGGTGATTTGATACCGTTTTTGTATTCCCTTTACAATGTCAAAAGCATCAATAGAATTGTTCGGGGTAATGTATAGGTACGGCCCATTCTTAACAACGTAGACTAAATGCTCTTTCCAGGAGATATTGTCCAGGTTGAGAAAATGGTGATACATCTTCTCGGATATAAGCTGGTAAAATTCAAGCAACACAGCCTTGAGTGCTTCGATGTTTTCCTCATAGATATAGTCTTGAATGCTAACCTCATGTATAGTAGAGAATCGTTCAATACCTAGCATGTCTCTTAGCATAAACTTAATATGAATACACGCCCTGCCGAGATATTGTTCGTATAGCCTAGAGAGATTCATGCGATTTACGGTGGAAATATCGTCGCTGATGATATCTGCTCTGACACCATCTCGATCCACTGGCATTTGTTCTGGCGGCACAATTCTGACCGTGACACCCTTGTCTCCAGCAATACCAGACATCTTACTACCAATATCCGGCATATCGTCTGTAGCCAGCGTGAACTCAACGAGATACGTATCGATTGGTTTATTTTTCAAAACTTTATTGATCATTTTGTCGGCTTTTTGTTCGCCATTTTCTGTCATGTTTAATGCTTCTACAACCAGACGGTGAAGACGTCTAGACATAGATATTTTGTCTTGAGAATACATGATTTTTGCTTTGTAGCGAAGACTCTTTTCGACTTCTAGAATCTGTTTATAAAAGCTGACGGTGGCCGCCCAATATCGATCCAACTGGGCCCGCATGTTGGTTGGTATTTGATATCGGTTATTGACGTTATGAAAGACTCGAATGTCGACAAGACGAGACTTATTCGAGGAAGCGTACGTTAAATCGTCGAAAGTAAAATCGACATTCATGGTATCTTTCGTACTCATAATTGCTGCACTAAGACCTTCACTATATGGCCTTGTCGCAAACAATATTCCGTCATCTCGAACGTATTCCCCGAGATCTGGAAATGCTTTATATTCCGTATCGTTACCATAGAGATTTAACGGAAAGTTCTTTTCCCCGAACTCTACGACGCGCTTTTCGTATTTTGTATAACGAAGTTTTGAAAGGACATCGCTACAAACTAAAAACCCATCTTCGGCAACCGCAGGGTGGGACATATAGGCGATGTTGAGTTCTGTACCAAAACAATAATTACCAACATTATCTACAGAAATACTATCGGCAATAATAGTGTCTTTTGGAATGATACTTCCTACAGACAACTTATCGTAAATGTTTTCATTCGCTTTTAATGGAAAGCCAAACATGTAATGGTACGATTTATAGATCGGAACTTCGACGTAATCAAACTCTCCGTTTTCAAGGTTCTCAAAGATAATGATTACCGACGGATTGAGATTAAACGAAGACGATATACTTTTTGTTTTAAATCTTTCCAACGTCGCAATGACTCGACCGTTCGCTGGCATCTTGACATTAAAGGTATATTTTCCAAACTCCTGTTCAACACCCGTTTGTATTCTTTTTGGGGCAGCTCCATGAATCACGATGGCCTGCGAGATATGGCTATTAAACATATATTGTCGAACAGAACTGTTATTGGCCATGAAACTATTGATACCAACCACAGACAACAATCTCAGATCAAATTCATTTGACATAGAGGTCTCCTTATAGCAATATATTTGTTAGGGACATAAAATATTCAATATAGTAATATGTTATCAAAAATAAGATAGTTATTAAATACCATGAGCTTTAAAAGGAGTTTTTCATGGCTGACTTATCTTTAGCATTCAGTAATACGATTTCTCAAGGAGCGGTGACTAGTGATGTGAGCGTTACATCCGCCGGAACCACTGTAGTAACACAAAATGCCGGCACCACGACTAAAGTCACCTTTAACTACGACTCCACCACCGTAAATCAATACGTCAATAAATCTAAGACGGCTATTTTGACTAATCAACCTGCCGGAATTAGTGCGTTGGCATTAGACACCCCTCAGTATCCATATGGCGATCCGTATTTTGAAAATGTGGTATTACCCTCTTATCTTGAAAATATCAAAAGCAACGCTACGGTAATGCCGCTGACCAACTTGGATACCTATAAATATGAAGGAGATTTTTACGGGATCCTGAATGAACTAGATGTACCGCTCGCCTATCATCAGATCACATTACGACTAAATGGATTTAGCGACACCGCTCTGTATGATCGCTCCATATCAACGATTTTGGTTCCAGATACTACACAGCTTGATCAAATTGCTGCTGTTTATGCTAATACCGTTCCGAATCCATTCTAATTTAACAAACAAAAATAAACACTAGGTATACTAAGTAGATACTCCAGGACCATATGGTCCTGGAGTATGTTGTTTAAAACCGCGCTCTACCGTGTGAACGATCTGTCTGACGCGAGGCTTGCGCTGGCGCTGCGGCTGACGTCCCATACATCGGCTGCTGTGGATACGCTGGCTGCTGTGGATATATGGGCTGCTGTGGATACATAGGCTGCTGCTGCGGGTATATCGGCTGCTGTTGCGGATACATAGGTGCTTGATTGACACCCACGAACGGTAAACCCACTGCCGTACCAGGACCGTAGTTACGCAGCCAAGACGCTTCGGGTCGTTGACCGGCCATCTGCATCTGTGGCATGCCACCCACCATTCCGAATGGCGTCATGATTGGACTCGCCGGCATAAAGGGCATGAATGGTGCCTGAGGCATTTGGCTTGTAACAAGATTACCAAAGTTCAATGTGTTGTTCGGATTAATAACCGGCGCCTGCAGGGCTGGAGTACCTATCGGACCTGCTTGTTGTGGAGCATTGACTGACGTGATGGGTGACACTACCGGCATTGGATGATCTGCCGTATTTCCTGGCTGAGACGGTATTCGCCGAGCTTCATTAATAACATCAGTAAGGTTAGCGTCCATAAAGGAGAGATCAAAGGTATCGATACCAAATTCATCAGCTTCTTCTGGAAACAGATCGACGATTTCGTTAATTTGTTTGGCAATGTTGGCTGCCGCCAAATAAAGAGATTCCAGATACGGAATAAAGTCATTGTTAGAACCACGACTATACGCATTTTTGATTTCACATCCCGGAAAGAGTAGCTTGTACATACCGATCAAAGCTTCTTTGTCTTTTTCCCGAAGTTTAACTGAAAAGACTTCATCACTTTCTTCTGCTGCAGCATGCATTGGAAAACTGACGATAGCACCTTTGGAATAACGAACTGCGTTGATAATAGCGCCTTTCTTTAAGAAGATGTGAAGAATGCTTCTTGAGGCATTTTTACTGATGCTATTAGTCATGATTTTTTCGATATTCATCAGACCAGTTTTATCCAACATCTTGAGATTTGTGTTGAGCAGCTCACTTTGTGTTGGGTTGAGCTTCTTGAATTTGGCTGAGTTGTGCATCAGCACGGCCAGCATCCGAAATATACCGCTGGCCGCTATATTAAGCTTAATGTTGACAATGTGCGTGAGCTTTTCGATAACCGGCGATTCTGCTCTGGCCACGTGTTCCGGTATAGGGTGAAAGATCACCTTGTCGCCGATGTTTGGTTTACGCAGATTCTCATACGTCGGCAATACCATTTCTTTGCCATCCACTAGGATGTATACTTTTTTACTGGTCGAATTATCATATATTCGACCAGTAGCTTCATCGACTTCTAGTCCGCAAAAATGCAAAAGACCTACGTAAAAATCGATTAATTGAGACATTAGAACATTCTCCTTTTTAGAAATTGTATTGAGTACTATCTATGGATGATCCGGTGGAAACTGGATGAACGGGACGATGAATTGCAGAACTGACGGAGTCTAATGCAAACTCAATATCCTTCACCAAGTTGTTTTTCAACATAGGTTGATGAGTAACAATAGGACTAAACAGACTATCTGCAAATGTCGGTGCTACAAACGGCACCATCGGTCCTCCTGACAGAGAGAGGCTGATGTTGGTAAATCCGAATAAATCCATATCCACCACGATCTTGAAGGAGTCTTCATTATTAAAGCTAATGGAGGATAGAATTTCCTTTTCTAGTCTGAATATGATTGTCTGCAAATATGCCGACGCATCCACACCAGTTAGGGATAATGCATTTGAGTATGATGTGACTACCTGACCGCCAACCGTCATGTTCGTAGAGACGAGTGACACATTAGAGATCATGTTTTCAAACAGAATAGACGACAACGAATTCATGATCAATGTTGCCGCAACAACCTCTCGAGTCTGACTTGTCCAGTATTCGGAATTACCGGCTTGTGGAATATTCGTCATCATTTTAGGCGTGGGCCTCAGATAACGAATTTTGTGATGTAAATCACGGTCTAAATCTAACAGTGTTTTTAAACTAAAATGCGTCACTGCTCGAAAAGAAGCACCGTACGCTTTAGCCAATTCCCGCAAAAATGGATTATCTGTTAAAGGATTTTCTTCAGCCGAGTTAATAGAGCTTTCCAATACCGTGGACATATCGTCATACGCATGCATCCCAGTGTGATTTCTGTTCACGACAGTAGACTCAATGTAATTATTGAGAATATTAGCCATATATGCACCGGTATTATTATTACTTTTCCATGACTTTATATGCGTATTTGGATCGATACGCATGTCATATGACGCACCACCAATATTTTCGGAGATATGATTGACTTGCATACTAGAGAATACATCGTTCGGACGAATATAAGTAAGTGGACGCACAATGTCGGCAAAGCCCATATTTGGATTAACTTGTTGTGTCGCAAACGGCCCTGGTGTGTTGGAAATGGGCGGCAAAATGTTTGACGATTCAATTAACTTAGGTAGAACAAAGTTTCCATTTGGTGTATCGACTTGGGATTCTTCAACGACCGCAAATGAGTTAATAAAGAAAATCATATTGGGATCAATTTGGCCGGACAGAGATTGATCACTATACTCTGTATAACCTTGAAAATATGCAATTCGAGGATTGGACATCGCACTCATGATTCGTACTTTCAAGAAGAATCGTAAGCGATTTGTACCCCAACCATTTGGAACTGCAATGGACGGTTCGGGGGTCGTCGATGGATAGATAATGTTCCCTAAGCTACCGCCCAACAGAGTTGGGGTAATTTTACTTTGCCGACTGACAGCGCCTTGGATATTATGTACGAATTGATTCAGTATATCGCCGTTGGACACAGTGACGTGTGGACGAATCACTTGATTGTTGTAGTTACCAGCGTCAGTAATAACGAATGTCTCTATCGTAGCCGACATCGTGGTATATGTAGGTCTTTGTGCTAACTGCGGAAGATTTGGAGAGGGTTGTTGAAACCCCGAAGAATAATCAGGATAAGTCTCTAACGGGTCGTCATTATTCATAAATGTCTCCTTATAAATGGCTTTATTGGTTTTGGCAGTAAATAAACAGTCTTGCAATTTCATTCCGAATGTAACTCGGAATCATAACACGATTATCTCCGTAATTTGGATCCTGCAACGCATCCCGAATACGTTCCAATGGCGCGTTGGAATACCAAACATGATCACTAAACTGTTTAGAAAGCACGTCAATGTCCTCTAAAACTGGATTAGCGACTTTTGGTTTTTTCTCTTTCGTATCTCGCAACGTATATGAGAAAGGAAAAAGCGTCGTAATCTCATTGACAAGCTCTGGGTCAATTCGAGTCTTAGACCCAGTACTACTCATAATGGTGACTGACGAACTTTTGGTCACGCTCCCAAGTAACAGAGATATCACCTTGATTTGATTCTTCCATAATAAAGACTGTCCTAGGGCTATCAGCTCTAGGATTTTTTGTTTACTTAAGTGGGGAAGAGACATCGGCGGAATGTATTTCTTAAAGAGCGTCTGAAGGATTCGAATCTGCGGCTCATAAATCATTTCATTTTCCAATAACTGCGCTTCTTTTAAATATTCCTGAAGTTCACTTATAGGTAATGTAGGATCTATGATCTTTGCAAGTTCATAAATATCTCGGATAAAATATTCCAAAGACAGAATGTCTCCGATGGAGATATTATGCTGCAAACGAAATTCTTCCAAGATCGACAAACTACTATCAGATGTTCCAGCGCCACTGAGATCTTTCTTCTCACCAATATTGACTTTCTCATTATCTCTTTTAAGCTGCGTCATGAACTTATAGGTATAGGTGATCAGATTATGATTATCATCAATTTTAAGATTACCATATTGATCAACGCCGCCTAGATCAGAAACTAAAAGCTTTCGAATAATAGTTTTAGCCAGTAGTATATCGATGTATTCTTCGTAGGTGATACCTTGCATGATCAGGTGCGTGGTGGAAAGTTGATTTCCATTCGATAGAGTGGCTTCGATATAAGTCTTCAGCTTCACTAATGGCTTACTTTCTTCATAAACAGATTTTTCAATGATTGAGAAAACGTAATCTTCTTTGTACTGTTTACCGACTTCGCCTTCAATAACTGTCATGTAGTGAGAGAACACTGGCAAAACCGCTTTCAAGATTAAAACTAAAGCGACTAATTCGATATAGTCTTTGCGTGTATATGTCTTATCCCGTGTGATGTTTTTGGTAATATCTGAGACAAAACTGTCCTTAAAAGAAGAAGGAATGATGATCTCAGAATTAAAGTTCACAAAGTTTACCACGTCCTGAAAAATAAAGTACGACAGAAATGTCGATATCTTCGCTTTGACTGACTTAAACATCAACGGAAACGGTAACGTCGAATCGATGTCGTTGTAGATATCTTCCATACACTGAAAAAGAATGTCTTTAGTATTCTTATCCAAAGTCAAGAAAAACTTATTAAGCTGATCAAAAATTGTGTTAGTTTTGACGACACTTCGACCAAGCGACGAAAGGTGCCAGTCAATAGATCGATCCTGATGAGTGATCCGTATTTTGAAATTGATGGAGTTGCTCACATCGTCTAAACCAATGACTTCATAAAACATTCATTAATCCTCCACGCCACTCTGTATTGTAGTAATATAGGTTTGACTATGGTTTAGAAAGAAACGTCTACCTAGCTCGCTAGGTAGACTGTTCGTCAATAGGGAAGGTCATCCCCCTCATAAGTCGACGCCTTGCGCCCTGTGTTGTTACCCTTTTTAAAGGTATTGGGCGGTATGTGCTCATAGTTGGTCGTAACGTACGTTGAGAAAACATTGCGCATAAAGTTGACCGTTGCACGAGCCGCTACAATGCTGAGTTCTGACTTAGTCATCTGCGTTCCGTCCGGCTTATAGAAGCGGTGGAACGGAAAGTTACCAAATTCAAACTTAAACTTCGGACGACCGTCTGCAACAATACTAATCCATATAACGCCCTCTTCGTCCTTGCCAACGAAAAGATTGCTGACCAACTTCATTTCACGTTTGGCGTTTCCATCGGCCTGCGTCAGAGTCATATTGTCGATTCGATACTTGACATTGATTGCAGATGGCGAATTGCTTAAATCCTGCAAAAGTTCAAGCATCGTATTGAAAGCGATCGGATCCAGGGGGGCGCTAATCATGCCGTAATTATTTTTGGCATCATCCGGTTCGTTGGTGTATACAGTGACACGAGGATTGTTGCGGTAAATACCAAATCGCAGACGCGCTTTGCCGGTCGTGGAGGATAAAGAGAGTTTGTCAAAATCAAAAATTGTGTGTTTTTTTTCAGCTTCCATCACAGCTCCTTAGGTTTGTGGATGTCTCCACTCAGTAGATTAGTACGCAAATTAAAATTTACATGGAATTGTACTCATGACGGATGCCGATATCCGCCAACCGAGTATTGAAATCAGTATTGATTTTACTTAATGATGAAACCGACGTCCATTGACATTTCTTGGCTAACGCTATAATATCCTGACGAATAATTATTGGTGTTGGTTTAAAGAGAATGTGATCTCCAAAAATAGCTAGTAATTTTCGTTGAAATGGAATATTAGATAAGTCTAGTTTTTTGGCATCATAATACTTAGTCCAAAAGTCCTTACGAGACTTTAATAGGCCTGTGTGAGACTCTAATAAATTTAGAATCCGGAAGGATTCATTGACCAGAAGATCATAAGGAACGTGCGTAAACAATAGGGCAGATAAAGTACTTTTGGGATAGAGATTGACACCTAAGTCATAATGTACAAATTCAAACTCTGGGTTTTTTCTCAATAGTTTTACTGTTCCTTCAATTTGATTCTGTAGATTGATTTGTTTCGCAGTATGTGCTTCATAGAATCGAACGATGCGTGATCTAGAAAATGTCTGTTTGATAATGGTATAGTTTCTTGAATAAAAGTAGATATTCACATTACCAAGCGTATCATGAATTTTCACGATATCAATAATGTATCTAATTTCATCTTCTAACGCCATAAGTAACGCCCGCGGCGTAAGAGACTCGGCTTCTTGAGTGGGAATGGCGCCGATGATGTTTCGAACCAACGTGCTGACGTTAATCAAAAACACATTATAGTTCATAATGTTAATTTTCTCTGGAATTTTTCTAGTCGGATCATAAGGCGCTTGTACACCGTCAAAAACCGACTCAAAAGCGAGCGA